>Ga0335069_10002768_pt1 | contig 26827 bp, 21 predicted proteins | sample Lox_Sample_11_FD_206714 | JGI IMG/M metagenome (GOLD analysis project Ga0335069, IMG submission 206714) | Soil microbial communities from Loxahatchee National Wildlife Refuge, Florida, United States - Lox_Sample_1.1 | ecosystem: Environmental > Terrestrial > Soil > Wetlands | place: USA...
CCTCGGGGACAGGTCGGTGCTGAGGATCGTCAGCAGGACCGGCGTCCCGGACAGCAGCATCTACCCTGACGGGGTTCTCCCCACCTACCTCGGCGATCTGCACCTCTCGTCCCCAGCGTCGGGGACGGATGCCCAGGTCTTCGGCGACAGGATCTTCACTGGACGGGAGATTTACGACCTCTCCACCGGGCAGCTCCTCCACACCGTCGATGCGGAGAAGCTCCGCCTCCAGCACCTCGGGGGCGAGACCGGGACCTGGCTCTCCGGAAACACCTTCGCCAACGAGGACGGGCGCACCAGCACCGTCGTCGTCTACTCCATCCCTTGAGGACACCGACCATGAGAGTCCACGCCATGCAGTCGGTGCGCGGCACCACCCCGCTGCTCCTCGCCGGATGCCTCCTGGCCTCCAGCGTGGTCTCCGCCGAGACGGTGGTCGCCCGCCGCCGGATGGGGAACAACACCGAGTCCATCACCTACGACCCGAAGCGCGACCGGGTCCTGGCCATCGACGGGAACGACGTCATCGCCATCGCGCTCAACCCGTTCGACGAGGCGGTCCTCGCCACCAGTCGTGACGACGCGGGCGGCATCTCCGGGATCGGCTTCCGGAAGATCTTCGACGTGACCGGCTTCCCGCAGGTGGCCCGCGCACCACGGGGCCTGGTCTACGTCCCCACACAGGACCGCTTCTACTTCAGCAGCGTGAATGCCGGGGTGAGCGCACTCTTCAGCACCGACTACCGAGGCCGGGTCCTCCCCGAGCTCGACATCCACGGGCTCGCCTCACCCGAGGACATCCAGGAATGGGAGGGGCTGGCCTGGATCCCGCCCGGCTCCCCGGCGCACCCGGGAACCATCGCCGCGCTCGCGGTCCGTGGGGACTTCATCTCGCACGTGTTCTTCGTCCGGCTCGACGGAACGCTGGAGGCCGAGGTGGTTCCGCAGCCAGGAACCCCGCTGGAGGGATTCTTTTGCGGCGTCCAGTACTGGCCCCGGAAGCCCGGGACCGTCCTCCTCAGCAACTGCGAGGGAGGTGGAATCTGGGCCATGGACATGCAGACCGGTGCTCTCGTCGGCGATCCGTCCCGGCCGGTCCTGCCCAACCCCATGCGCCCGGACGAGGACGTCGAGGGAATCGTCGTGCGGACCAACGGAGAGATCCTGGTCAACACCTACGAGGCGGGGCGGCTCTTCGCCTATGACACCCATCTGCTCCGCAATCCGCAGGGGGATCGACTCTTCACCATCGGGGCCGGGGCATCCATCCTGCGACTGGGGTGGAATTACGATTCGCAGGAGCTCATCGCCGCTGGCTTCAAGCGGACGTACGCGATGCCGCTCGACCTCCGCTCGGCCCGCGTCCTCTTCGACGTCGACGTGAACCGTGAGGTGCCCTTCCCCAACGGCGGCGTGGCGTACCTGGGCGGGAACCTGGTGGCGATCGGGCAGCGTGCGCCTGACCCCGGGATCGACGTGGCACAGCTCGACCCCACGCTGGGGCTCGGATTCAGTCTCTCGCGGCTGAGGTTCTCGCCCCTGCAGCCACCGGCCCTCGCCATCACCGGGGTTGGAGCATACGGTCCGGATCGCTTCCTGGTCCGGGTTCGCGCCGACGGAAATGCGCTGAAGGTCTTCTCCCGGAGCGGAACGCCGGACTCCAGCGTCTACCTGGACGGGGTCATCCCCACCCAGTTCCCGGACCTTCCGCTCTCCTCCCCCACTGTGGGCTTCGAGGCCCAGGTGTTCGACGCCGGGGCGGGGACACGCATCTTCACCGGGACCGACCTCTACGACGGCAATGGAGTGCTGGTGCACCACATCGACGTCTCCAAGCTGGGCATCACCCATCCGCCGCTGGTGAACGGGGTCTGGATCTCGGGGAACCTCTTCGCCGCGGTCGACGGGCAGACCAGCACGGTCATCGTCTACACCGTGCCCTGATCCTGGGGGCGCACGGAGGCGATCGGCTCAGGACACCGAGCCGGTCGCCTCCCGCAGCGCGCGGAAGAAGCCGGGGTACGAGATGTCCGCCCACTCGGCGCCCTCGACCTCGGTTTCCCCGTCGGCGACCAGCCCGGCGATGGCGAAGGACATCGCGATGCGATGGTCGTGCGCGGCGTCAATGGATGCCGCGTGGAGCTTCGTCGGACCGCGGAGGACGAAGCCGTCGTCCAGCTCGTCGATGTCCGCGCCCATCGCCCGCAGCCCGAGCACCAGCTGCCGGAGCCGGTCCGATTCCTTGACCCGCAGCTCCCGGGCGCCGGTCACGCGGGTCTCGCCCGTGGCCTGGCTGGCGACGATCCCCAGCAACGGAATCTCGTCGAGCAGCGAGGGGACCTCCGCCGGTCGAATCTCGGTTCCCCGGAGCGGCTGACCCCCGCGGACGCGAAGCGTGGCCACCGGGTCGCCGGCGCGCGCCGTCTCGGGCTCCTCCTCGACCCGGGCCCCCATCCGCTCCAGGACCGCGAGAAAGCCGGTCCGCGTCGGGTTGACGTCGACCCCGCGCACCAGCACCTGCCCGCCGGGGACGAGCAATCCCGCGCCGACCCAGAACGCCGCGGAGGACGGGTCCCCGGGCACCTCCACCGCCTCGGGCAGCAGGAGCGGGTGAAGGAGGCGGGTGACCACCACCTCTCCGGCCTCGACCCGGACTGGTGCCCCCCACGCGGCGAGCATCCGCTCGGTGTGGTCGCGCGACGGCTCGGGCTCGCGCACCCGCGTCTCGCCCTCGGCGGCCAGCCCGGCGAGCACCAGCGCGCTCTTCACCTGGGCGCTGGCGATGCTCAGCCGGTGCGACATGCCCTGAAGCCGCGGTACAGGCTCGACCCGGAGCGGCGCCCGCTCGTCCTCGGGCCCACCCTGCCCCTCGACGCGCGCACCCATCGCCCGCAGCGGGGCGAGGATCCGGCGCATCGGCCGGCCCCTGAGGGACGCGTCCCCGTCGAGCGTGCAGGACACCCCGGCCCCGGCCACCAACCCGAGCAGGAGCCGCATCGTGGTCCCGCTGTTCCCGCAGTCGAGCGGTCCCGATGGCGAGGTGAACCCGCCCGGCCCGCCCCCCCGCACCGCCACCGCGCCCGGCCCCTCTCCCTCGGCGACGTTCACCCCGAGCGCGCGGAGACAGGCCGCCGTGGAGCGCACGTCCGCACCCGGCGCCAGGTTCCGCACCTGCATCGGCGTCGTGCCGAGCGCTCCGAAGAGCAACGCCCGGTGCGAGATGGACTTGTCGCCCGGGGCGAGGACGTCCGCCTCGAGCCGGCTCGCACGGCGAACGCGGACCCGCATATCAGGCCAGGGGGGCGGCCACGGAGCGGCCGATGGCGGCGGCGACCGCCCGCACGCCGGTCATGAGGTCCTTGAACTCGGCGAAGGTCAGCGACTGCGCGCCGTCCGACAGCGCCCGCGCCGGGTCGGGGTGCACCTCGATGAGGAGCCCGTCGGCACCGGCCGCCACCGCCGCCCGGGCCACTGCGGCGATGCCGTGCCGGACACCCACCCCGTGCGACGGGTCGGCGAACACCGGGAGATGCGAGAGCTTCTTCAGCATCGGGATGGCGTTGATGTCGAAGGTGTTGCGGGTCATCGTCTCGAAGGTCCGGATGCCCCGCTCGCAGAGGACCACCTGCCGGTTGCCGCGGGCGACGATGTACTCCGCCGCCATCAGCATCTCCTTCAAGGTAGCGCTCATCCCCCGCTTGAGCAGCACCGGCCGCCGCAGCTCGCCCACCGCCTCGAGGAGCGAGAAGTTCTGCATGTTCCGGGCACCGATCTGCAGCATCTCCGCGCCCTCGGCGACCATCTCCAGGCTCTCCACGTCCTTGACCTCGGTGACCACCGGGAGCCCGGTCACCCCCCGCGCCTCGCCGAGCAGCTTCAGGCCGTCGGCCTTCAGCCCCTGGAACTCATAGGGCGAGGTCCGGGGCTTGAAGGCGCCGCCCCGCAGCATCCGCGCGCCCTGGGCCCGCACCGACTCGGCGGTGGCGACGATCTGCTCGCGGGTCTCCACCGAGCACGGCCCGGCGGCGACGATCAGCTCGTTCCCGCCGATGCTCAGGTCACCCACCTTGACCAGGGTATCCTCGGGCTTCACCTCGCGGCTGACCAGCTTGAACGGCTGGGACACCGGGATGGCGTCGGCCACGCCGGGCATCATCCGGAACGGCTCGGGATCGAGCGCCCCCTTGTTGCCAGTGATGCCCACCGCGGTGCGCGTGGCGCCCGGGATGACGTGCGGAGTGTAGCCGAGGCTGCGGATGTGCTTCTCGACGGCGTCCTGCTGCTCGGGAGTGACGTCGGCCTTGAGGAGGATCAGCATGAGAGGGGGCCACGCTGCCAGAAGCCGCGGTCCGCTCGCAAACCGTCCGGCCGGTCGCCCCGGGCTCGCAACAAGGCACCCGCCCGGTGTCGGAAGGCCGGCCCTCCCTGTCCCGATGGGGCCCGTGCAAAGGTGCGGCGAGCCTGGGCCACCGGACAGATCGCGGGCCAACGCCCCGGTGCGACCACTCAGCGCCCTGCGACCGCCCGCGCCGGGCGGCGTCGCTCCTCGAGACCCCGGGCGAAGTTGCCCACCCGGAGCCACGGTGCGCCCTCGCGAAGGACCCGGAGCATCCGCGAGATGCCCATCGGCCGACCGCCGGCCCCACGGTCGCGCGCCAACTCCAGGTACTGGAGCGGGTCGATGCACAGGCTGCGTGTCTGCAGCTGGTCCACCTTGTGCCGCCGGATGAGGGCGCGCAGCGCCTCCACCTCGCCCTCGCGGTCCGTCACCCCGGGAAAGCTCAGGAGGTTGAGCGCCAGGTACGCCCCGCGCTCCCGGGACAGGGCGATGGAGCCCTCGACGTCCGCCCAGCCGTACTTCCGCGGCTGGTAGTAGGCCTCGTACAGGTCCGCCACCGCCGAGTTGAGCGAGACGCGAATGGAGTCGAGCCCGGCGTCATACAGCGCGCGCAGGCCCCCGGTGAGGCTGGCGTTGGTGTTGATGTGGAGCGAGCCCGAGCGGGTCTCGCTCCGGATGCGACGGATGGCCCCGGCGACGACCCGATACCGAGTCAGCGGCTCACCCTCGCAGCCCTGCCCGAAGCTCACCATCGCCCGCGGCCCTGCCGAGCGCAGGTGGGCCACCGCCACGCGGGCGAGCTCCTCGGCGCTGGGCCCGTCGTCCATCCGCGCGTGCGAGGCCGGCGGCCCGTCGTCCGGCTGGTCCGAGATGCAGCCCACGCAGGCCGCGTTGCACATGGTCGAGACCGGGAGCGCACCTTCGTCCCGCCCGTAGAAGACGTTCTGGCTGGTGAAGCAGCGGTACACGAGGGCGCAGGTCTCGAGCTGCCGCAGAACGCGATTGTCGGGATCGGCAGCGCGCGCGGTCCGCACTCGTGCCCTGAGCTCCGGCGTCGAGAAGCGCTCCGGATCCCAGTGCGTGCGGCGGTCGGTGTGGAACGCCCAGGCCACCGCTCCGCCCGCGTCCCACCCGGCCGCGGTGTACGCCCACTGCGGGAGCACCGGGCCATCCGCCTTCACCTCGCCCGGAAGGTACGTCCGGGTCCAGCCCGGCGGGACCAGCGCCCCCACCGCGTCCGGGACGAAGCGCCGCCGCCCGATCTGGAACTCGGACACCAGCACCAGCTCGCCGCTCTCCGGATCGACGCCCACCGGACGCCGCCCGGGGAGCTGGACCAGCCGCCCACCCTCGGGGAGCGGGACCGGCGGTTCGGGCGGGAGCAGGACCTCGTCTCCCGACCGGACGGTCGCCAGGAGCCGCGGGTGCTCGAGGACCTGTCCGGAGGGGTCGGCAACGAGGAGTGCGGGCATCCGGGACGGCGGCATCGCGGGACGCCACATAACACCCCGCGTCGCCGGCCGCGGCGCTTGACCCGGGGGACACGCCTGTGTTCTGGCCCCCCGCGCTTCCCCCACCAGCAGCGGAGGGCAGGTCCCGTGATCGTCGGTGTCCCCAAGGAGATCAAGGTTCGCGAGTACCGGGTCGGCATGGTTCCGGGCGCGGTGAAGGCGCTGGTGGATGCCGGCCATCAGGTCATCGTCGAGACCGGCGCGGGCATCGGCTCGGGACTCCCGGACGCGGACTATGCGCGGGCGGGTGCACAGCTCATCTCCTCGGCGGACGAGGTGTGGAAGCGCGCGGAGATGATCGTCAAGGTGAAGGAGCCCATCGCCCCCGAGTACGCGCGGATGCAGGAAGGGCAGATCGTCTACACCTACTTCCACCTGGCCGGCGTGGATCCCGAGCTGACGAAGGTCCTGCTCAAGAAGAAGGTCGCCGCGGTGGCCTACGAGACCATCCAGCTCGAGGACGGGAGCCTTCCCCTGCTCCGCCCGATGAGCGAGGTGGCCGGACGCATGGCCATCCAGGTCGGGGCGATGTGCCTGGAGAAGGAGCACGGCGGCAAGGGCATCCTCCTCGGCGGCGTGCCCGGCGTGCGACGGGGCCGGGTGGCCATCCTCGGCGGAGGCGTGGTCGGCACCAACGCGGCGAAGATCGCCGTCGGCATGGGGGCCGACGTCACCATCCTCGACATCAACCAGAACCAGCTCGCCTACCTCGACGACGTCTTCCTCGGCCGGGTGGAGGTCCTCTCCTCGGACTCGGAGACCATCGCCCGGGCGGTCCGCGAGGCCGACCTGGTCATCGGCGGCGTGCTCATCCCCGGTGGCAAGGCGCCCAAGCTGGTTCGCGAGGACCTGATCCGCGAGATGGTGCCCGGCTCGGTCGTGGTGGACGTCGCGGTCGACCAGGGAGGCTGCATCGAGACATGCCGGCCCACCACCCACGACAACCCCACCTACGTGGTGCATGGCGTGGTCCACTACTGCGTGGCGAACATGCCCGGCGCCGTGCCCCAGACCTCGACCTTCGCCCTGACCAACGTCACCCGGCCATACGCTCGCCGGATCGCGGATCTTGGCCTCGTCGAGGCGATCCGGCAGGACAAGGCCCTGGCCCGCGGGGTGAATACCTACGGCGGATCGGTCACTTACGAGGCCGTGGCCCGGGACCTGGGCCATCCGTACGTGCCGCTGGAGCAGGCGCTCGCGCGGCGCTAACCCAGCATCGACCCCGTCTGCTCGCCTGCTCCCTCGACGAAGAGGCACGGAAACGTCCGCAATCGGTGACGCACGTCGACGTGGAACGTATCTAGAGCACAACCTTTGCCTGGCCGTCGGTGTTGGGCGTCGCCAGGGAGGAGCGGGAATTTTGGATTTTCGGCACAACCACCGGACCAAGCAGGAGTTCGAGGGGCTGGTCCTGGCGCACCTGGACCCTCTGTACTCGGCGGCGCTCCGGCTCACCAAGAACGAGCGCGACGCCGAGGACCTGGTGCAGGACACCTGCATGCGGGCCTACCGCTTCTTCGACAAGTTCGAGCGCGGCACCAACATCAAGGCCTGGCTGTTCAAGATCCTCACCAACACCTTCATCAACCGGTACCGGCGCAAGGTGAAGGAGCGGAACGTCACCGAGGGCTCCGAGCGCGAGGCGGTCCACGAGGCGTTCATCAGCCGGGACGCGAGCGACTACGCGGCGAACCCCGAGCAGTACATGTTCGACCGTCTCTTGTCGGACGACGTGCTCAAGGCCATCGATGGGCTCCCCATCGACTTCCGCCTGGTGGTCATCCTCGCGGACCTCCAGGAGTTCTCCTACAAGGAGATCGCCGAGATTCTCGACGTCCCGGTGGGAACGGTCATGAGCCGGCTGTTCCGTGGACGGAAGGCGCTGCAGAAGTCGCTCCGGGATTACGCGGCCGGTCAGGGTGTTGTGCCTGCAGAGACGCCCGAGGCCTCGGAGGCCCCGGTCGACCTGGGCGCATACCGCCGCCGCCGCGTGGGCTGACGGGCCTTCCAGGTCTGCCGCTGGCTAGATCGGGGATTCCCGGGCTAGACATCTGCCCGAGCCCCACGGGGCCGCCCATGACCTGCTCAGACCTCGACCGGCTCATCTATCCATACCTGGACGGCGAGCTCGATGAGACGGAGCGCGGGTACCTCGAAGGCCACGCGGCGGGCTGCGCCGGGTGTCGCGGGCGGCTGTCCCGCGAGGCCGCATTCCAGGGAGCGCTCCGCCGGAGCGTCCAGCTGCGCACCCGGGCGCCTGCCCCGGAGGCGCTCCGGGCCATGCTCCGCGCCGCCATCCGCAAGGAGAACCGGCGCGTGCAGATGCTGTCCTGGGCCCGATGGGGGAGCCTGGCGCTCGCCGCGGCGGCGGCCGGGGTCTTCTACGTCGAGCAGCGGCCCGGGCACCGGGAACAGCTCCTCGAGGACGCCGCGCTCCGCTACCAGCGCCGGCTCCCGTACGAGCTCACCACCGCCAGCCGGGCCGACGTCGAGCGGTGGTTCGGCGACCAGATGAGCACCCGCGTTCCCCTGCCCCACCTCCCCGGGGCGACCATCGCCGGCGCCCGGCTGTCGAACCTGCGCGAGCACGACGCGGCCTATGTGGTCTACCAGCTTCCGGCCTCGGAGCAGCGCGGCGAGGACCGCCGGCTCGGCCTCTTCGTCCTCGACGACCCCGAGTGGGAGATCCCCTCGGTCGCCGCGTGGCCCCAGGTGGGCGTGCGCAGCGTGCGTGGCTTCAGCGTCGCCAGCTGGCGCTCGGGTGGGCTGGTGTACGAGCTGGTCTCGGACATGGACGAGGCGGACTTGCGGCGCACGGTGCATGAGATGGACCCCTCGGCGGCGCCGAGCCCTCCACCCGAGGTGGTGGCGCCTGCGCGGCAACGGCCGATGCTGCCCATCCCACCCCGGAACCCGGCGCTCGAGCTGATTCCCGCCGGCTTCCAGAACTGACGTTTGCCGACCGTGGGTGGGTGGCCGTAGCCTTTTGGCTTCGCCGATGCCCACCCACGTCCTGATCGTCGAGGGAGACAGCGCGGTCTCCAGCCGCGTTCGCTCGGCGCTCCAGCAGCGCGGGCACACCGTCGAGGAGACCTCGGACGGCCGCAGCGTGATCGACCTGGCGCGGCGTCACCCGCCCGGCGTGGTGGTGCTCGCCGTCGAGCTGCCGGGCGGTCAGAACGGCTACCTCCTGGTGGGGAAGCTCAAGAAGGACGACGTGCTCAAGTCCGTCCCGGTCGTCATCGTGGGCAACCCGGAGGGCTTCGAGGCCCACGGCCGGCTGAAGAACCGGGCCGACGAGTACCTGTCCAAGCCGCTCGACATCCCGAAGCTGGTGGCCGCGGTGGGCCGGCTCTCGGGCACGGCGGAGGAGACCCCGCTGGTGCTGGAGGAGGAGGCCACCGTCTCCGGCGACCCGGACCTCGACCTCATCGACGCCGCCTTCGACGACGCGCCCGAGCCCGCGCCGGTCCGGGCCGCGACGCCCCCTTCGCCGACGGCGCGGCAGGCCCGGGCCCCCCGGCCGGTCGCCACCGCCGCGGAGGACGACTTCTCGGGACTTGCCGCGGACGAGGAAGGTCCGACGATGGTCCAGTTCGGGGTCTCGGCCGTGCCGGAGCCCGCGCCGGGGCCGGAGGCCGCCGACTCCGGGGAGATGGTGCTCGCGCCGGACGATCTCGCCTCGGTGGACGACGAGCAGGCCCGGGCCTTCGCCGCCGAGGTCCGCGCCGCCCAGGAGGAGCTGGTGGAGCAGCCGGGCACGGCGGCGGCCGAGTCCGGCGACTCCGAGGAGCTGCTCCGGCTCCACTCGGAGCTCCACGCCGCCGAGCAGCTGGTCGGAGATCTCCGGGATCAGCACGCCCAGGCCGAGCAGCGCGAGCTGGAGCTCAAGGCCGAGCTCGCGCGGCGCGAGGGACAGCTGAAGGCGCTCCAGGGCCGGCTCGACCAGGCGGTCCAGGAGCGGCGCCGGCTCGAGCAGGCGCTCCAGGGCGGCCAGGCCGACCCGGACGAGGCCCGGCGCGCGCTGGAGGATCAGCTCGCCGCGGCCCAGCGGGATCTCGAGCTCAACCGCGCCCACGCCGAGGGCGCGGAACGGCAGCTGCAGGACCTGCGCGAGCGCGCCGAGGCCGCGGAGGCGGAGCTGGCCCAGCTCCGCGAGCAGCCGCCGCCATCGGCCGCCTCCGAGGAGGTCGAGTCGCTCCATGCCCGGGTGGCGGAGCTCGAGGACGAGGCTCGCAAGAACCGCGAGCGGGTCACGCGCCTGTACGCGCGGCTCAAGGCCGAGGAGCGGGCCCGGGAGAATGCCCGGAAGGCGGTGGCCGTGGCCGGGCAGCTCCTCACCGAGAGCGTTGGCGCGGCGGCGCTGGAGTCGGTCCCGGCCCCGCTGGAGCCGGGCGAGCAGGACCCCGGCGCGGACGAGCCCGCGGTCGCGTGAGCCCTACTTCTCTTCCTTCTTCGGCGCGTTCTTCTTCTCCATCATCTTCCGCGCCAGCAGCTGGATGCCGGAGGGCACGTTCTTGTTCTTCGCCAGGTCCTTCACCTCGGACTCGCGGAGCTGGGCGAGGAACTTCATCGCCACCGGGAGCGGGACCTTCGGGTTCTTGGTGAGCGCGAGCTTCACCCGGTAGTCCTTCAACCAATCCCGGTTGCCGTAGACCACTCGCAGCACGTCGTCCTGCGCGGCGCGGTTGTTCGCCACCGCCAGCACCTCGCCGTCGGTGATCTTCGGGCTGCGGATGACCGCCACCGACACCAGCTTGTTGCTGTCGCGCAGCAGGTAGCTCCGGGCCTCCTTGTTGCCCTTGGTGGCGAGCTTGATCTTCTCCGCGATGCTCATCTTCATGATCCGCTGCGCGAGGGTGAGCCGCTTCCCCTCCTCGAGCGGGGGCGCGTTCTCGTCGGCGAGCTCCGCGTACTCCTCGATGATCTCGTCGGCGGTGGGCCCTGGATCCGGCGGGGCCTCCGCAGCCTCCGGGCCGAAGATGCGCACCCTCGCCACCCGCATCTGCGGGACGTCGGCCAGCACCAGGCCGGAGCGGACGCAGAAGTCGCACAGCCCGTCGATGAGCGCCGGACCGCAGCTGGGATTGAGGCACAGTTGCCGGACGACGTCCTCGTGCCGGAGCAAACGCAGCTGGTTCTGGCTGATGATCTCCGCCGACCGCGTGCCGCAATGCGAGGCAGCCCGGGCCACCGCCTCGTCCGGGGTGGAGGGGTTGAGGATCAGCATCTCGGCGTAGACGTCCTGCTTCGCCAGCCGGTCCAGGAACCAGCCCAGCACCGGAGGGCTCACCTCCTCGTCGCGGAGCGCGGAGCTGAGGATGCGATCCGGCAGCTTGCTCGCCGAGTCCTCCGCGGTCGTCCGGACCTTCTCGTCCGGGTCCGAGGTGAGCAGGAACAGCGCGGTGATCATGTCCGGCGGCGGCAGCGGGACCAGCGCCTTGGCCGCCATCATCCGCAGCGGCACGGGCGCCGACGGATCGACGTGCCTCCTGACGTTGGCCGAGAGGTCAACCACGGCCATGGTTGCGCTCGTGGATGATGCGCAGACCCTCCAGGGTCAGGAACTCGTCCACCTCCTGAATGGAGCGGGACTCCACGGCGATGAGCCCGGCCAGCCCGCCCGTGGCCACCACTCGCACCGGGAACCCGAGCTCGCGGGTCATCCGCTCGCAGATGCCGTCCACCATCCCCACATAGCCATAGACCAGCCCGGACTGCATCGAGTGCACGGTGTTTTTCCCCACCACCGCCGGCGGCCGGGCGAACTCCACCCGGGGCAGCTTGGCTGCGTTCTGGAACAGCGCCTCCATCGAGATGGTCACTCCGGGGCAGATGCTGCCGCCGAGGTACTCGCCCTTCGGCGTCACCGCATCGAAGGTGGTCGCCGTCCCGAAGTCCACCACGATGAGCCCGCCCCGGTGCTTCTCGTACGCCGCCACCGCATTCACCACCCGGTCGGCGCCCACCTCCCGTGGGTTGTCGTAGAGGATGGGCATGCCGGTCTTCACCCCCGGCCCGACGAAGAGCGGCGCCACCCCGAAGTAGCGCTTGCTCATCTGCTCCAGCGAGAACTGCATCGGGGGCACCACGCTGGACACCGCCACCGCCTCGATGCCCTCGGCGCGAATGCCTGCCCACTGGAGCGCTTGGCGGGTCCAGAGCCCATACTCGTCGGCGGTGCGGCGGGCCTCGGTCGCGAGCCTCCAGTGGTCCACCAGCCTGGTTCCATCGAAGACGCCGATGACGGTGTTGGTGTTTCCCACGTCGATGGTCAGGAGCATGCGCTGTGGCTCCTCGTCAGGAGGCAGGGCGGATCCGCGGGCGGACCTGCTCGACGTCACCGGCGAGCACCCGCTCCACGCCGTCCTCGGTGCGTAGCAAGAGCGCCCCGTCCACGTCGATGTCCTCGGCCAGTCCCCGGAGCTCCCGTCGCTCGGTCTTCACCAGGACCTCCAGCCCCAAGGTCGAGGAGAGAGCGCGCCAGCGAGCGCGGACCGGTCCGAAGCCCTGCTCCTCGTGCACGTCGAGCCACTGCTCGATGTTCTGGAGCAGCCGGGCGAGGAAGACCGCGCGGTTGACCTTGCGCCCGAGCACCCGCATCGCGCTGGTGGCCAGCTCGGCGACGTCGGGAGGAAGATCGGAGGGCCCGCTGTTGAGGTTCACCCCGATGCCGAGCACCACGAAGTGCACCCGGTCCGCCTCCGCCGAGAGCTCGGTGAGGATGCCGGCGATCTTCCTGCCGCCCACCTGGAGGTCGTTGGGCCACTTGATGCTCGCCTCCACGCCCTCTCCCCGGAGCGTCTCGGCGACCGCCACCGCGGCCAGGAGCGTCAGCTCGGGTGCCCGCTGCGGGGGAAGCTCGGGGCGGAGCACCAGCGAGGTGTAGAGGCTCTTCCCCGCCGGCGACGCCCAGCTCCGCCCGCGTCTCCCCCGTCCGGCGGTCTGGGTCTCGGCCACCACCAGCTCGCCGTGCTCGGCGCCCTCCCCGGCCAGGCGGAAGGCGAGCTCGCTGGTGCTGGGAAGCGAGTCGAAGGCGTGCACCGTGCGCCCGAGGTCGTGCGTCTCGAGCAGCGGGAGGATCTCCAGCCCGGTGAGCCGATCGGGCACGCGGACCAGCCGGTACCCGCGCGAGGGCACGGCCTCGATGGCGTACCCCCGGTCGCGGAGCGCGTTCACCACCTTCCACACCGCGGTGCGCGACAGCCCCAGCTTCCCGGAGAGCGCCTCGCCCGAGGCGAAGTCCGGCCCCGACTCGAGCAGCATCTCCAGCACCAGCTGGGTGTGCGTCGCGTCCTGGCGATCGGGAGACACCACCCGGGAGACTACCATCCCGGTGCCACACCCCCAGGGCCTCAGCGAGCCGCCGCCACCTCGAAGGCCGTGAGCAGCAGCTCGGCGGTGGGCGCGCTGCGGGTCCCCTCCTCCAGCGCCGTCCGGACCTGCACGATGCCCACCCCGGCGGCGAAAGTCACCCGGTTGACCAGGAGGCGGGCCGGCGTCGCCGGGTCCGCCAGGGTGCGGCTCTCCACCTCCACGCAATCCGTGAAGCGGCCCGCCGGGACCTGGCAGGGCGTCCGGACGGAGAGCACCCGGTAGTGCTCGGCCGACCCGGGAGCCACCACGCTGGTCCAGGTGGCACCGGCGGTGAGCGGCTCGTGGAGGAGGTACCGGACCTGGTCCCGGATGCCTTCCTTGTCCGCCCGGAGCGCGCGGCCGTCCCGGTCGACGTAGCTGCCGTCGCGGAAGGCGACCACCTCGACCCGGCGGGTGGACTTCTCCCCCAGGTAGGTCGCCTCGTAGGTCCAGCGGTTGCCGACGGCCAGGGGGAAGTACCGGGCCGACTCCGCCATCCGCGCGGCAGGGGCGCTGTCCGCGGAAGGGGTTGCCGCCGGTGGCGGAGCGGACCCGTGCGCACAGCCGAGGAGGCCGGCGGCGAGCACCGCCCAGCGGCGCGGGGTCACCAGGGATGGCCTCCCGGGGCGAGGCTGGCGTTCCGGGGTGTCGGCTCCTGGCTCCCGCGCCGGCCGTGGCGCTCCATCTCCTCGAGGGCTTGGCGCGCGGCGTCGCGCACCGCGGGCTGATCATGTCCCTGTGACATCGTGTACAGGTAGGCCTGGGCCTCGTCCCCGCCGATGGCCCCGAGCGCGTAGACCAGCTCGCGGAGGAACCCCGGGTCCTTGCCCCGGCTGATCTCGATGAGCTCGGGAACGGCCTCCCGGGCCTGCAGCTCGACCAGGCCGCCGATGGCGCGCCGGACCTCGAGCGGATCGTCGCCGCGGAGCCGCTCCACCAGGGCAGGGATGGCGGCCCGGTTGCGGCGGGCGACGAGCGCCGAGGTTGCCGCGTCACGGACCAGTGGGTCGCGGGCGCGCAGGTCCTTCATCAGGCGCCCGTCGTCCCGTCTCCGGGCATCCAGGTGCACCCGGGCCTCCTTCACCAGCCGATCCAGCGCCAGGTCCAGCGCGCGTCGAGCAGCCTCCTGCCGGCCCTCGAGCGCGTCGCCTTCGACGGGCTGGCTCCGGATCACCTGCAGCGTGATGCGCTCGACCCCGTCGCCAGTGCTCCGGCGAATGCCGAGCGAGGCGGTCACTTCCTCGATGCCGGGCATGCCGGAGGCGTTCACCTGCTCCTGGACCGCGTCCAGCTCGAGGGTGAGGCGCACCGCCCCGTCGACGCCGCGGGCTCCGGGGTCCACCAGCTGGAAGCCCCGGTCCGGCACGAGGCGGGTCGAGAGCTCGGTCTGAGCCTGCATCGGGGTGAGCGCAAGGACCTGCGCCTCGGCCAGGGAGGCGGCGACGACCTCGACCCGCTCAACCGGGTGCGGTGGCGGCTTGCACCCGGCAAGCAGCACCAGACCGGCAGCGACAGAGGCCGTTCTCAGCACGGGCGGAAGTCTAACAAGGAGCCCCGGGCCGCGGCTGCGCCGCCCGCTGAGTCTCCGCGGGTCACCCCTGCCCGGCCGAGGACTGCCCGCCACCCGAGGGCGGCTCCGACGAGGGCGCGGCCGGCTCGCTCCGTGGCTCCGTCGCCGGTGCCGCCGGTTCCTGCCCGCCTGCCGCCCCTGCGGAGGCCGATGCTCCCCCGGTGGAAGGGTCGGTCCCGGGAGCTCCGGGAGCGCCCTCGCGCCCGCGGCCACGCCGCCCCCGGCGCCGGCGCCGGCGACGCTTCCGCTCGCCGCTGCCCGGCTCGCCGGTCCCTGGCGCGCCTTCGGGGCCTGCTGTCGCGGCGGTCTCGGAGCCGGCCTCGTCCGGGCCTTCCTCGTCACCCTCCTCGTCCTCGGCGAGGTCCTCCTCCACCGGGGCGACCTCCTCGGCCGCGGCGGGCTCCTCCGGCTCGGGACGCTCGGGGGGCTCCTCACGCTCCTCCCGCTCGCGGTGCCGCTCCTGCCGGCGGCGGCGAGACTCCTCCGCGCCGCGCGCGGCTTCCTCGAAGAACGAGGGGTCAAGCTCGAAGAGCTCGAGCGACAGCACCCGGACGCCGCTGTGCGACTCGAGGAACTTCTCGGCGAGCCCATCGCCCGCCCAGACATGGACCGGCGCCCCGGAGAGGGCTTCGGACCGGGCGTCGCTCCGGAGGTCCCCGGTGGCGATGATGAGCGCACTGTGCGCGGAGTGGGATGCGAGATCTCGGCGGCAGTCCTGGATCGCGCGCCGGTCCACCGGGCCGTTGCCGCGGTGGATACGGACGGCCCAGCGCAGCTCGAGGCTGCCGTCCTTCCGTCGCGCGGTGAGCAGCGGGCCGTGGTTGCTGCGCTTGGCGACCTTGATCTCCCGGAAGTGGAGCGCGTGTAGCATCTTCACGCAGGCCTTCTCCAAGGTCCCGGATTCGAGCGACGCCAGGTGCGAACGGAGCGCGCGGGCCATCGCCCGGCGGGCCTCCTTGACCGCGCTCTTCGCGGTGTGGACCAGCGTGTCGTCGACCAGCGCCTCCGGCTCCGACGGAGGCGCCTGGCGGAGGGCGATGCGCCCGCTCTCGAACGGAAGGTCGAGCGCCTTGGCGAACGCGGCCTGAACATTGGCGACCGGTGCGTCGTCGCGCTCCAGCGTCAGCGCGCCGGTGGGGTCGAGGGCGAAGTTCGGCCGGCGCCCGGCATCGATGCGCCGCTGGTTCTCCTCGGCCAGGCTGGAGAGCAGTGCCTCCGGCTGCAGCTCGTCGGAGGCCAGCTGCCGCTCCCGGGCCAGCCGCAGCACCTCCGACGGCGCGAGGGGCGAGTCGGCCTCGCCGAGCAGCTCGAAGGCCACCTCGGGGATGGGCGGGTACTTGCGCTTCTTCCCCCGCTCTTCCTCCTCGTGCCGGCGCCGGCGCTCCTGCCGGCCGATGCCGCGGACGTTCTCGTTGCGCGGCTCGGGGTGGCGCTCGACGGGGCGGAGCGGTGGGAGCCCCTCCTCGGCGTTCTCGTACGGAGCGGACATCGCCTCCAGCGCGGCGGCGTCCTCGGGCAGTCCCCAGGCGGTGAGGGCGAAGGTGTCGGGAGCGGTGACCGTGACCTGGCGATCGCGGGCGCGGCGGGCCATCGCCGCCAGACGGGAGAGCATCGTCTGTTCTGGCGTCTTCCCGACGTGGCTGAGGAGGCCCTGGGCGATGGACCGCTCGGTGATGTCGACCGAGGTGAGCGGCTGGCCGGCAGCCTCCAGGACCCGGAGTGCGGCCTCGTAGAATGTCATGTAGGCGCGGGAAGGTAGCGGGACGGTCTGCCCCGGTCAATCAACCCGGGGGCGCCGGGGGCGGTTTCGGGGACGCCTCGCCCGGCCGGAGCTGCTCGAGCCGCGCGCCGACCGAACACACCTCGATGAGCGCCTGGTCGAAGAGGCGCAGCGCCCGGGGCGGCAGGCTCTCGGGGATTCGCCTCCGGACGGTGGACAGCCCATCCTCGAGCGCGAGGAACCGAGCCCGCAGCTCGGCCAGCCACGGACGGCTCCCGCTCGCCCGGAGCTCCGAGCCGAGCTGTTCAGCCAGCGCCGTGATGTCCGCGAGCGCGCCGTCGACGACTTCCAGCCCCGTCCCCGAGATCTTCGCGCCCCCCGCCTCGCGAACCTCCCGCAGCGCCCCGAGTATGGTCCACAGGTGGGGCAAGACGACCACCGGCACGGTCCAGACCCGCCGGTCCGGTGGGACGAGGGGGCCCGGGGGCTCACCACCCGTTCGCTCGGCCGGATCGAGCACCGCTCGGTGGCGCTCGATCTCGGCATGCGCCTCGTCCAGCGCGAGCCGTTGCCCGACGCTCACCTTCCCCGACAGGGCGAGACGCAACCTCCGGAGAGACTCATGGACCGCGACCACGCCGGTGCGCGCACGGCTCCATTCCGCCCAGAGGACCTCTTCCTGACGGGCGCGCGCGGCGTCACCGGCCAGGCTCCTGGTCCCCGCCTTCCACTCTCCGAGCGCCTGCTCGAGAACCTGCGCACCGAGACCGAGGGGATCGACGGCCTGCGAGACGAGGAGGGGTCGGCCCGAGGTCCGGAGCGCGGCGAGCTGGAGCGACTGCACGGCACGCTGAAGGTCGGCCGCGAGCGGGGACAGGGCACCGGCTGGGTCGATGAGGGAGTCCGGAGACCGCACCGGCGCCCGGGTGACCGAAGCGCGATCCGCCTGCTCCCGGAGGATGTCGCTGCAGAGGTCGATGCACGTGTCGCAGATGTAGACCGCCGGCCCGGCGATCAGCTTCTTCACTCGTGCACGTTCTTCTTGCAGAACGAGCAGCAGAGGTTCTCGACCGATTCGTTCGCCATGCCTGCTCCGCGGTAGAGGTGCTTGCAGGGCGCGAGCGCCCGTGCCAAGCACCGCCACTCTCGCATGCTCCGCATCCGGATCGGCCGACGCTGGACCCGCGAGCGCGGCGCCGCCCCGCACGACTCGGTGTCCCTGGAGCTGGATGGGGTTGCCCTGGTCGACGGCGCCGAGGACGAGCCGCTCCTCCCGCTGGTCGAGTCACTGCTCGGCTGCACCGGCGCGCTCGCCCGGGGCACCCCGATGGCCGACATCTCGCTCCCCGAATCCGGGCTGGTGCTCTGCCTGGAGAACACCGAGGACGGCTGTGCGTTGCGCATCGCATCGCTCGCCCGGCCCGCACGCCTGGTGCGCCGCGTGCGGCTGGACTGGGGCGAGTGGTCCGACGCCGTCGTCCGGATGGGCGAGCACTTCGCCGTCGACCTCGAGGGCTCCGCGGTGCCAGCCGCGAGCCGGCGCGCCGTCCGGGACCGGCTCCGTGCGCTCCGGCAGCCCCCTCGCCATCCCCCAGCGCGCCCGGTGGCCCCGCTCGGGCTCCGGCTCGGCGCCGCCGGCAAGGCGCTGGCGCTTCGGCTCAACGACGGCTCCGGCCTCCTCGAGCGGGCGCCCCGCGGGCACGCCGCCGCGCTCGGGGCCCTGCTCGGCTCGGGCCGCATCTGGATCTCCGGAGCGCCCGATGGGTGGCACCTCGACGGACCCGCGCTGCTCCACGTGCTCGAGCTGGTCCGCTGCGGCGAGGAGGTCCAGCGCGCGCTCGGCACCGGGCTCGACACGATCGAGCTCCAGCTTCCGGACGGCCCTTCGCGGGTCTCGCTCGGCGGCCCTGGCTGGTCGCTCGGGAAGGAGACGCTGCCCTGGACCGCAGAGGAGGTGGCCCGGGCTCTCCTCTCCCTCGGCGCCTCCGCGGCGCGCGCGGTCCGCTGGGCCGTGCCGACGCAGCGGCGGAACCCGCACCTCGAGGAGCTCGTCACCCGCTCCGAAGCGGCGCTGGCCCTCCTTCGTCCGCTGACGGGTGAGCGCCGGGAGCGGACACCGGTGCGGCGACGGAAGGCAGTGCGGGCGGCGCGCGCGGTCCGTCCGCTCCGGCGCGAGGGCAGCCTCCGCCGGCTGCGCTTCCTCCCGGTGGCGTTCGCCCCGGGGCTCGCCGGGCCGGGCCCCGCGGCCCTGGTCTCGACCGAGACGAGCGTCGTCCTCCTCTCGGACCGGGGGATGGACGTCCTCGGATGGGACGGCAAGCTCCGAATCCACCGGCCCACCCCGCGCGGAGGGGCCGCGGCCCCCGACGGACGTGCGCTCGGCGCCACCCGCGAGCGCCTCTACGGCTTCGGGCCTGACGACGCGAACCCCCGCTGGTTCCAGCCTCACGACGGTGCGGCGCTCGACCCGGTGGCCATCTCCGCCGAGCAGCTGCTCCTCTTCGGCGTCGAGCGGCGCGGGGTGCGTGCGGTGGACGCGCTCACCGGACGGGAGCGCTGGTCCTTCCTGCCGGCGCGGACCCGCCGGCTCCACCTCGCGCTCTCCGGCGTCACGGTGCTCGCCGCCTCCGAGTCGGGGGTGCTCACCGGGCTCGACGCCCACGACGGCACGGTCCGCTTCCGGGTGGCTGCGCCGCTGCCCTTCACCGGTCCGGCGATCCCCTGGGGGCCGGTGGTGCTGGCTCCGCTCGGGCGGGAAGACCGCTCCGCCCTGCTCGCGCTCGACCCGGTCCTCGGCGAGGTGCGCTGGCTCACCGAGCTCCCCCTTCGACAGGCGACCCCGCCGACCGCCGGGGGCGCGCGGGCGTGGATCGCCGGTCTCCACGAGGACCGCCCCACGCTCGCCTGCCTCGACGTGCGCGGCCGGCTCCTCTGGCAGCGGGCGGTGCCCACGCCCGAGCGGCCCGCGGGCGTGCTCCACGCCGGCGTCGAGCTGGTGGTGGTGGGGACCACCGGGGCAGCGGTCCGGGTCCGGCGCGATGGGAAGCCCGAGTGGCGCTCGGGTGGCGCGGGCGGGGAAGCCACCGCGGTGCCGCCGGCCCTCGAGCACGGGGTGGTGCTGGCCGTGGGCCCGGCCGTCCGCGCGCTCGACGTGCGGCACGGACGCGTGCTCGCCGAGCTCCCGGCCGGCCGGGGCATCCGCGCCATGGCCGTCAGTCCGCGGCTGGACGTCGCGCTGCTCGACGAATCCGGCGACCTGGCCATCCACCGGCTGGCCAGCCACTTCGCCGTCGTCTAGGTCAGGGCGACCGCATCCAGGACCTCGAGCCTGGGAGCTCAGACCCGCCGTCGTCCAGGTCAGGGCGGCCGCGTCCAGGAGAGGGCGGCCGCATCCAGGGACCTCGAACCGCGCCCGGGAAGGCTACTTTTGCCCCTTGCGGGCCGCCATCGCCGGGTCGATCTCCTCCTCGCTCCGGGTGGTCACCGTCGCGCCCTCCCAGGTCTCGCCGGGCTTCAGCTTCCAGTCGTCCGGCACCGGCAGCTTCCAGCTGTACTGGGCGTTGATGTCCCCGCCGGTCGGCGCGTGCGAGCGGACCGCGACCAGCATCTCCATCACCCCCACGTTGCCCGGCACCGGGTCCAGCTCGTACTGGCCAAGCACTGTCTGCGGCGGGAACTCGGCGATGAGCCGCTCGGGGTAGTCGTTGCGCATCCCCGGGTTGCCGGTGCTCATCTCTCCGTAGAGCTTCCCCTTGTCGTCGAGGAGCCGGAAGGTGGTGGCGAACTCGGCCCAGGTCAGCACCCGCTTCACCCCGGAGCGCTCGTCCTCGCGGGTCTCGCGCTGCGCGCCCCAGAGCACGATGGGGAAGCGAATCTTCGGCTTGTTCCCCATCATCACCACGTCGGCGGAGACCACGTCGAGGCGCAGGCCCTTGTCGGTGCCGGTCAGCACCGGGGAGTACTTGCCGGTGCGCATCCGATCGAACATCGCCTTCTCCCACTCCCAGAATGCCTTGCGGTTCACCGGATTGGCCATCGGCCCCCGCGGGCGGCCGTCGGGCAGCTGCGGCAGGTCGACCTCGGCCAGCGCCTTGGTCTTCTTGTCGATGTCCTTCAGGTAGTCGTCGAATGCGGGGTTGCCCCCGAACTTCGCCTGCTGCGCCGAGACCTGCTCGAAGTACCAGCGCAGGTAGCCCTTGACGTCGTTCCGATAGGTGTCCGCGTCGGGGTTGCTGCGGATCCACCCCACCCGCTCCAGGGCCTCCGTGCGGAACCGGAGCGCGGCGATCTCCTTTGCCGCCTGCGCCTGCGCTTCCGTGGTGCGCCGGTACCCCACCACCCCCGCCGCGCTGAAGCCGAGGATCACCACCAGGAGGAGGATGGCCAGGTTGCGGTTCATGTCGGGCCGGAAGTCTCGCCCGGTGCCCCGGTCGGGTCCAGCCCACGCTCTCCCACCTCGAGCCGACCCCGGTTCCACTGCGCGTGCACCCGCCATGGACGGGTGGGAGCACGGCGGACCACCTGCGCCAGCCCCTCCAGTGCACCCTCGGGGAGCACGCCCTCCCCCAGGGCCCGCGCCGCGAGATGCCGCCGCAGCGCATGAAGCGCGAAGAGCGCCTCGCCGAGATCGGCGGCGAAGACCCCGCTCCGTCCCCCCGGGGCGCGCGCCAGGCCCTGGGCCCAGGTGTCGAAGGCGAGCGCCGTCGCCAGCTCGGGCGCCCCGGACGCACGCGCCTCCGCCCTCGCCCACGCAGACCACGCAGCGTCGAGCGGCTGTCCGGTGGCAAACGCCTGGCGGAAGGCGTCGGAGGCCAGGAACCTCTCCAGCGTGGTGCGAGACGGGGCGAGCAGCGGGCGCGAGAGCGGCCAGCGCGCATCGAGCGCCTCGGTGGTGACCGCGAGGCGGAGCCCCTGCTCGGCCCGCACGCCCTCCGCGTCCGCGCCGGGAAGGAGCCGCCCGTGGACGAGGTCGAACCCGCGCCACGCCGAGGCCGCGGCGTCGGCCGGAAGCCCCGGGGCGGGGAAGCGGGGCGGCGGCACCGCGAGCGGGGCACGCTCGGCCACCGGATCGAGCATCGTGCGGAGCGTGGCGAGCGTGCGCCGGGCGGCGCCCACCGGGTGGCCGTCCCCCTCGAACACCAGCGCCCGGAGCGCACGGCAGCGCGGGAGCACCTCGGCGAGGAGGCCCAGCACCTCGCTGCGGAGCGGCTGGCCATGGTCGTCCATGTAGACGCCGCGGCCCTCGGGCGTCCGGGTGATGACCGAGCCTGCCACGTGCACCTCGATGACCGCCTCGAACGGGAAACCGTCGAGCCCGGTCTCCAGCGGCAGCCCGGCGGCGAGCTGCGCGGCGACGAGGTGGCCCACGTCGAGCACCAGCGGGCAGCCCGTCCGGGCGTGGAGCCGGCCCATGAAGTCCAGCACGTGCAGCGGCCCGTCGCGGCGCACCACGACCGGGTTCTCCAGCGCCAGTGGGACCGAGAGCGCCCCCGCCACGTGGAGGGCGTGCGCTGCCGCGAGGTCCAGCCCGGCGACGCTGAACGGAGGGGGAAGGTACAGGTAGCCGGGAAGCGCCGTGCCCCGGACGTGCCACCAGGCCACGTCGTTGCCGACCCAGGGCGAGCCCACGGCGCGGGCGTGCGCCTCGAGCGCGGCGAGGCGGTCCGCCGGCTCCAGCTCGGGCCCGGCGAGGTTGAGGTGCACCGGGTGGAAGAGCGCCGGAAGTCGCTCCCGGGCCGCCATCAGCGCCCCGAACAGGCCTGCGTCGCGGCGCGCCTCCTCGAGCGAGAGCGGCGCGCTGTACTCGACCAGGTCGAACAGCTCCGGCTCGGCGGCGTGGAGCGCCCACGGGTCGGGCTCCGCCGCCGGGTCCAGGTTGCTGGACAGGCCGAGCCCGAGGAACGGCAGCGCGCGTGCGTCCACGCCGGGGGAGCCTACTCGCTGCGCATCGCCTCCACCGGGTCCAGCGCCGCGGCCCGGGCGGCGGGATAGATGCCGAACACCAGCCCCACCCCGCTGCTCATCGCCAGGGCCAGGGCGATGGCCCAGGGCGGAACGGTCATCGGGAATCCGAAGGCCCAGCGCCCCAGGCCGGTGAGCGACAGCCCGAGCACGAGCCCCAGCATCCCGCCGAAGAGCGAGAGTGTCACCGCCTCCAGCGCGAACTGCCCGAGGATGCGCCGCCGCTTGGCACCCAGCGCCTTGCGGATGCCGATCTCCCGCGTCCGCTCGGTCACGCTCACCAGCATGATGTTCAGGATTCCGATGCCGCCCACCACCAGCGAGAGCAGGCAGATCCCGAAGCTCGCCGCGGTGATGACCGTGCTCAGGTTGTTGAAGGTGCGGGTCATCGACTCGTTGGTGTCGATCTCGAAGTTGTTCGGGGCTCCCGGCTTCACGTTCCGCTTCATCCGGAGGAGCGCGGTCACCTCGTCCTGCGCCCGCTGCAGCTCTGTGGGATCGGCTGCCTGGACGTTCAGCCGCATGCTCCGGTTGCGGCCGAAGATGTCCAGGGCGTTGGGGAGAGGGAGGATGGCCATGCTGTCGGCGTTGAACACCCCGAACATCTTCCCCCGCTTCTCGAGCAGGCCCACCACCCGGAAGATTCGGCCCCGGATCCGGACCTCCTGCCCGACCGGATCCTGCCCGGGGAACAGCCGGTCGGCCACGTCGAGCCCGAGCACCATCACTGGCCTCGCCTCGTCCACCTCGTTGGCGGAGAAGAAGCGGCCGGTCGAGACCGCGCGGCCGCTGGTGTCGATCCACTCGGCGGTGGACCCGATGACGATGACGTTGGGCAGCGTCTCCGCCACCGCGCTGGAGAGCTTGTTCGGCCCCAGCCAGGTGTGCGCCGAGGCGACCACCACCGAGGGGCAGCCCTCACGGACCGCGTTCAGCTCTCCGAGGCCGACGTTGGGCCGGCGCTGGAACCGCCGCCAGTCGATTCGCCCGAAGTTGACCCCCCCCGGCCACTTGGAGACGGTGAAGACGTTGGCCCCCAGCTGCGAGAGGTCCGCGGTCACCTTGGTCCGCAGCCCCTCGACCAGCGCCATCATGGTGGTCACCGTGGTCACGCCGATGACCACCCCGAGCAGGGTGAGCAGGGAACGGAGCGGGTTCGCCGCCAGCGTCCCCAGCGCCAGACGGAGGTTGTCCAGGAAGGCGATGAAGCTTGCCGTCTTCATTCGTGGCGGAGGGCCTCCACCGGGTCCAGCTGGGCGGCCCGGGCGGCCGGCCAGATGCCGAAGATGAGCCCCACCAGGGCCGCGAAGGCCACCCCACCCATCACGGTCAAGGGCTGCACCGCCGCCGCCAGGCTGGTCACCGCCGAGACCAGCTTCGCCAGCCCTAGGCCGACCGCGGTGCCGATCGCCCCTCCCACCGCCGAGACCAGCGAGGCCTCCAGGAGGAACTGCACCACCACCGTGCGCCGCCGTGCCCCGAGCGCCCGGCGAAGGCCGATCTCCCGGGTTCGTTCCCGGACGCTGACCAGCATGATGTTCATGATCCCGATCCCGCCCACCAGGAGGGTGATCAACCCCACCCCGATGGCCACGCCATACAGCGCGCTGGTCAGCTGCTGGTAGGTGTCGGCCAGCTGCTGGGTCCGGTTGATGCTGAAGTCGTCGGGCTGGCCCGGCTGCACGCTCCGGACGCGGCGGAGGATGCCGGTGACCTCGTCCTCCGCCCGGTCCAGCAGGTGCGGGTCGTCCACCGCGACGTCGATCTGGAGCTCCCGCTTCCCGTAGACCTGGAGGAAGGTCTTGAAGGGCACCAGGACCACCAGGTCCATGCTCTGGCCGAGAAGCTGTCCCTTCTTGGCCAGGACGCCGATGACCCGCCACGGGCGGTTCTCCAGGCGCACCGTTCCCCCCACCGCGCTCCGCCCGGGGAAGAGCTGCTCGGCCACCTCCGACCCCAGCACCACCACCCGCTGCTCGGCGTCGCTGTCCGCGTCGGTGAGGAACCGGCCTTGCGGGACCTCGTAGCCCCAGATCTTCTGGAAGTCGGCCAGCGTGCCGATCACGTCCACCTGGCTGACGCTCTGGTCCCCGGCGGTCAGGTCCTTGGAGGCCTCGTTCAGTTCCGGGACCACCGCGCTCGCCAGCCGCGATTGCAGCGCCAGCGCCTGCATCTGGGCGAGGGTGATCTCCTTCCGGTTCCGGTACCGCCACCAGTCACCGGCCACCACCCAGGGATGGCGGGCCACATTCAGCGTCGCCGTGCCCAGGGACGCCAGCTGTCTCGAGAACGCCAGGTTCAGCCCCTGGATGATGCCCAGGATGGCCAGCAGCGTGGCCACCCCGATGCCCACCGCGGTGAGGGTGAGCAAGGTCCGGAGCCGGTTGGCTCCCAGGGTGCGCAGGGCGATCCGTCCGCCCTCCAGCAGGTCGACCCGGAGGCTCACGTGGCCGCGGCGCGCGCCCGCTCCGCCCGGCCATCGAGGGCGACCTCGGGGCCGGGCCCGTCGTTCACGATGACCCCGTCGCTGATGCGGATCGCCCGCGGGCAGCGCGCGGCCAGGGTGGGCTCGTGGGTCACCAGGCACAGGGTGTGACCCGCCCGGTGGAGCTGCTCGAACAGCCCGATGATCTCCTGCCCGGTCGCCGAGTCGAGGTTGCCGGTGGGCTCGTCGGCGAGCAGGAGCGACGGCTCGGTCACCAGCGCCCGGGCGATGGCCACGCGCTGCCGCTGGCCGCCGGACAGCTCGTTGGGCCGGTGGGTCACCCGGTTCGACAGCCCCACCTGGTCGAGCGCCGCCCGGGCGCGCTCCCGACGCTCCCTGGCCCCCAGCCCGCGGTAGATGAGGGGAAGCTCCACGTTGCCCAGCGCGGTCTCCCGGGGCAGCAGCTGGAAGGTCTGGAAGATGAACCCGATTTCACGATTTCGGATGTCCGCCAGCTCGTTGTCGGACATGTGGCTCACGTCCTTGCCGTTGAGCCAGTAGCGCCCCGAGGTCGGGGTATCCAGGCACCCCAGGACGTTCATCAGGGTGCTCTTGCCCGAACCGGACTGCCCGATGATCGCCACGAACTCGCCCTTCGAGACCTGGAAGGAGATCCCGTTGAGGGCGTGCACCACCTCGGTGCCCACGGTGTAGTAGCGACGAATGTCCTCGAGCTTGATCAGCATCTGACTACCCGCGGACGGCGGTCTTGGTGCCGGGGGGCTCGGCCGGCTTGGGACCCTTGGGTGCGTTCTCCTTGAGCGGGTCGCCGTCCTTCAGCTCCTTGCTGACCGTCCGGAAGGGTCCCTCCACCACCCGCTCGCCCTCCTTCAGCCCGTCGAGCACCTCGAGGTCGGTGTCCGAGGCGATGCCGGTTCGCACCCGGCGCGCCCGGGCCTTGTTGTCCGCGTCGACCACGAAGACGATCTTGGCCAGCGTCTCGCTGCGCTTCTTTGTGGCCAGCGAGGTGCCCGCCTCGCCCGGCGGCTGCGAGTCCGGGAGCGACTTGTCCGGGCGCACCGTGACCGCCTGGATGGGGACGATCAGCGCGTTGTCGTGAGTCTCTGCGGTGATCCGCACCTCGGAGCTCATCCCCGGGAGCACGCCCGGAGGCCGGCTCTCCAGCGCCACCTTCACCGGAAAGGTGGTCACCTCCGACTCGGTGCCGGGGTTCTTGATGGTGGCCTTCTGGGCGATCTCCACCACCGAGCCCTCGAAGCTCTGGCCCTCGAGGGCGTCCACCGCCAGCTCGGCGCGCTGGCCGTTGCGCAGGTGCACCACCTCGTGCTCGCCGACCTCGATCTTCACCTCCATGCTGTTGAGGGCGGCCACGGTCATCACCGTGTCCTCGGAGAAGTCGGAGCCGCGGACCCGCTCACCGATCTCCCGGCTGAGCTCGATGACCGTCCCGTCGATGGGCGAGGCCAGGGTCGTCCGGGAGAGGTTGGTCTGGGCCTGCTCCAGGGCGGCAACCTGTCCGGCGTACCGCTGCTGCGCCGACGCGAGGCGGGCCACGGTGCTGTCGAAGTCGGCCCTCGCCTTGTCCACCTCGGCGCCGGAGGCCATTCCCCGCTTGGCCAGCCCCAGCACCCGGTCCAGCTCGAGCCTGTTCCGGTCCACCTCCACCTGGGCGGTGGCGATGTCCGCCCTGGCGCCACTCACCGCGGCCTGCGCCTGCTTCGCCGCGGCGACGAAGGGCCGCGGGTCGATGCGGCCCAGCACCTGCCCCTTCTTCACCTTGTCCCCGAGCTCCACTGGCCGCTCGACCAGGTCACCGGAGAGGTTCGAGGAGATCTTCACCGTGGTGGAGGCCTCCACCTTCCCGGCCCCGATGATCACCCGGCTGATGGTTCCCTTCTTCACCTTGGCCACCTGGACCTCG
>Ga0335069_10002769_pt1 | contig 26822 bp, 21 predicted proteins | sample Lox_Sample_11_FD_206714 | JGI IMG/M metagenome (GOLD analysis project Ga0335069, IMG submission 206714) | Soil microbial communities from Loxahatchee National Wildlife Refuge, Florida, United States - Lox_Sample_1.1 | ecosystem: Environmental > Terrestrial > Soil > Wetlands | place: USA...
CCCCACCCGCTCCCAGCGCCACGGCACAAACGCCAGCAGCATGAAAAGGATTCCCAGGGCGATCCATACCACGGTCGCTGGAATCACAGTACGCCACTCGAGAGTCTGCCTGACGAAGAACCACGTCCACGATCCGGCCCAGAGCAGGCCGAGCGAACGAGCAGAAAATTCCAGCCGTTCCATGATGAATCTCCCGTTCGGGATTGCCCCCGATAGTCTGCCCCAGGCCAGGCCGCGTGTGCCACAACTCCGTTGGGAGCCCCCGGGGCATCGCGCAGACCTGGTGTTGCAACCGCCTGAGAACCGGCGCAGGAGAGATGAGCAGGCTGCGATGCCGGGACTACAGCGGTTTCACAGTCGCTGTGTTCCGGAGCCATAACGCCAAGTGGCTTATTCATCAAGGAAAAGCCACCTTGAATCGCGGCCGGAAACGGCTAAAAGTAACTGTGGACCCGGACTAGAGTTCCCGGGCACGCTCGATGGCGCGGATGACGGCCTGCGCCTTATTGAGCGATTCCTGGTACTCCATTTCGGGCACGGAGTCGGCCACAATCCCCGCCCCCGCCTGCACACTCCCCTTTCCTTCTTTGACTGTCAGAGAGCGGATAGCGATGCAGGAATCCAGGTTGCCGGAGAAGTCGGCGTAGAGAACGGCGCCGCCGTAGGTGCCCCGGCGGGCGGGCTCGAGCTCCTCGATGATCTGCATGGCGCGGACCTTGGGTGCGCCGGAGAGGGTACCGGCGGGAAAGCAGGCGCGCAGGGCATCGACGGCGCTGAGGTCCGGACGCAGTTGGCCCTCGATGGCGCTGACGATGTGCATCACGTGGCTGTAGCGCTCCACGAACATGAGGCGATCGACCTTGACGGAGCCGAACTCGCTCACCCGGCCCACGTCATTGCGGCCGAGGTCTACGAGCATCACGTGTTCGGCACGCTCCTTCTCGTCGTGGAGCATCTCTTCGGCGAGCGCCTGGTCTTCCTTTTCGTCGGCGCCGCGCGGGCGCGTGCCGGCAATGGGGCGGTATTCGATTTTGCGATTGTTGACCCGCACCAGCAGCTCGGGCGAGGAGCCGGCCAGTTCGATGGCGCCGGAGGGCTTTGCTTTCCTGCCAGGCTTTTTCTTCGGCGGCGCGCCCAGCGGGCCGTCGGTGGCGAAGCGCAGGAAGTACATATAAGGACTGGGATTCACGTTGCGCAGGGCGCGGTAAACCTGGAAGGTGTCCACGGCGGGCTCGACGTCGAAGCGCTGCGAGAGCACGGTCTGAAAGACGTCGCCGGCGGCGATGTATTCCCGGGTTCGCTCCACGGCAGCGAGGAAGTCGCGCTTGCGGGTGCGATGCGTGACCTTGAGCTTGCCGGCCTTTGCCGGCCGCAGCCGGGGCAGCGGGCGGCTGAGGCGTTTCTCGAGCCTGTTGAGGCGACGGACCGCATCTTCGTAGGCATCGGCGGGCGGGGTCAGCGTCACGTCGGCCGTGACCATGAGCCAGATCTGCTTGCGCACGTGGTCGAATGCCAGCACTTCATCGAAGAAGAGGAGGCAGGCGTCGGGGATGCCGAGTTCGTCGGCGGCGAGTTCGGGCAGGCGCTCGATCTGGCGGACGGCGTCATAGGCGAAGTAGCCCACCGCGCCGGCGGTAAAGGGCGGCAGGCCGGGCAGGCGTGCGGGCTTGTGTCCGCCCAGGGCTTCGCGCAACGCGGCGAACACATCGCCCTCAACGTAGGCGGTGCGCTTTCCTTCAGTGATCGCGAGCTGGCGTCCGCGGGCCACGATGCGCTTGTAGGGATTGAGGCCGATGAAGGTATAGCGGCCCACCTGCTCGCCGCCTTCGACCGACTCCAGCAGGAAGCACTCGCGCTCGGCCCAGGCTGCGCGCAGAAACGCCGACACCGGCGTTTCCAGGTCGGCTGTCAACGTGCGGCAGACGGGGACCAGCGTGTGTTCCCTGGCGGACAGCAGGAACTCCTTGCGGCCGGGATGGACGAGGCGATCGGAAGGATGCACAGGTCCAGTTTACGGCACCCGAAAAACTCTCGCCTCGTTTCAGGAATCAAAAACGTTCGGTGTCGCGCCAAGCCGGATGGCTGCATTCCTGATGGGGGGTTGCTCAACTTTTATGGGGCAAACTGTAAAGCGGGAGCCCGCCATGACCTGAGTTACGGGCGCGAACCAACCTTTTGAGCCGGATGAGCCATCGCACAGATAGCACGCGCACGCCGCCATGATGGTCAGAGACTACATGCCTGCGCGATGCCCATGCCAGACGCCGAGAGCCCGGCGAGACGACGAGGGTTCAAAAATCACAGACGCATCTAAACAGGAGTTCAGAGTGCCATCAGCAGATCGGTCAGATGCACTTGTATCCGGGATTGCGGCCAACTCCGGCGAGACGGCGGCGATGGTGGGCGTATTTGGCGCCAGGAGGGCCGCAGTGCGGACGCGAGAACTGCCCGCATTCATTGTGCTGGGGCCTCCTCGCACCGGAACGACGTGGCTGAACGACGTGCTGCATTCGCGAGCGATTCTGCCCGCCATCACCAAGGAGACCAGGTTCTTCGACGTTCATTTCGACCGCGGGCTGGACTGGTATCTCGATCATTTTCCCGCCAATCCGGACAAGCGCGTGGTGGGAGAGATTGCGCCCACTTACTTCGCCTCTTCCCTGGCGTGCACGCGTATCTACTCGGTAATGCCGCACGCCCGACTGGTGATCATCTTCCGTAACCCGGTGCAGCGCCTGGTATCTCTCTACAGGCTCAAGCGGGCTTATGGGCTGACCCCGTGGAGCCTGGACGAGTCAATCGAACGCGACCCGGAACTGCTTGCGTCGAGTCAATACGCGACCCACCTGAAGATGTGGCAGAGCCTGTTTCCGGCGGAGCAGTTATCGGTCAACTTCTTTGAGGATCTGATCGCCGAACCGCAGGGCTTCATCGAGCGCATCTGCGGGTTTGCCGGCATCGCGCGTTTCCAGTTGAAGGAAACGGAGCGGAAGGAGGTCTTCAGCACGACCAAGATGACCGAACCCCGAGTGTACCGCGCGACGCGGGCTGCGCTGGCTGTGGCCGACTGGTGCAAGGCGCGGAAGCTGGACAAGATTGTGCATCACGTGAAGCAATCCCGGGCCTTCAACCTGCTGATCGGCGGAGGAGCGCCGTTCGAGGCCATTCCCAGAGAAAGCCTGTTGAAGATTCAAGAAATGCTGCTGCCCGAGACCGAGGACCTCGAAGCGATGGTGGGACGGGACCTGTCGGCGTGGAAGATGCCGCCGGCAGCGTAGGTTGATCCATCTGCCGGCGACGGCCGCGCAATGTGGCGTCTTCCCGGTGAAGGCGCCACGAATTTCTTGGCGCGGGATGGGCCGCGGAAACGGATGGGAGCGCGTGCCGCCCCCGCCGCAGGCGCTCCTGTGCGACGCGCGGGTCCGATGACGTGACAGAACACTGCGCACCAGCTCAAAATCAGACCGGCAAGCCCGACCAGCGTGAATTCTGGCCCCCGGTGATCCGCCGCGGGCCAGAATCCCGGCCAGAAGGTGCTTCGGGAGTATTGCATTCCGCCTCGGGCGGGGGTGAAGACTCAACCGCTGAATTGCACTGAAGTGTCTCGTCCCATTGGGGATGTTGGCAAGAGGCTGGTTCTGGACCGCCCCCGCTAGCGGGCTTCGCGCATCCAACCAACGGGGCGATTCGCGAGCCCGGGGCTGTCCGGCAGGAGGTTGCCGACGGAGTTTCCCAGTGCTTTCAGGCGAAAGGCGGGAGCGATTGGTGGCAAACGAGGTTCCTGGCTCCTTGACGGAGCTGATTTCGCAAGCCTAGACTCACTGGGGTTTGGGCAGATGCTGATGATGTTGCCGGGAAAGCTCAGCCTGCCGCGTAAAGGACGTGGTGTCTTACCCGTGATGATAAAACAGCAAGGAGCGGGTGGACGCCGAGGCAACGCCGGAGACAACTGGGGGTCCGGCCGCGCCGGTGAAAATGCAATGAATTCGAAGACGACAATCAACTCCGTGTGAACGGACAAAACCCTGCCCCGTCTGAGAGACGCGGGACGGCATTGCTCTGTCCGCGCGACGCCGCAGGCCAAAAGGAAACTGGAGAAACAGGTATGGCAGTGTTAACCCCGACCATGACTTTGGATCAAGAGATCAATCCCTGGGAGGCGCAGAGCGCCCGGTTCGAATTCGCGGCCCGCAAGCTGAACCTTGACGCGGGTCTGTGGAAGGTGCTGAGTTCGCCGTCGCGGGAGGTGATTGTGCACTTCCCCGTCACCATGGACGACGGACGCATTGAGATGTTTACGGGATTCCGCGTGCAGCACTCGCAGGCGCGGGGTCCGGCGAAGGGCGGCATCCGCTACTCGCCGGAGGTGACGCTGGATGAAGTGCGCGCCCTGGCCAGCTGGATGACCTGGAAGTGCGCGGTGGTGAACATTCCGTTTGGCGGCGCCAAGGGCGGCGTGATCTGCGACCCGAAGAAGATGAGCCTGGGCGAACTGGAGCGCATGACGCGCCGCTACACGTCCGAGATCATCGAGTTCATCGGACCGGAGAAGGACGTGCCCGCGCCCGACGTGAACACCAACGAGCAGACCATGGCGTGGATCATGGACACCTATTCCATGCACATGCGGCAGACCGTGACCAGCGTGGTGACGGGCAAGCCGCTGACGCTGGGCGGCTCGCGGGGACGGACAGAAGCCACGGGACGCGGCGTGATGGTGGTCTGCGATGAGAGCCTGCGCTACCTGAAGATCCCCATCGACGGCTGCCGCGTGATCATCCAGGGATTCGGTAACGTGGGCTCCAACGCGGCGCGGCTGATGATGGAACACGGCTACAAGATCGTGGGCATTGCGGAGAAGGACGGGGGGCTCTTCAATCCCAACGGAATCGATATTCACCAGCTGGTCGAGTACAAGTACCGCAACAGCACACTGCTGGGCTTCCGCGGAGCGGAGGCGATGCCGAGCGACGAATTGATTCTGTCGGACTGCGAGATCCTGATTCCGGCCGCGATGGAGAACGTGATCACCAGCCGCAACGCGGAGAAGATCAAGGCGCGCATCCTTGTGGAAGGCGCCAACGGCCCCACGACCGCGGTGGCCGACGACATTCTCGCCGACAAGCGGGTGTTCGTCGTGCCCGACATTCTGGCCAACTCCGGCGGCGTGACGGCGAGCTACTTCGAGTGGGTGCAGGACCGCCAGGGCTACTTCTGGAAGGAAGCCATCGTCAACGAGCAGCTTGAGACGATTCTGCGCGACAGCTTCGACGACGTGGTTCGCTACGCCGAAGCCCATAACGTGAACAACCGCATTGCCGCGTATATGCTGGCGATTGACCGCGTGGCGTTCGTGATCAAGCAGCGCGGACTGTACGCGTAGTGGTCAGTGGTCAGTTGTCAGTTGTCAGTGGTCAGTGGTCAGTGGTCAGTGGTCAGTGATCAGTGAGTGTAATGAGTGAAAGCGGGTGGGCCGGTGGGTCCGCCCGTTTCTCTTTTGGCCGCCCACGCGTTTGAATTCCGCTGGTTCGCCAGCGGGCTGGGGACCATTGCGGTGTGATGGGGATCAGACCACTGCCTGGACGAGGACGCAGGTGATGTTGTCGTGTCCGCCGGCTTTGTTTGCGGCTGCCACCAGGCGGGCGATGCGCTCCTGCAGGGCTGCATCCACGGCCAGCAGCGACTGGATGGTGACATCCGGCAGTTCCCGGGTAAGCCCGTCGGAACAGAGCAGGAACAGGTCGCCGGGCTGGGCTTCGAACTGGAAGCAGTCGGGTGTCACGGAGCTCTGGGTGCCCAGGGCGCGGGTAATCACGTTGCGCAGCGGGGAGCGCCCGGCCTCGTGCCGTGTCATGCGCCCCAGCCGCACCTGCTCTTCCACCAGGGAGTGATCGAGGGTGAGCTGTTCCAGCCGCCCCTGGCGCAGACGGTAGCAGCGACTGTCGCCGACGTTGAGGATCCATACTCGGGTTTCCTCAACGACCAGGGCGACCAGCGTGGTGCCCATGCCCGAAAGGCGCGGATTGCGTTGCGCGCGCGAGTAGATGGCGCGGTTGGCGGCGCATATAGCGTCTTCGGCAACTTTGGGCAACGGGGATCGCGGATCGCGCTCCGAGGACAGCACGCGCAGAACTTCGTCCACGGCAATGGAGCTGGCAATCTCGCCCGCCGCAGCCCCTCCCATGCCGTCGCAGACCACGTACGCTCCATGCTCGACCGAAAACCCGAATGCGTCTTCGTTGGAGGCTCGCTTGCGGCCGCGATCCGTAACCGCTGCAGCCGCGTAGTGGACGGCAGTTGTGGCCAATGTTCCTATACTCCCGCAGGACAGTTTACATGGTAGCCGGAGACCTGTCAGGTCAGTGTTGCGGTACAAAGGTGTGGGGCCCGGGTCATGTCCCCGGCTGCCGGCCGCATGTACTGCCTGTTGGATGTTCCTGATTCGCCCCGGGGATAGGTTGTCTGCCTGACCACCGGCCATCTTCCTGCCCCTGGTTTGCTACACGATCAGCGGCCAGCGTGGTTCAGGCCCAGGTCCGGCAGGGGGGGAGGCGCGGGTAGCTCAAAGATCTGCAGGTTGCCGTCCATGAGAATGGCGACACGGCGCCCGGAGGGAGAGATGGCCACGTTGCCCCCGGCGTCCAGGATGGGGCTGGCAGCGGCCCGCAGGACCTGCTTGCCGGTGGCGGCGTCGAGAACCTGCACATCCTGCCCCTTGATGTCTTCGGAGTCCAGCGGAGCCATCGGGTTCACGGCGTGGTCGGCGATCAGCGACTCGCGGGCGATCCGGGTGCCGTTTGCGTTGCTCACGAGCAGCGGCCAGACCGACTGCCCGCCGGAGTTGTTTTCCCACAGCCGCCGCCCGTTCAGCCCCATCGCCACCAGCCGGGGGTCGCCGGAAGAGGTACACCCGCTGGCCAGGAACTCTCCCGGCGAGATAAAGTTCAGCAGCAGCGAGCAGGCCGAATCCACTGAGCCGATCAGCGTGTTGCCCCCGGTGAAGTAATTGAAGTTCAGCGTCCACGCCATTCCCTTGCCGCGCAGCAGTTCCAGGTATCCCTCGCCGTTAATGGGAAGATGGAGCACCGAGCGAACGTGGCTCACCAGCATCACCTTGCTGTCGCCGCGGCGCAGGATGCGGAGAACCTTGTCGCCCCCCCCGGCGGCGACCTCGTTGTCGCCCGTCACGCTTGCTTTTGCACTGGCGGGACTGGGAACGTCCCCCACGCGCGAGGCCTCGGTGGGCGGCTCGCTCGAGACCGTCACCAGGAACTTCGCGGTGGGGTCCATTTCCACCCAAAGCAACGCGCCGGGGAAACGCAGGTAGGGCTTGAGCTGGAGCGACGCGTCGCCGAGTTGAAGCGTGTCCTGGTCGCGGACCAGGAATTCGCCATTGTCCAGGAGGTAGAGATAACGGGCGCGGTCGTGAAGGGTCCAGACCGCCTCCGCCTCAACGGCCCCCTGGGGCAGGCGAAGAAGTACGGCGCGAGCCTTGCGTTCCCCTTCAGACTCCTCGCGCCTTCCGCCGCGGTGGATCAGGCCGGGCACGCGGAAGGTAAACAACAGGCGATCTTCGTCGAGGAAATCGAGGGAGACCATGCTGTGGCGCATGCCGAGGTAATAGCTGGCAGGCGAGGTGAATCCGAGCGGTTCGGCGGCGATGGTGAACGATGGCTGAATCGTGGCGCGGAGGGCCGGACGCTCCGGTGCGGCTGCCTTCTTTCTTGAGGCAAGGAGCGGATGAGGAAACAAGTGCTGCGCATCGGCCGTCTGGGGAGGCGGCGGAAGCGATACCGTGACCGCCAGCGCCAGGCCTGCCCGAATCCAGAAACCCGCTGGAGGATAGAGTTGCGCCATTCGCAGTATTGTCGCGCAAATGATCGGGGATTGTCAGGGGCGAGTTCAAAGTTCAAAGTTCACAGTTCGCAGTTCACAGTTCGCAGTTCAAAGCTCTCACACGGCAATCGACAGATCGGAGAGGTCCCAGTGCGTGTGCGAGAGTAGGGATAGAGATGATGGCCAACGGAACGACCCGCGCGCGAACTCTGTGGCTGGGCTACGGCGCATGCGCGCTTGCCGGATGCCTGTGGGGAACGGGCTTTTTCTTCGGCAGGATCGCGATGAACGAGATGAGCGCAGAGTACATGGTGCTCTACCGCTTCCTGTTTGCGTGCGCAGGGCTGCTGCCTCTGGCCATCCGTCACCGGGTGCGGCTGACACGCGGCGAGGTGCAGTTGCTTCTAATCTCGGCGCTCCTCGGAGTCCCGGTGCAGTTCCTGGTGCAGTTTCATGGGCTGGCGCACACCACGGTCAGCCATGCCTCGCTGATGGTGGGCACGCTGCCGGTTCTTCTGGCGGGAGCAGCCGCTCTGTTCGCCGGCGAGCGCCTTGACCGGGTGGGCTGGGTGGCGCTGTGCGGATCGAGCCTGGGGGCGGCGCTGATCGTGATGGGAGGCACGCACGGACGCACATCGGTGGGACAGCCGACACTGAAGGGCGACTTGATGGTCGTGGTGTCGCTTTGCCTTTCGCTGGCGTGGGTGCTGCTGAGCAAGAAGCTGATGGAGACCCATAGTCCGCCGGTGGTGACGGCCTACACGCTGCTGGCTGGAACGTTGATGCTGGCCGCATGGATTCTCGGTCCGCGACTGTTGATCGGCTGGATTCCGAACCACAGCGCGCCGATGCCGTTCGCGCACATCAGCGCCAGGGCGTGGGCCGCGCTGGCGGCCTCAGGGCTGGCATGTACAGCAACCACTACGCTGCTGTGGAACTGGGGAATCCATCATGTGCCGGCTTCGCGCGCGGGCGTGTTTCTGAATATCGAGCCGGCGCTGGGCTCGCTTCTCGGAGTGAAGCTTCTGGGCGAGCACCTGGGCCCATTTGCGTGGCTGGGAGGAGGACTGATTCTCACCGCGGCGATCACGCTGACCGCGCGTGGGCATGAGCCCGAACCGGCCGTCATTCTTGAGTGATGATGGCTCGCGCCGCTCCATCACCTTCGCGGCCAAGGTTGCGTCCGTGTTACACGAGTGAGCATCTAACGCCTTCAGTATGTGGGCGAAGAGGCTGATATTTCAAAGGGCTCCATCTATAGACAAAGGCAAGTGCCCAACTTCACGTAGCCGGCGCAGAGACCTCCTCGAATTAACCGGGATCTATGGCTTGATCCTGCTGGTGATCTGGACGCCGCGTCCCCTGCAGTGGGGCTTGTGGGCGGTAGCGGCGGCCTGCATCATCAGCGTGATTGCGCTGTCGTTCGACGGATGGAGGACGATGGGAATCTGCACCGAGAACCTGGGACCCTCGCTGTGGGCGGTAGCCCTGGCCGCGGCGGTGGCGGTGGTCTCAGTGGCGCTGGCGGGACGATTCCACACGCTGCGATTGCCGCAATCGCCGCAGACCTTTCTCCGGCACTTCGGCTGGTACGCCCTGTGGGCGGGGCTGCAGCAGCTGATACTGCAATGTTTCTTCCTGCAGCGCTCGCTGCGGCTGATTCCGAATGCCACCGCGGCGGCAGTGTTGTCGGCAAGCATGTTTGCCATTGCGCACCTGCCCAACCCTGTTCTGACGGTGATCACGCTGATCTGCGGGCTGGCATCGTGCCTGTTCTTCCTGCACTACCGGAACCTGTGGCCACTGGCGATGGCGCATGCCATCCTGGGCATCGCGATCGCGATCACGATCCCGGGAAAGCTGGACCACAACATGCGCGTGGGCATCAGTTACTGGACGTGGGTGGATGGGCGCGCCATCTCGGCGTCAGTGCCATTGGCGAAACCGTAGAACCTGGCAAGACTGTTGTGGGGGTCAGCGGAGGAAGAGGGACCAGACCGAGTCGACAGTGGCGTGGGTCACGGCGGATGCGCCGACCCGCCGGTCCTGGCGCCACGCGCGGCCGTAGTAGATGCCTGCAATGGCCGCAAGCAGGACATAGCGACCGTTGAAATGCGCGGCGCGCTTGTTGAAGTGAGCCAGTCCGAAGAGGACGGCGGTGACGAAGAGCGCGGCGCTGCGGCCCATGCGGCGCTCCAGCAGATTCTGCACCCATCCGCGAAAGAACAACTCCTCCGGCACGGCAATAAAGAAAAATGTAAAGGCCCAGGCGAAGGCGAACCGGCCGGGAATGTCTGCCAGTTGACCGGTGAGCGCATGCGTGTGGAGGAAGCCGAGTGCAAGGCCGAGCGCGAGCGCAATGGGGAGATAGAACAGGAATTCCCGCAGGCCGATGGCAAGATCGCGAAGGCGGAGGCGGAGGTCGAACCCGGCACCCTGGATGGGGCGCTGGACAACGAAAGCGTAGATGCCGGCGTCGAGCAGAAGCACCTTGTTGAACACCGAGAGGCGCGCGGGCCAGGCGTGTTCGAACCAGCGCAGATCGACGGCGAGGCCGACGGCGAGGAGGACAGCGAGTTGCGGCCAGATGGCGCGGGGATCGTCGGGCGCCAGGCGCGCGGCACATGCGACGGCAACGGGAAAGAGGGCGTAGACCGCGAGCCACGGCCAGGCAAAGTTTCCGGCATCGAGTGAGACGAGCACGTAAGGCAGGCAGAGAAGGGCGGGAGCGGCGATCTGCGCCCAGAGCGGGAGTGTGCGCGCGCGTCCGGTAAGTCGAGCCGGGAAGAACGCGGCCGCCAGATAGGGCAACAGGGCCAGCAGGGCGGCGATCACAAGCAGCGGCGTGACGTGGGGCACAGGAACATTCTTACAGGGTTCAGGGGGCAGGTGTCAGGGGGCAGGTACGGCCCTTGTGCTGAAGTCGGGCTGCTGCTCGCCGATGAAACCGGTGACGGGCTCAGCCTGGAATCGGGAGTGGATGCATGGCGTTGATGACATGGAACGACAGCTTCTCAGTGGGCGTGAGAGTACTGGACGACCAGCACAAGAGGCTGGTGAACACATTGAATGACCTGCATGCGGCGATGATTGCCGGAAGGGAGAGGGCCGTGTCTGGCCCGCTGCTGCGCACGCTGGTGGAGTACACGCACGAACACTTTGCCGCCGAAGAGGAACTGATGATGCGGACGAAGTATCCCCGGCTGGCGGCTCACCGCGTGAAACACAAGGACTTGACGCAGAAGGTAATGCAGTTTGTGCAGCGCTACGAGCGCGGCGAGCTTGCGCTGAATGTGGAACTTCTGATGTTCCTGCGCGACTGGCTGACGACCCACATCCAGAAAGAGGACCGGGACTACGGGCCGAGGATGAATCAGAATGGAATCCGGTAGCGCAGCGGCAAAGGCTGAGCACTCTCGCTACTGTTCGTTAAAAGAGAGCTGCGCGGAGGCCCAGGGCGCAACCTGTTTCGGCTCGGAGGCGAGGTCGTAGACGAGGCGCTCGAGGACGAGGCGCTTGTCGGGGGGCGAAGAGCGCAGTTCGAGGTCTGCGCGGGCGATGAGGCGCAGAGCGCGGGTGAGGTCGCGACGGCTCTTGTAGCGGCGCGCCTGGCGGATGAGGTCGTCGGCCGCGAAGGGCGGGATGCGGAATCCCTGCCAGAGAGCCTGCCAGATGGCCCGCTGGTCGCGCACGTTCTTCTCGAGAATCACGAGCATCTGGCGAAAGGTGCGGGCCAGCATGTAGAGGTGTCCGATGGCGGCGTCTTCGCCGGCGTCGCTGGAGTTGAGCAGCCCATGCAGCACGGCGAGGGCGAGGGCTCGGTTGCGGGAGCTGATGGCATCGGTAAGCTCGTAGAGCGAGCGCTGCTTGGCGCCGAGAACCATGGTTTCGACATCACCCAGGGTGATGCGTCCGCGGCCGAGGGTATAGAGGAGGAGCTTCTCCAGTTCGGAGGAGATCATCATCATGTCGGCGCCGAGGGCATCGACCAGTTCGCGTGCGGCGTCGGGCTCCATGCGGTTGCCGGCATCCTGCGCCGTGGCGGTGACCCAGCGCATGGCATCGTCTTCGCTGACCCGCGCCAGCTCGACCATGCCGCAGTGCTCGCCGAGGGTTTCAGTGAGACGCTCGAAGCGATTCTTGTCCTCCATGTCCATGCGGCGGGCATCGGAGGGAATGTGGATGAAGTCGGCGATGAATAGAATGAGCGCCTGCGGGTTGGGCGAGCGGAAGTAGCGGTCGAGAGCGGCGAACTCGTCTTTCTTGGCGCCGCGGGTATAGAGATTGCGCACGTTGCGAACGAAGAGGACCTGAAACGGGGCCATCAGCGAGGGCGTCTGGGCGCGGTCGAAGATGTCGAAGATGGTCGTGGAGCCGAGGTCGAAGTCGGAGCAGCAGAAATCTCTGAGATCGGGAGGCACAAAGGCCTTGAGGACCGCAGCGCGGCAGCGACCCTGGAGAAAGAGCTCATCGCCGGCGAGCACGTAGCCGGCCCTGAGCGGACCGCCTTTGGCGGCGGCTTCAATCTCCGCAACAAAGCGAGCGAGGGCCGAGAAGCCCGCGCCCCATCGCGCGCCGCTCAACGGGCCGATCTCCTGGCTTTGGATGCGCAGAACATGCGGGTTCAGGATATCAGGGATCAGGGGGCAGGGTGTTCCGCCGGGGTTTGCGTCACGAATGCGCGGCGATGTGGGCGAGTTCGCTTTGCTCGTCCTTGACTTGTGGCTCGCGCAGGGTCATGACGGGGCAGCGGGCGTGGGCCAGGACCTTGTAGATGGTGCGGTCGCGGGTGAGGTTTTCAAAGGCCGAGCGGTGGGTGGCGCCGAGGACGATGAGGCAGGCATGGCGCTCAGAGGATTCGGCAAGTATCTCGATGCAAGGATCTCCGTGCGCCACTTTGGGCTCGACACGCACCCGGGCGCCGCACCCGGATGCGATGGCCAGGGCGCGCAGTTGTTGCATGGCGTCGGAGTCGAGGCCGGTGGACAGGCCCAGTCGTTCCATTTCGGGGATGTGGGGCAGAACGTGGAGGAGAACGAGCCGTGCGTCGAGGGCGGAGGCGATGTGGCTGGCAAGCACTGCGCTCGGACGGGAGGTCTCTCGAAGTGTGGTGGCATGCAGAACAACCCGTTCGGGTTGATTACCTTCCACCGGGAGATGAGCCTCGGGACCCACGGTAATGACCGGGATATTGACCGAGCGCAGCACTTGTTCAGCCACGGAGCCGAGGAGCAATCTGCTTACCCTGCCCCGGCTCCGGGTACCGAGAATGATGCGATCCGCACGGAACTGGCGAGCAGCCGTGAGAATCAACTGTGCAGGGTGGCCCTCACGCACCACCTGATCGCATATGATACCCCTTTTTCTGGCAATTTCACAGGCAGGTGCAAGAGTTTTGGAAGCGAGGTCGATGGCGCCGGCGGGATCGTAGTAGGGCATGCCGGCGGCATCGGCCGCCATGGTTTCCCCGGTGGACACCGCGTGGAGCAGAATGAGGCGAGCCCCCGTTGCGGCGCCCTGTTCGAGGGCAAACGGCATCAGCCGGTCGAGGTCGCTCAGATCCGTGGCCACCAGGATGATCGACGGATGACTCCAGCGGTTCCCCACGGATTCAGGCATACAGCCACCTCGCAACAGGAAAGCGTGGCACCAAGTGTACGCCTGTATATGTGCGACAGAGCACTTTCCGGAGTGATCTTTATCACAACGGCGACAAAAAGCTGCTTCTGCCCATTTCCGCGGGGGAGTTGCGCAACTAGGCGGTCTCAGATCAGGGCACGGTCGTTTTGCCCGATCCTGCGAACCGCAGACGGTTGGTTTGCTGTTTTCATCTGAGTTGGCCATCTGCTACCATCCGGCGCAAGCGTGGGGAACGCAGCCGGTCCGCGGAAAGGGCTCCAAGCCCATCCTGTATTGAAAGACTTCTTCGCACCTTCTTTCGGCCCGATACGATGCGGACAGCGGGCGTGCAAGCGAAAGGAGGCTCCGTGCCCAACGATTCTCCGTTCCAGACCCGTCCGCTTCCGGACCGGCCCGATCTCCGCCATCTGAAAGATGAGGCATGGAGCCTGCTCAACGCGGGTCATGCGGCTTCGCTGGCCGAGGCGCAGTTTCAGGTCGCGCGCCAGTATGGATTTGCGAGCTGGCCGCGGCTCAAGGAGCATGTCGATTCATTGCATGAGATCGGGATGCTGAAGCACGCCATCGACACGAACGACCTGGGCGCAGTGCAGACCCTGATGACACGCAATCCCGCGCTGCATCGCGCTCCGCTGGGCTATGCAAAGAACGGTCCGCTGACGTGGGTGGCGGAGTGCCGCATTCCCTGGGAGCCGCCGGGACCGGTGCGCCTGGCGATGGCGCAGTGGATGATCGACCACGGGTCGGACGTGCACCAGGGCGGCGACGGACCGCTGATGCGCGCGGCGCTCTATGACCATCGGATTCCGATGATTGAGCTCCTGGTGCGCAACGGAGCGGATGTGAATGCACGCTGGAATGGCGGGTTCCCGGTGATCTGCGCGTCGTGCGAGACGGTTCAGCCGCGCGCCCTGCGCTGGCTGCTGGAGCACGGGGCATCGCCGGTCTACGATGGGCTGGGGCTCGACAACGCACTCGATTACCTGCTGGGCACCTATGTGCGTTCCGCGCAGCTGGGCACGTGCATCGAGATACTTTTGCGGGCCGGCTGCGTTTCGCGGCGCGCGGAGCCGGCGGTGCTGGATCTGCTGCGCGGGCGGCTGGATCTGCTCAAGGCAAGGCTCGAGGCCGACCCCGAGCTGGTAATGCGCCGTTTTGGCGACCTCGATTTCGGCAACACCGCGGAGCGGCGACTCCTCTTGCAGGGCGCCACGCTGTTGCATGTGGCCGCGGAGTTCGGCAATGTGAAGGCGGCTCAACTGCTGCTGGCGCATGGCGCCCAGGTAAACGCCCGCGCGGAAGTGAGCGTGGATGGAACAGGGGGACAGACGCCGATATTCCACGCCGCAACGCAGTTCGGAGACTTCGGGCTGGAGACGACGCGATACCTGGTGGAGAGCGGTGCCGGGCTGGGCATGCGAGCGAAGCTTCCCGGACACTACGAGCGGCCGGAGGAGACAGTGGAATGCACGCCGCTGGGGTTTGCGCGGCTGTTTCCGGGATCGGAGAACCAGACCGTGGCATTTTTGCGCAGTGTGGGAGCGCCGGAGTGAGGGGAGGAAATGAGCAGTGGCGCGGGAGCGGCCGGAGGCTGTACACTGCGTCAGCAAACGTTTTCTCAACCACAGCGCACGCAGGATCCGCGGCTGCCACAGGCGCGGCCTGACCCGCTCGCGGCTGAGGACTCGAGGGCCTGCTTTGCCGCTTGACAAACCTTGCAGTAAACCCATTTACTTAGGGGCGAATGTCCCACAGCCCGGGTGAGAGAGCGGTTCCGCAGTGGGTGTCGGCGTTTCCGGCAGCAATCCGGGGTGGCTCTGGCGTCCACCCCGGCGACGAAGACCTGTCGCCGGGACCCGCAAGGAGAAGCCACTCCGATCACGTCTTCGGAACACAGCCGCTGCGCAACCGCTTTAACCCTATCAGGTGACTCATGTTTGGATTGGTCTCCAATTTTCCTGCCGTTGGACTGCCTGCTTCGGCTGTGCGGTCACTGGCGATGAGCGCCACTTCCCTGGCGCACCTCAGCGGCCTCGATATCGCCGTAATCGCGTTCTACTTCGCAATGGTGATCTGGATTGGCTTCTATCTCAAGGGCCAGGCCAACACCAGCGAGGAGTTCTTCATGGCCGGGCGCGAGATGACCGCATGGATCGCGGGCCTCAGCTTCGTGTCCGCCAACATGGGCTCGCTGGAACTGATGGGCTGGGCAGGCTCGGCCTACCAGTACGGCATTCTCGCCACGCACTGGTACTGGGTGGGCGCCATTCCCGCCATGCTGTTTCTGGGCCTGGTGATGATGCCGTTCTACTACGTATCGAAGACCCATTCGGTACCCGGATATCTCGATCTGCGCTACGGCGGCGGGGCGCGCAGCGTGGCGGCGGTCTCGTTTGCCACCGAGATGATCCTGATGAGCGGCGTGAACATGTTCGCAATGGCCGTGGTAATGAAGGTCGTGCTCGGCTGGGACATCACGTTCAGCATTCTGGTTTCATCCGTAGCGGTGGCGTTGTATGTGGGCCTCGGGGGCCTTCGCTCGGCGATCTTCAACGAGGTGCTGCAGTTCGTGCTGATTTGGGGCGGCGCGCTGCTGGTGCCGATCCTGGGACTGTACCAGGCCGGCGGCGTGAGCGGCCTGAAGACGCGCATCATCGCCAACATGCAGAACATGACTGGGATCAGCCCCGACAGCTACTTTCACCTGTGGCGCGACACCGGCCACTTCGCCGCCAACCCCATGGGCGTGCACTGGACAGGCATCGTCTTTGGACTGGGCTTCGTAATCAGCTTCGGTTACTGGACGACGGACTTCCTGGTTGTGCAGCGCGTGCTTGCGGCGCATAATCTGCGCGCGGCGCGCATGGCTCCCATCATCGGCTCGTTCTTCAAAATGGCGGTGCCGTTCATCGTGATTCTGCCCGGACTGCTGGGACTCGTCCTGCTGCAGAACGCCGACGGCAGCCGCCGCCAGCTTGTGGGCGAGGACGTGGTGGCGGCCTGCACCATGAATAGCGCCGGACAGGTGGGGACCCCGGATGCCTGCTCGGCGGCAATGGCCAGGACCAACCTGACGCCGGAGTCACAACGGAAGGTGCTGGCGGGCGGAGCGGATGCCGAGCTGCACAGCTACAACCAGGCGCTGCCCCTGATGATGGTGCGCTATCTCGGACCCGGCCTGCTGGGCCTGGGCATCACGGCGCTGATTGCCGGCTTCATGAGCGGCATGGCGGGCAACGTGAGCGCTTTCTCGACGGTGTGGACCTACGACATCTACCGGCCGCTGATCAACAAGAAGGCCAGCGACAGCCACTATGTGATGGTGGGGCGGCTCTCGATTGTCGTTGGCGTAGCAGTGTCGATCGGCGCAGCATATCTCGTCATGCACGCGCACGGCATCATGGACTACGTGCAGGCGCTGTTCTCGATCTTCATCGCGCCGCTGCTGGGCACCATTCTGCTGGGCATGTTCTGGACGCGCGCGACGAAGGTGGCAGGATTCATCGGACTGCTGACCGGCATCATCTTTTCGGCCAGCCTGTTCATGTGGGTCAAGCTGACGCCTTCGGCGCTGGCCACCGTGGCGCTTTCTCCGGATGCGAAGCCGATGGCGGAGAACGTGTTCCGCGCGCTGTGGGCCTTCATCTTCACGGTGGTCGTGGTGGTGGCCATCAGCCTGGTGACAAAACCCCGGCCCGTGGCCGAACTCGATGGCCTCGTATACGGCGCGACCAAGCTGCCCACCGAAGAACCGGTTCCGTTCTACAAGAACGAATTTACCTGGGCGATTCTGGTGGTTGTCATCTTCGCGGCACTCAACATTCTGTTCTGGTAGCACCTGGAGAGAGGGAGAGGTAGACACTCATGCACGGTTCTAAGATTCCGATCTGGTTCTTCATCGGTGTGATGCTGCTGGCCTACGGGGGGATGGTGCTGGCCTATGGACTGTATGAAGCAGCCACGGGCAATTACCCTGCGGCTGTGCAGTTGCCGGAGTTGCACACGCCGATCTGGTGGGGCGGCATTCTGCTGGTATTGGGAGTGTTGTATGTGGTGAAGTTCCGCCCCGGCAGGAAGATTTAAGAGTTCACAGTTCGTAGTTCTCAGTTCACAGTTCGCGCCGGAAATGCCGGCGACACGACGATTTTCGAGCTTCGCTGTCCCCTGAGAACTACGAACCCGCACACAAGTTACTGCACTTACCAAGGAGTTGTTTGTTATGGAAACACAGAGGAAGATGACGTTTGGGATCGTGGTGGGCAACCGCGGATTCTTTCCCGATCACCTGGCCAAGACGGGACGCGAGGAAATCCTGGCAGTCCTGGAAGAGGCGGGCGCAAAGGCAATCGTGCTCTCGGCCGAGGAGTCGAAGTACGGCGCGGTGGAAACATATGAGGAGTCGAAGCGCTGCGCGGAGCTGTTCAAAAAGCACGCCGACGAGATCGACGGAATCATTGTCACGCTGCCGAACTTCGGCGAAGAGCGCGGCATTGTGGATGCCATTCGGCTGTCAGGGCTGAAGGTGCCGGTGCTGGTGCAGGCCACTCCGGATCGCAGCGAAAACATGACAATTGCGGTGCGCCGCGACAGCTTCTGCGGGAAGATGAGCGCGTGCAACAACATGATGCAGTACGGCATCAAGTATTCGCTCACCACGCTGCATACCGAAGCTGTAAATTCGCCGGAATTCAAGGCGGACCTGGAATGGTTCTCGGCCGTATGCCGCATCGTGAAGGGCCTCAAGAACCTCAAGATCGGGGCCATCGGGGCGCGCCCCGCGGCGTTCAACACGGTGCGCTACTCTGAGCGTCTCCTCGAAGGCAGCGGCATCTCCGTCGACACGCTGGATCTGTCGGAAGTCTTCGGGCGCATCAGCAAGATGAAAGACAACGACGACGCGGCGCAGGCCAAGCTGGCAGCCATCAAGAGCTACGTCACCACACAGGGCATTCCCGATGAAGCGCTGTTGAAGATGGCCAAGCTGGGCGCGGTGATCGACGGCTGGATGACGCAGACCAACTCCACCGTGAGCGCCGTGCAGTGCTGGACGTCGATGGAAGAGTTCTTCGGCGTGGTGCCGTGCACCATCATGAGCATGATGTCGAACAACCTGTTCCCGTCGGCCTGCGAGGTGGACGTACCCGGCGTGCTGAGCATGTACATGCTGGCGCTGGCAAGCCAGACGCCGAGCGCGCTGCTGGACTGGAACAACAACTACGGCAGCGATCCCAACAAGTGCGTCTGCTTCCACTGTTCGAATCTGCCCAAGCACTTCTTCCAGGATGTGCGCATGGATTACCAGGAGATTATCGCGGGCACGGTGGGCAAGCTCAACACGTTCGGGACCTGCGTGGGCCGCGTGAAACCCGGCGTGATGACTTACGCGCGCTTCTCGACCGACGATCGCCGCGGCGTGATCCGCGGTTATACAGGCGCGGGCCGCTTCACCGACGATCCGCTGGAGACCTTCGGCGGCGCGGGCGTGGCGGAGATTCCGCAGTTGCAGAAGCTGCTGAAGTATATCTGCCACGAGGCGTTCGAGCACCACGTGGCGGCGAACTTCAGCGATGTATCCAAGGCCATCCACGAAGCAGCGGTTCGCTATCTCGGATGGGAGAGCTACTACCACCCAGGACTGGAAGATTAAGAAACGGATGGAGTGGAAGGGCGTTGACCAGAGAGTCAACGCCCTTCGCACGTGGGGCAGCGGGAAGGAAAGGAACGCGCACCGATGAGCAAGAGAGCTGGGAAAGACCTGGTTGTCAATGGGACCACCCTCGTGACGCAAGCCGCGTGGGACGGGGAATTGGAACTCAAACACCAGAGGCTGGTGGAGTGGCTGGGCGCGAATCATCTGGCAGGCGTGCTGATTCGCCGCAATGAGAATGTGGCCTGGCTTACGGGCGGCGCGGTGGAACTGCGCGTGCTTACTCCCGGCGAGACGGGAGTGGCGTCGCTGCTGGTGACGGCCGCAGGGAAGCGCTACTACCTGACGACCGAGAATGAAGCGCCCCGGTTGCACGACGAGGAGTTTGGCGCGCTCGATTTTGAGCCGGTGATATTTCCCTGGTACGCGGACGAGACGCTCGCCGCTGCGGCGAAGCTTGCGGGCGGACCGCTCGCGTCCGATACTCCTCAGCCGGGAACCACGCCGGTAAATCTGTATCCGCTGCGGCAGTCGTTAAGCGAGCCGGAGATCGCCCGTTACAAGTGGCTGGGCGCGGAGACGGCTGCGGCAACTGTGGAGTCGCTACAAGAGGTCAAGCCAGGCCAGAGCGAATACGATCTGGAAGCGATTACGGCGGCCAGTCTGCTCAAGCACGGCATTCTGCCGTCAGTGTATCTGTATGCGGCGGACGAGCGGATCTACAAGTACAAGCATGCCGTGGCGCGCGGCGCGAAGGTGAAAAGCTACGCCATGCTTAACCTGTGCTCGCGCAAATGGGGCCTGGCGGTCTCGATCACGCGTTTCGTGCACTTCGGAGCGCTGCCGGAGGAGCTTGCATCGCGGTTCAAATCGGCGGCGCAGGTGAATGCCGCGCTGCTCGACGCAACGCGCGTGGGTGCGACGTCGGCGGAGTTGTTCAAGGTGGCGCAGGATGCGTACGCAGCGGAGGGGTACCCCGGCGAGGAGCGCTTCCATCACCAGGGCGGCCCGACCGGATACGGCGAGCGCGAGTGGGTGGCCACGCCGAACGGCACTGAAGCCGTGGTGAACAACCAGGCCTTTGCGTGGAATCCGAGTATCCGCGGCGGCAAGGCCGAAGACACGGTGGTTTTGCGCGATGGCAGAATCGAGTGGCTGACGGCCACGCCGGAGCTGCCGGTGATTGAAGCCAGCGTGAACGGGAAGACTTATCCGGCGGCCGGAGTGCTGGTGAAGTGATTCCGGCGCGCAGGCGCCCCGCCTGAACTCACTGAGCAGGCCGATCGATCGGAGTCACGCGCAGATTGTCGAATTGCGCGTGATTCCACTCTGTTCCCAGCGCGAACATTCCTTTCGCGTGCGATGAATCATCGCTTTCGGCCAGGCGAGTTCCATCAACGATCGCTTCGATGTGCTTTCCGGAAAAGCGCAGTTGCAGGGAATGCCACTGGCTCCGATCGAGTGCAACAGAGCCAGACGCAAGCGTAACGAGCGGCTTGTTGTACACCGCGGAGAGAAGCTGCCATGTGCCTTCGGGCTGCACACGGAGCACGTAACCGCTCGGGTAGCGCGCATTTTCTTCCGTGAATGTGTCGGCTGAATCGATGCGCCCCATCAGGGTGGCCGCGGAGGAAGAGAGAAACCGAACATCCGCCGAGACGCTGTAGTCGGTCCAGTTCGCATCGCCTGCGAGCGTGAACGGATCCGGCAGCGGTCCCCACGGAATGGGCTTCACCGAGATGACCTGCTCGAGGCAGCGGCCTTTCCGTCCTGCGCAGGGTTGCACTTCAAACGCACCGTCCTGGTCAGAAAGATACTTCGGTGCGCGCTGCATTTGCGTGCTCTCAAAGTCGTCGCCGTAGGGCATGGGAAAGGGCTGCTGAGGCGGCGGCACTGCGTCTCCTCTTCCCTGCCCTGTCGTGGTCGTCAGCGAGTAGAGAGAATCGGGGTCGAGGCTGAACGTGAATTGTCCGTTCGAAGCGGCAATGTCTCCCACGTGCTCGAAGGTCTTTTCAGCATTCGTTTCCCAAACGTGCACGGTTCCGGTTGAGAGGCCGCCGGCAATCGAAAAACTGACCAGCTGCGGACGGCTGGCGCCGATCGTCTCAACAACCGTGCTCCAGTCCTTATGGTTTGGCGAACGCAGGGTGACGTATGTGCCTTTATCCGGCAGGTTGCCGGAAGACGCATCAAGATACTGCCATCCCGGCTGCGCGAATTGCGTGGTGTGGGCGGTGACCCAGATGGTGGATTGCACATCGTAGTGGCCCGACCAGGGAGAGTTGGCGTACATGAGCCCCGAATGCGGCGCCGCGAGAGTGTCGTAATAAGACGTGATGGGGCTCCAAATTTCGGTCTTGGTCATCGCACCCTCAAGATAGTTGCGGTTGTAGAGGTGCGCGAGGATGCGGCCGCCTTCAGCCCAGGTTCTCTGCACAAAAGGGCCGCCGCCAGGATTGGGCTGATCTTCGCTCGACCATACAGGCTTACCGCTTTGCTTCGCCGCGGCAGTGGTGGTGATCCTGCCGTTCTCGAGCGGATAATGCGCGCCGATCACGTCGACGGCGTCTTTCAATTGCGGATCGGTTCCGATCGCGTCTGCAATCGCCCACTCGCCCTTGCCTTCGCCGGAGTACTCGTCGCAGCACACGACCTTCACATCGAGGTGATGGCGCGCCAGCGCGGCGTGGAGTTCTTTCACATACGCGGGGTCGTACTCTTTCTCGTTCCAAACACCGGCGTAGCGGATATTGAGGCCGTACTGTCTGCGAGCGCCCTCGATGAAGTCGGCCATGTAGTCGGCCATCGCGGGCGTATAGAGCGTCCCTTTGCCGACCCAGCCCGGCGCACCCCACGGAAGGACATCGAGAATAACGGCAGGGTTGCGCTTCTGCGCTTCGCTCATCAGCCACCACTCGTAGCCGCGCGTGTAGTCATGGTCGTCGGGGGTGCGCATGTGGCTTGGCTCGGAGCCGTCGGTCGAGTTCACATCTCCGCCCACTTCGACCTTCAGGTGCTGGAGGGCCGCTCCATAACCGGGCTTGAAGAGGTAGTCGAGAATCTGGCTGCGCTGTGGCTCGGGATAATCGATCAGCAGCCTTGAGGAAGCACCGGCGCTGAGTGCGCCCAGACCCTCGAAGACCCTGCCCCGGCTCTGACCGTCGATGACGACATGCGTCTGCTGAGCACCGGCCGAAGATGCGAGCAGAACACTTGCCGCAAAAGCCAATGGGGTCATGGCAACGAAATGCGATCGCCGCGCAGGCGGGATAGTCTTCATGCAGCTTCTCTTCCTGGCTGATGAAGGCGCTTCTGCGCATTCGGTTTCAGTCAGCCATCTTTGGTTCCAGTGTCAACCGGGCCGCCAGCACGACCAGCGCGGCCCACAGCACGTCGGCGCCGAGAAGGTGCGCGATCTGCAGCCACGTGGGCGCCAGCAGGACTACATCGAGCACACCCAGCACATATTGCGCGGCGAGCAGAAGCAACACAAGCGCGGACAAGCCGCGGTTATCCCAGTACGCCGACTTGCGCGAAGCGCGCACCAGAATCCAGATGAGGAAGACGCTGGCGAAGAACGCCACCGTGGGATGAGTCCAGCGCCAGCGCACCAGCCAGCCGCTTGTGGCGGAGAAGTCCTGCGACAGCGCCGCACCCAGCGAAGAAGCAGGAAAGAGCGTGTCGCCCAACGCCGCGAGGGAGCCGGTGACGCCCACCAACAACACGACAACGACAGCGGCAATGGCGCCGGCGGGCGCAACCAGGCGGGCCGTGGCGCGCGTGTACCCGTGTTTGCGGCTGAGCAGGTGCGCAACCAGCGTGAGAGCCGCGAGCAGCAGCAGCGTGTTTGTGAGGTGCAGGGCCAGGTAGGGCGCACGGAGGGGCGACTGGCTCTGTGCAGTCAGTCCCAGTTTGACCAGCAGGGCGCCCAGGATCGCCTCAACCAACGTGAACAACACCGCGGCGGTCGCGGCGGCGCGCGCCATGTGTCCTTTCACTGTGCCCGCGCAAGTCCAAACGAGCAGCCCCACGGCCGAGAAGAACGACAGTCCGCTGGTGAGCCGATGGGTGAATTCGATGATGGTGTCCACGCGCGGCGAGTGTTGCATCACGGTGCCGTTGCACAGCGGCCAGTGGTCTCCGCAGCCTGCGCCGGAGCCGGTTGCGCGCACCAATCCGCCCCATAGAATCACGGCAATGAAGTACGCCAGCACGGCCCAAGCGAAGCGGCGCAGCGCGGGAGATGGAAGGCGGTGCGCATCCACGGAAGCTGGGGCGAAGGACATGGAGAGAGACTCCGAAAGCACACTCCAGTGTAGAACAGTTCGGTTGCGCGTTCGCGCTTCGCCGATGCCTTTACGGTTGGGTCTTCGCAGTCGCATGTTCCAGCGGCCCGGCGAGTGTCTCCATGCGCGCTGGCGTTAGAGGCGGGCGCACGCTTTCGTTGGACCAGCCGAAGAGGAACGAGGTGGCCGGACCACAGATGCGCCCCTGGCACGGCCCCATGCCGCAGCGCGTGTGCAGCTTCGCCTCGCGCCAGCCGCGGATGTTTTCGAGTGTGGAGCGCCGCACATCCTCACAGCGGCAGACGATGGTTTCGGGTGTGGCGAGATCGCGCAGTTCCGCACGCAGCGCGAATGCTGTATCCAGTTGCTGAGCGAAGAGGACGTGCCGGTCGCGCCGCTTATAGAGATGCGCGGCCGGGCGGCCCGCGGCGGCGAGCCCGGCGATTTCGCCCTCGACGAGCGCCTTCTCCAGCCCGCCGATTCCGGTCAGTTCGCCAGCGCAATAGACATGCGGCAGCGACGAGGTCTGCGCTGCGTCGACGCGCACGAAGCCACGCTCGATGGCGCAGCCGAGCAGGCGCGGAAGTTCGATGTTCGGCGCCAGGTGAAATCCGCAGCCGAGATAATCGCAGGCGATCTCGCGGGTCGATCTGCCCACGCGCACGGTGACGCGACTGAGCCAGGGTTCGCCTTCCGCGCGCTGCGCCCACGCATCCGTCCGATAGGGAACGCCCAGGATGGCGGCTCGATAACGAACTCCCTCAATCAGCTTCGCGGGGTGTCTGCGCAATCTTGCGGCGAACGAGAGCAGGGGCGCGATCTGCGCCTGTTCAAACACGCCCGCGATCTGCGCACTGTGGCGCGCCAGATTCGCAGCCACGGCGAGTAGCAATGGTCCGGTACCGGCGAGCACCACGCGTTTCCCGGCGATTGGCAGGCCGGCTTTCACGAGTGCCTGCAACCCGCCCGCACCGAGCACGCCCGGCAGCGTCCATCCCGGGAACGGAAGGAAGTGCTCGCGCGCGCCGGTGGCGAGAATGAGCTGCTGGTAGCGGATATCGCTGCAACCCGTCTCGGTCTCGACGCGTAGCACGCCGGGCGCGGGCTGATCCACCACATGGGTTCCGGCGAGGACCTGTACGCCGGCAGCGCTGAGCTTGCGCATGAGGCGCGCATACGGCCTTGCATGCGAGCGCGGTTCGACACGGCACGAAGCTTCGCCACGCCAGATCTGGCCGCCGGGGGCCGCATTTTCGTCGGCCATGAGAACACGGCAGCCGTTCTCAGCAGCCGCAGCCGCCGCAGCCATTCCCGCGGGGCCGGCGCCCACCACCAGCACGTCGCAACTTGTCACGCGGTCACCACACTCATCCCCTCATGTGCGATGATCTGGCACGTACGCGCGTGCTGCACACCATCCACCGTGGCGCAACACTCCATGCAGATGCCCATGCCGCATAACGGAGCGCGCGGTTCGCCGGTGACGGAGATGCGGCATGCGATGCCTGACTGCAACATCGCCGCGGCCACGCTGGCGCCTTTATTGACGCGCACCTTCTCGCCGTTGATCGACAGGGTTAGTTCTTTGCTCCGGCGACTCGCGTTCATCCGTATCTCCTGAGTGCGGGCGAATTCGATTGTAACGGACTGTATACTTCGCATGAGGCGATCGCCGCATCGGATATGCACGCGATGCACTTCGCTTCGCGATCATCATGACTGCCATCCAGCACTCTCTCGAAAAGATTCAGGTTCTCGACTCGCACACGGCCGGCGAGCCCACGCGTTGTGTGCTTTCCGGCGGTCCGGATTTCGGCTCCGGCCCACTTGCGGCGCGCATGGAGCGGCTGCGCCACGACTACGATCCTCTGCGCCGCGCGATCCTGTGCGAGCCGCGGGGTTCCGACGTGATTGTGGGCGCGTGGATTGTGCCGCCCGATTCGCCCGATTGCGCGGCCGCGGTCATCTTTTTCAACAACGCCGGATACCTGGGCATGTGCGGCCACGGCACCATTGGCGTAGCCGTGACGCTGGCTCACCTGGACCGCATCGCGCCGGGCGCGCATCGGCTGCAGACGCCGGTCGGCGTGGTGGGCGTGCAACTCGACTCGGCGAACACTGCCACGATTGAGAATGTGCCTGCGCATCGCTTCATCGCGGACGCGCATGTAGAAGTGCCCGGGTATGGCGCGTTCGCGGGCCACGTTGCCTGGGGCGGCAACTGGTTCTTTCTGATCGAGGATCATTCCTTCGAACTGCGCGTCGGAAACGCAGATCAGCTCACCGACTTCACATGGGCGGTGCGCAAGGCGCTCGCTGCGGAGGGGATCACGGGCGCGGGCGGCGCGGAGATCGATCACATCGAATTGTCCGGCCCTCCGCACGACCCGGCAAACCACAGCCGCAACTTCGTGCTGTGCCCCGGTAAAGCGTATGACCGGTCGCCATGCGGCACCGGCACGAGCGCTAAGATGGCGTGCCTGGTGGCCGACGGCAAACTCGCGCCGGGCGAGGCGTGGCGGCAGGAGGGCATCCTCGGCACGGTATTCGAGGGCCGCGTGCGCATCGAGAATCACACAATTATTCCGAGCATCAGCGGATCAGCGTACGTGACGGCTGAGTCGACTCTCCTCTTTGATGCCGCGGACCCATTCCGCAACGGAATCGGTTGAGGAGCGCGCATGGGCAAGTCGTCTTTCGATGTCATCATCGCCGGGAGCGGGATTGTGGGCGCGGCCTGCGCGGCAGCCTGTGCGCGGGAGGGCATGCGCGTGGCGCTTGTGGAACGCGCTGTGCCGGGCAGCGGCGCCACCGCGGCGGGCATGGGGCACATCGTGGTGATGGACGACTCTGAGGCGCAGTTCGCGTTGACGCAATACAGCCAACTGTTGTGGCGCCAGCTCAGCAATCATCTACCCGCATCGGCAGAATACGAACCGCGGGGCACGCTGTGGATCGCAGCCGACGAAGAGGAGATGGCTGAAGCGGAACGCAAGCGCGACTACTACGCGGCGCGCGATGTGCCCGCCGTCCTGCTCAGCGCGTGCGAACTCGCCGCGCGCGAGCCGAATCTGCGGACAGGGCTCGCCGGCGCGCTGCTGGTTCCGGAAGATGCGGTCGTGTATCCACCGGCGGTGGCGCTGCATCTGACGCACAATGGACAAGCGTGCGGCGCGGAGTTCATGGCGAACCGATCGGTTGCGAAGATGGGCAATGGCGAGGTGCTCTTGGATGACGGCACGCGGATTACCGCAACGCGGCTTGTGAATGCCATCGGGGCGTGGTCGCCGCAACTCACTCCCGGAATCCCTGTGAAGAAGCGCAAGGGGCACCTTGCGATCACCGGCCGTTATGCCGGGTTGGTGCGGCATCAACTGGTGGAACTCGGATACCTCAAGAGCGCGCACACTCTG
>Ga0335069_10002770_pt1 | contig 26813 bp, 24 predicted proteins | sample Lox_Sample_11_FD_206714 | JGI IMG/M metagenome (GOLD analysis project Ga0335069, IMG submission 206714) | Soil microbial communities from Loxahatchee National Wildlife Refuge, Florida, United States - Lox_Sample_1.1 | ecosystem: Environmental > Terrestrial > Soil > Wetlands | place: USA...
ATGGTCGCACCCCAATCGGCTGCGCGATGATGCCGTTATCTGCTTGCGGGGGTTGACCCAATACGCGCCCACGCCAGACCACATCAACATTTGCTGGCTGCTGAGCCATCCCACTTCCGCCAGTCTCGACGAACTGCGCAAATACGATCGCGTCTATGTGGCTTCGCATAAGTACTGTGCGCTACTGCGCCAACAGGGTCTCACCAACGTTGACCCCCTTCTGCAATGTGTCGATACGGATCTTTTCCACCCGCAGGATGAGCGGGAAAAGGAATTCGACGTTCTATTCGTGGGCAACTCCCGGAACGTAATGCGGCCAATTATCCGCGACGCTATTTCGGTGGGCGCTCCACTTAGCGTCATCGGTTCCGGCTGGGATGAGTTATTGCCGAGAAAAGTGGTGTTGCAATCCAGCATCCCCAACGCCGAACTCCCCGATGCCTATGTCGCCGCGCGGGTCGTTCTGAACGACCATTGGGCCAGTATGGCCGAACACGGCTTCATTTCGAATCGACTGTTCGACTGCGTTGCGAGCGGCACATATGTCATCAGCGACCATGTGGAGGGCATTTCCGACCTTTTTGGGCCGCTCGTACAAGAGTATCAATCGTTAGACGACCTCAAGGCGCTCATTGACCGTGGTCTGCACGATCCTTCTCTGTCGCGGGAGGACCGGGAATCTTCCCGGGCAATCGTCGAAGCCAACTCCTTCAAGGCGCGGGCTAGAACGATCTCCGATTTCATCACGAGTTCATATGAAGAAATCTGCCAGCGACGTCTAGTCGCCCCCCTGGGGCCGCGATGAGATCGGAGTCTTGAACCTCTCCTCCAGCCCTTCCATCGCCGGTAGTGCTTAAGAGACTCGTCGCAAACGCAGCCCGCGCCGCAGCGCTCGTGGACCAACATGGGCCAATGCGAACTGGCGACCGGGCGTTGATGGAATTGGCGGCGACGTGTACTTTTAGCTGACGAGGCGAAGACGAGGGACTCAGCTTCGATGTAGACCAAGGCGGTCAATTTTTGGTAGCGAGGACCAGTCTGTAGCGAGGACCAGTCTAAGGAAGCGTCATTACACTGGGCGAAGAGTCGTGGGACGACGACGTTTGCCACGAAGCACGAACTCGCGACTGTCCCATGAGACCTTCGAGACCATAACAGATCTCCTGCCACCTACCGGCTGGGCCAACATTACCACGTGCCCTGAGGCAGGCAACGAAGTCGTCGACGGATGCCAGCCTCCCTGGAATGAGCGAGGTGGCTTCAGTGTGCCCACCTTCGTCATCAATGGCAGGGGAATTCGAGGCACAGCTTGGGTGCTCGAGTGCCTGTCACGATTGTGTAATGCAGCCATGAGAGTTGCCGTCAGGGGAAAACATCCGCATGCTTAAACAAGCTGCCACGGCGATCCTTCTCGGATATGATGACCTCATCTTCCGCGAATGGCCAGACGATTCCCAAGTCAGGATCGTTCCAAAGGATCGTTCTCTCGCCCTGCGGACAGTATGAGTCGCTCACCTTGTACAAGAGAGCCGTATCGCTCTGGAGAGCGGCAAATCCATGCGCACACCCGATCGGGATCAGGAGCGCCGCTCCGTCTCCCGCCTTCAGTTCGACGGAGACATGGTTGCCGAAAGTCGGAGAACTCCTGCGGAGATCGATAACCAGATCGAACAACGCTCCGTGAGCCACCTGGACAAGCTTCGCCTGTGGATGCTCGACCTGGTAGTGCATTCCGCGGACGACCTTCCTGTGCGAAACCGAGAGATTGTCCTGCGTCCACTCAATGTCGATGCCCGCGTCGAGCAACGCGCTGCTGCGAAACATTTCCAGAAAGTACCCTCGCTCGTCGCGGTGCACAGACGTCTTCAATATCCTTAAGCCCTGAATTCGTGTCTCGATGATTTCCATATCCAAGCTGCCCGGCGCTACTCCTGGCCAGTCTCCTCGTGCAGAATCGAAAGCAGGTAGCTTCCATAAGCGGTCTTCTTCAAAGGCCCGGCTAGACGCGCCAGGTCATCCGCGCTAATGTAGCGCATCCTGTAGGCAATCTCTTCTGGGCACGCGATCTTCGTCCCCTGCCGGCGCTCGATGGTCTGCACGAAGGCTCCCGCTTCGATCAGCGAGTCGGGCGTTCCTGTATCGAGCCACGCAATCCCGCGACCGAGAGTCTTCACCTTCAGGGCTCCTCGCTCCAGGTAGGTGCGGTTGACGTCCGTGATTTCGAGTTCACCGCGAGCCGATGGCTTGATCGATTTGGCGATCTCCACAACGTCATGATCATAGAAATAGAGGCCGGTAACCGCGAACGAAGACTTCGGCTTGAGCGGCTTCTCCTCAATACTCACGGCTCGCCCGTCGCGATCGAACTCCACAACGCCATATCTCTCAGGATCGCTCACGCGATAGGCAAACACCGTTGCTCCGGCTGCCTCTGCGGCTGCAGTTTGCAGTTGCTCCGAGAGTGAATAACCGAAGAAGAGGTTGTCACCCAGCACCAGCGCACTGCTGTCTTGCCCGAGAAACTCTTCGCCGATCAGGAAAGCCTGAGCCAAGCCGTCCGGGCTGGGCTGGACGCCGTATTCAATATTCAGCCCCCATTGGCGGCCATCTTTCAGAAGCGCGCAGAAACGAGGCGTGTCGGGCGGTGAAGAGATGATAAATATGTCGCGTATCCCGGACAGCATAAGGATGGTGAGGGGGTAGTAGATCATAGGTTTGTCATAGATAGGCAGCAACTGCTTCGATATCGACTCGGTGAGTGGATATAGCCGAGTTCCGGCGCCGCCGGCAAGGATGATACCCTTACGGCTCATTCAGCGGCCCCTGTAATGGATCTGCATCCACTCCTGATAGCTCCCCGATCTCACCTCAGCCACCCAATCCAGGTTATTGAGGTACCATTCGATCGTCTTTCTGATCCCGTCTTCGAACCTGGTCTGAGGCTCCCAGCCGAGTTCACGCCGAATTCTCATGGCATCGATCGCGTAGCGCCGGTCGTGACCCGGCCTGTCCTTCACAAAAGTAATTAGATGCCGCCGGTCTCCAATACTGGCATGGGGACGAAGATCATCCAGGACCGCGCAGATAGTCGTCACTACATCGAGGTTCGTTCGTTCGCTTTGTCCTCCGATGTTGTAGGTCGCCCCAGGTCTTCCCGCTTCGAGCACACGCCGGATCGCCGCGCAGTGATCTAAAACAAACAGCCAATCCCGGACGTTGAGACCGTCTCCGTAGATCGGGAGCGATTCGCCATCGAGAGCATTGAGCAGCACCAGCGGAATAAGCTTCTCAGGGAATTGATACGGCCCGAAATTGTTCGAACAATTCGTGGTCAGTGTGGGCAGTCCATAGGTGTGGTGAAATGCGCGCACAAGGTGGTCGGAGCCCGCCTTCGATGCTGCATAAGGGCTGTTTGGAGAGTACGGAGACTCTTCTGTAAATGCGGGATCGAGGGGGCCCAGCGAGCCGTACACTTCATCCGTCGAGATGTGAAGAAAGCGGAACCGCTCCCTCGCCTCGTGGCCCAGTCCCATCCAGAACGCTCGCGCATTCTGGAGGAGGTTCAACGTGCCTAAAACATTCGTGCGGACAAACTCTCCGGGATCGTTGATCGAGCGGTCCACGTGGCTTTCTGCCGCGAAATGCACGATCGCATGGGGCCGGTGCGTCGAAAGAAGTTCTCCAACCAGTTCTTCGTCGCAAATATCGCCGGCCACGAATGTGTGCCGAGAATCGCCGGCTATGGCCGTCAGGTTTCGCAGGTTTCCGGCGTAGGTCAGTTTGTCGAGATTCACGACTCGTCCTGCGGTGCAGCGCAGGTACTCAATCACGAAGTTCGATCCGATGAATCCAGCGCCGCCGGTAACTAGGATTGTGCCGTCGAGTTCCAAACCGATCAGTCCCTCACCCTCAAGCCTGCTACTGCCGGCGGAGGCTTTAAGGCTCTCTCTGCCTTTCTCCCCGCTACTATAGCCTGATGACCGCTTGTCCGTCTTCTCAAATCTGAGAGGTGGTCTCTCGGAGCCAGAAGTCGCGTATCCGCGACTGAAGGTTCAGCTTTCCTCATCGCCACTCGGATCGTCGGCGACGCATCGAGGCTCCGAAGGAAGCTTGAGGGTTCCCGGGCAGCATGCGGGAACCGCGAAAAGTGACGTGGCCGGATCTGTAGGGATCGCAGAAACCAGCAAGTGAGGGCTCTCCGGAAACCAGTGGCGAGCCGGATTCTCCACTGCACGGACGTAGCAGCAGAGCAGCGAAAAACCATATGGTTGCGCGTTAAAATCCGAACAATCGCTGGCCTTCTCTGAGCTGATGCCGATGCTCATCCGGTCCATCTGTATGGGGATATCCTTGATGTTAAACGAGGTGGCGTATCCTGCTCGGGGCTCCTTTTCTCCCCTTGGCTAGCAATTTCGAATAGGCCACAGTGTCTTTCTTCGGGGGCGCGTGTACATTCGAGATGTGCTTTTCAAGCAGGGCCGCGCTGACCGCGCCGTGGCGTAATTCGAGGTGTCTCCGCAATGGCTCGCATCCTCGCCTTCGGATCAACTGGACAGCTGGGCGTCGAGCTGATCAAGGCCTTTGGGACTAGAACCGACTTCATTGCGTTGTCGCGGCGCGACGTCGATATGACGGATGAACGTGCACTGCGCTCGGCCATTCGAAGTGCCGCACCGGAAATCATCGTCAATGCGGCTGCTTACACAGCCGTAGATCGTGCCGAAAGCGAACCAGACCTGGCGCACACCCTCAACGCGCGCGCACCGAAAGCAATGGCCGAAGAGGCACTGGACTTGGACGCGTGGTTGCTTCACTTTTCCACCGATTATGTCTTTGACGGCACCGGAAGAATCCCGTGGAGGGAGACCGATGCGCCCAATCCACTCAACGTCTACGGCAAGACCAAGCTGGAGGGGGAACTTGCCATTGCTTCCACCGGCTGCCGCCATTTGATTTTCCGCACCAGCTGGGTCTACGCCGCGCACGGGATCAATTTTTTGCGCACCATGCTGCGCCTCGCCTGTGAGCGGCACGAGCTCAACATCGTCGACGACCAGATCGGCTCGCCGACCTCCGCCATTGAGATCGCTCGCGCCGTTCAGCGCGTTTTGGTTCGCCTCGAGGATCCGGATTCAGGGCCGCCTGCGTCGGGCGTCTATCACATGACCTGCCGTGGAACAACCAGCTGGTTCGGCTTTGCATGTGAGATCTTTGTCACGGCGCCGCGTCATTATCCTCGTCCTAAGTTGTTACCGATACCGTCTGAACGATATCCCACCCCAGCTGCGCGGCCTCACAACTCCGTTCTCAACTGCGAGAAGCTCGAGCGCATCACGGGTATTCGCCTCGCTCATTGGCGTGATGCGCTGCGGGAAGTTATGGACGAGGTGGTGGCTAGGGAACATAACGAAGCAGACTAGTATCGAAGGCGCCCGTGGCGCAACCCGGAGGCTGACGCGAACGGAATTCGCCGGCAGTGGGAGAGGCGCGGAGATTGCGGCGGAGTGCATCGGGTCCATGACGCGCCGGCGCCGAACGCAGATGCGGATTTCGGAAGATTTCGCGTGCATCGGAATTGGGCCGCGCGCCCAACCGCGGCGGCGGCGTGACGGGCGGAGGCGAGGAGCGGCTTTCAGGGCGATCGAAAATGCGCCGAGAACGAGCCCCGCGGCATCTCAGTTTTCGAGCGCTTCCAGGCCCAATTTCCCCCCGGATCCGCGCCGCGGAAGAATTCGCTTTCAGCCGCGCTGGCAGCGGTGGAGGCGCAGCTTGAAAAAATCGGTTCCGGGCCCCACTTTTTTCTTTCTGCAAGAGTCAAAAGTTGTTAGATTCACATTCATGTATTTTGCGCAAAAACCGGCCCGGCGAAAGATGCGGATCCTGCCGCTGATCGCCGCCACTTTCTTCATGGTGTCGGGAGGTCCCTACGCCATCGAAGACATCCTGGGCGGCGCCGGGTTTGCGCGGGCGATCGTGATTCTGCTGGTGCTGCCGTTCCTATGGAGCCTGCCCACGGCGTTGATGATTGGAGAGCTGGCGAGCGCGCTGCCGGTGGAGGGCGGTTTCTATAACTGGGTGCGCCGGGCGCTGGGGCCGTTCTGGGGCTATCAGGAGGGCTGGCTTTCTCTTTCGGCCAGCATCTTCGACATGGCCATTTATCCGGCCATTTTTGTTCTCTATCTTGGCAAATTCAATCCCGGCCTGACGCAGGGCTGGAGCGGCTATGCGTGGTCGCTGGCGGTGGTGGTGATCTGCTGCGCCTGGAATATGCGCGGCGCGCCTGCGGTGGGCGAGGATTCGGTCTGGCTCTCGGCGCTGCTGTTGTCGCCGTTTGCGATTTTTATTGTGCTGGGCGTGTGGCACGGAATCACGCGGCACCCTGTGGTGCAGTGGAGCCAGCCGGCGTCGGAGTCGGCTCTGTCGACGGCGATCCTGGTGGCGCTGTGGAACTACATGGGCTGGGACAACGCCTCGACGGTGGCGCAGGAGGTCGAGAACCCGCAGCGGAACTATCCGCGGGCGATGATTTTGTCGACTCTCGTTGTGGCCGTGTCGTATGTGCTGCCATTGCTGGCCATGGCGCTGGCGGGGCTCTCGGTAGACAGCTTTTCGACCGGAGACTGGATGACCGCGGCGGCCGCGATCGGCGGTCCACTGCTGGGGATCGCGGTGGTCGCCGGCGGCATGATCACCGGCGTGGGGATGTTCAATGCGCTGGTGATGAGCTACTCGCGGCTGCCCATGGCCATGGCGGAGGACGGCATGCTGCCGCGTGTATTCGCCAGGAAGAATGGACGCGGCGTGCCGTGGGTGAGCGTGCTGGTGTGCGGATTGGCCTGGGCCCTGGCGCTGGCCGTGCCGTTCGAGCGGCTCATATCGATTGACCTGATCTTGTACGGATCGAGCCTTCTGCTGGAGTTTGTCGCATTGGCGGTGCTGCGCATCCGCGAGCCGCAGCTGCAGCGGCCCTTCAAGGCCGGGAACCTGGCCTTTGCCTGCTCACTGGGCGTGGGTCCGGCGGTGCTGATCGGTTACGCGCTCTGGGCCTCGCGCGGAGACAAGCTGATGGCCCACTCGAACTCGCAGTTCGGCGCCATGCCGGCGCTGGTCTTTGCCGTGATCGTTGGATTCATGGGCCCCGTGCTCTACTGGCTCACCGGCGCTCCGCGCGCGCGCCGGCTGGCCGCTGCCCAAGCCACGGACTAAGGGTTCATATCGCTGCCCCGGCGTTGGTCTCGGCTTCTCTTTTCTTGCCCGCCTCAAATTGCTTGACTGACTTTACGACGCGATCGCGCGCGTAGGCGGCGTCGTGCCAGCCCTTGATCTCAACGCGCTTGCCTTCGAGATCCTTGTAGATGGAAAAGAAGTGCGTGATTTCCTTGAGCATGTGCGGATAGATATCGGTGTAGTTCCAGACATTGGAGTAGCGCGGATTGTTTTTGCCGACCGCCAGGACCTTTTCGTCGAGCACGCCCTGGTCCAGCATTTCGAGCAGGCCAATGGGCCGCACTTCCTGGACGCAGCCGGGGAAGGTCGGGCTGGGGACGAGAACGAGCACATCGAGCGGGTCGCCGTCGTCGCTCAGCGTGGACGGGATGAAGCCGTAGTCGCCCGGGTAGTGAACGGGGGAGTGCAGGTTGCGATCGAGCCGAAAGACGTGCAACTGCTTGTCATACTCGAACTTCTGCGTCCCGTCTTTCGGAATCTCTACGACGACACGAAACACTTCGGGGCAGCGGTCACCGACCGGAAGCTCCAGATAATTGGCCATGAATCTTGCTTCTCCTCAAACCAGCGGGGTATGCGCCGCCGGGGACCGGGGGCGCGCGGGCGGGGTCTCCGCGCCGACGCTGGAACTACTATAATCACGGATCATGAAGGCTCATGTCTATGTGACTCTGAAATCGTCGGTTCTCGATCCACAGGGGCAGACAATTCACAATGCCTTGCGCAAGATCGGGTTTGCGGACGTGAGCGGCGTTCGGCAGGGCAAGTATTTTGCGCTTGAGCTGGCGGACGGAATCGCGCCGGACGCGGCGAACACCGAGATAGAGCGTATCGCGCGCGAAGTCTTGACGAACCCGGTGATCGAGGAATTCACCTACCGCATTGAGGCGTAGCGACGGCGTCCTGCTTCAGGCCGGAAAATCGGCGGCGTGATCGGTGGCCCATTCGCGGAAGGTTCGCGGCGGACGTCCAAGAATCCCGGCGACCGACGATGTGACGTGCGCCGGCTGGCCGAGCGCCGCCTGCCAGGCATTCAACAGCATTTCGATGGCCGGAGCTGGAATCACCCTGAGGAGTTCGCGTCGGGCTTCGGCAGGTGAGATTTCTTCCAGCCGAAGCGGGCGGCCGATGACATCGCCGATGATCGCGACCTGCTGGGTATGCGTCAGCGACTCAGGCCCAGTGAGCACGAATTCCTCTCCACCGTGACCCTCTTCGAGGAGCATTCGCACTGCGACTGCGGCGTTGTCGCGCTCGTGGATCGGAGCCGTCGGCGTTTCCGCGAAGGGCCAGCGGATCACGTTGCCGGTGCGGATCGCCGGAATCCACCAGGCGAGTGCGTTCGCGGCGAACATGCCTGGGCGGAGGAATGTCCACTCGAGCCCGGAAGACTGGATGCAGTCTTCGACATGCGCCATGAGCGTGGAACTCGGGTTGGGTTGCTGGAAGAGCGGGTGTGGAGTGCGAATTGGCGCGGAGAGAAAGACGATGCGGCGCGCAGACTGGGCGATGCGCTCGATGGCAGGCGCAACCGCTGCGGGAGGGGCGGTCCACACCAGGAACACGGCCTCGACATCGCGCAACGGCCGATCGAGGCTCGCTGGATCTCCGAGGTCGCCGCGGACGATTTCGATGCCGGCAGGAAGATCGGCCGAATCGGGATTGCGGGACATGGCGCGAACCGGCGCGTTCGCAGCGGCGAGTTGAGAGACGACCTCGCGGCCGACGGTTCCGGTAGCTCCGACGACAAGCAGGGGCTGCATGCTGGAATAGTCTAGCGAACGGAACCGTCGCATACAATGAACGCATGTGCGGCATTGTTGGCTATGTAGGACCCAAGAAGGTGGTCCCTGTCATCATCGAGGGGCTGCGGCGGCTGGAGTATAGAGGCTACGATTCGGCCGGCATTGCGGTGGGAAGCCCGGCGTGCGCGAAGCTCGATGTGCGGCGCGCGCCAGGCAAGCTGGGCAACCTGGAACAGGTACTCGCCGAGCAGCCGCTCGAAGGCACGTTCGGCATCGGCCACACGCGATGGGCCACGCACGGACGGCCCACGGAGGAGAATGCGCATCCGCATCGCGATTGCGCCGGGCGGATCGTTGTCGTTCACAACGGGATCGTCGAGAACTATCTCGATCTGAAGCGCGAACTGGTGGCGCAGGGGCACAAGTTCGTCACGGAAACCGATACGGAGATCATCGCGCACCTCATCGAGCAGGTGCAAAAGGACGCGGAGGCAGCGACGGCGCCGCTCGAGGCCGCGGTGCGGCAGGCGGTGAAGCGGCTGCGCGGCGCATTTGCCCTGGGTATTCTTTCGGCCGCGGAGCCGGACAAGATCATCGCGGCGCGGCAGGGTCCGCCAGTCGTGATCGGGCTCGGCGAGGGCGAGTCGTTTGTCGCATCGGATGTGCCCGGCATCCTGCACCATACGCGCAATCTCTACTTTCTCGCCGACGGCGACATGGCCATTCTGACGACGGCCGGCGTGGAACTGACGGATTTTGACGGAAACCCGATTGAGCGGGCGGTTACGCGCATCCACTGGGATCCGATCCAGGCGGAGAAGGGCGGCTACAAGCACTTCATGCTCAAGGAAATCTGGGAGCAGCCGCAGGCCATCACTGACACGACGCTGGGACGGGTGTCGCTGGATTCGGGCACGGTGTTTCTGGGCGAGATGGAGATTCCCGACGAAGAGCTTGCAGCGGCTTCAAGCATCAACATTGCTGCGTGCGGCACGAGCTGGCATGCGGGTTTGACGGGCAAATACATGATCGAGCGGCTGGCTCGGCTGCCGGTCGATGTGGACTATGCGAGCGAATATCGCTATCGCGATCCGATTCCCGCGCCCGACGCACTTGGGCTGCTCATCACGCAATCAGGCGAGACGGCGGACACGCTGGCCGCGCAGCGCGAGATGATCGCGCTGGGATCGAAGACGGTGGCGATCTGCAACGTGGTGGGCGCCATGGTGGCGCGCGAGGCGCACGGTGCAATCTACACGCACGCGGGGCCGGAGATCGGCGTTGCTTCCACGAAGGCATTCACATCGCAGTTGACGGCTTTGTTTCTGCTGGCGCTCAAGCTCGGGCAACTGCGCGGCAAAGTGGACAAGGCGCAATCGATTGCTTTGATCGAGGAACTGAGCCGGATTCCGGGGAAGATTGAGGAGACGCTGCGCAAGGGCGCCGAGCAGTGCGAGCTGCTGGCGAAGGACTTTTCGCAGGCGCGCGACTTTCTCTACCTGGGGCGCGGAATTCATTTTCCGATTGCTCTGGAAGGCGCGCTGAAGCTCAAGGAGATCTCCTACATCCATGCCGAGGGCTACCCGGCCGGGGAGATGAAGCATGGGCCGAACGCGCTGATCGACGAGACGCTGCCCGTCGTGGTGCTGGCGACACGCGATGAGTCGGATCCCGCATCCAAGCTGCGCTACGAGAAGACGCTGTCGAACATTCAGGAAGTGACGGCGCGCTCAGGTCGGGTTATTGCCGTAGCCACTGAAGGCGACACGACCATCGGCGCGCTGGTAGAGCATGTGATTCACGTACCGCACGCGCCGGAGATGCTCTCGCCGCTCATCGAGATCGTGCCGCTGCAATTGCTCGCCTACTACATTGCCGTGCGGCGAGGCTGCGATGTGGATCAGCCGCGGAACCTGGCGAAATCGGTGACGGTGGAGTAGTATTCCGCGGCCGGATCCGGGTTCATCGTTCGGTGCCGGCGCGATTCTTCGTCGGCCTACTCCTTAAAGCCCGGCAGGTCGACGCGCTTGGCGATGTGATCGTGAATCCAGTGCGGGTCCCACCACTCTTTGGGATCGATCTGCACGCCATCGAGCTGCATGGCGAAATGGATGTGATCGCCGCCGGCCATGCCGGTCATTCCGCTCAGGCCCATCGCCTGCCCGCGCTTGACCATATCGCCCTCGTGGACGCTGATCTGGCTCAGGTGGCCGTAAATCGTCTGCAGGCCATAGCCGTGGTCGACGACAATGCAGTTGCCGTAGATGCCGAGTGGGGCGGCATAGACGACGCGGCCGTCGTTCGATGCTTCGACGCCGACGTGCTGAGTGACCGCCAGATCGTAGCCGAGGTGGACCTGCTGATCGATCTTCTTGCCGCGATAGACATAATTGCGAACGTCCGCAAAGCTGGCTTCGGCAGCGGAGTGAGCCTGGCGCGCGAAGGGCTGCGACCAAAGGAAGCGGCCGGCGGTCTTTAAGCGGAGATCGGAAAGGGTTTTGTTGTTTTCGCGCCTCATCTGGCTATTGACTTTGACGAAGCGAGCGACGGGGTCGCCGGAGCCGTTGGGATCGAGCTCGTTGATGACCTTGTTCAGAAACGCGTCGCTCACCTGCAGATCGTGTGTGGTGTACCTGGGTTGCTCCTTCTTCGGGAAGACAATGACGAGAGGGCTGGTGGCGTCACTGCCGGAGCCGTTGGACGCGTAGGCCACCGGCGCTGTGCCGGAGGGCATATTCCACGCAAAAGCGAAGAGCGAGAACAAGCCCGGCCTCCCGCCGGGCATGGGCCAGGCGCGGAACTTCTCATCGCCGACGCGGACGCCGGCTTCAGTCCAGGCGCCGGAGACATTGAAAGTTGCGAGCTCGGCCATGCCCAGGTAAAGGTAGTGTTGTTCCGAGTCGGCGGTCACCGTCGGCATCTGCGTGATCACGTGCACATCGCGTTCAAGACGCGCCGTCTTGCGGAGAAGATCGTTGGATGTCGCTTCGACGATCAGCTTCGCGGCGCCGTCCTTGAGTTGCGGCGTGGACTTGACGCCGGCGATGAAGCTCAAGTTGATGTCGGCGGATTTCGTGGGCTGCGTGTTCTCCCACACCGGATAGCGTGCGCCATTTTGCTCGATGAACGCGGAGACGTTGCGGATGCCGCGTGGATCGTGGACCTGCACGCTGACGGGCGTGGCGTATCCGAGGACGGAGACCGTTGCGGGAACGGCAATTTCGGGAGTCTTCGACCGCAAAACGGCGACGACGACCGGGACCACCACAATCAAAAGCAGCAGGAGGAGAAGCGCTTTTCGCACATCTCATTTTAGCGTTTGGCAGGATGGCGGTTCCGGCGATCGAGGCGCGAATCAGGACCGGCAACACTCACGGATACGAAGCGCCAATGCGGAGTCATGGTTGGCCGCTGCCGCGCGAGGTGAAGCCCTTCAGCACGAACTCGCGCAGGAGGTTGTTGCCGGCGTTGCCGGCGGTTTCGATGAGACCGTTGACCAGCGTTAGCGAGAAGCCACGATTGGCCGCCGGGTAGTAGAGATTGGAAAGGCCTCCGGCGGCGAAGTTGCCGAGGACATGCGAGTAGTTGGGCTGCCAGTTGCCGTTGTCGGCGCGCGTGATGACGGCTGCAGAAATGGCGTAGAAGGCGCGGGACACTTTGCTGCCCTTGCCACGGTAGAAGTAGCGTGGGTCCTGGTGGAAGAGCGAGGGGAAGATGGCGCTCGAGAGCATGCGGCCGGATGCGTCGTTGGCATAGGCGGCGCCGAAGCGCTTCATGAAGCCCATTCCTTCCTGGCCGAAACCGGGGTAGGTGTTGTTGGCCTGCTGGACTCCTGCGAGCGCACCGGCGCCGAAGAACGCGACCGGATCGGTGACCGATCGAAAGGCGAGCTGGAATTTCTGCTTCGGGCCCATCGGCGGAGCATTCCAATCGAACGTTGTATAGAAGTTGGGCAGGACGCCGAGAACGCGTTGATCGATGGCGATGTGGACCTGCTCTTCGGCAAGCTCTTCGCGGTCGCCGGTCACGCGGACTTCGGTGGTCGCTCCGATGTATGGCAATACGATTTGCGAAACGAAGCGCACTTCGCCGGATCCGAGCGGCAGGTCAGGGGAGATATAGGTCCCCATCCCGGCTCCGGAAACCGTGATGCGATAGGTGCCTGGTTGCAGCCCGTTGAAGCTGAACTCGCCGTTACTGCCGGATTCGACGATGAGGTCGACGGGACGCGACCGGCCCGTGAGCGCAACGCGGGCGCCCTGAAGGACGTCGCCGTTTGAATCGAAAACTGTGCCCACGAGAGAGCCGCTGCTTCGTTGGAGTGCAGGTTGCGGATCGGTGGGATCGGGCGCCGAGGGCAGGTCCAGTGCAGGGATTAAATCCCGGTCGGCGCTGAGCGCCGCCACGACACGCTGCGCGCCGGCGTTTGCGGCAGCCAGAAAGATCGCAATCGACGCTGCAACAATTTGAGCGCAAACCACATTCGAGCGGCGGTAAGAAGAACCGGGTTTGCGTCTGCGCCCGGCGGCAGTGCCGGGATGCAGAGACGCGGCGAGAGCAGAGAAGGACAAGCGATCTCCTTCCAACATGGTTGTGCAAGGCAAGCAGTGTGGCGGCCGCAGCACCTCAAACCAAGTTCTTGCGAGGTGGTTACTGTTTGTTAGGTGGACGTTCTATTGTCCATGGTGTGATCGCGGATTTGGATGAAGTTTTCGTCATAGGCACGTCAGAATCCGGAAGCTGGGGAGCGAAGCAAATCATCAGAACCGGGAGGGCAGCATCCGCAGAGCCGATGGGCTTGCGCACTTGCCAATGCCGGCCTCGGCTGGCGATACTCCGATGAGCCCATGCCGGCCGTCCACATTTCAGGAGCGGGAAAACACTTTGGTCCGTGAACTCTACACCGCGCGGCTGGAGCGCAGATTGTGCCTGTCGGAAGCGGCACAATGCTTCCACCTCGAATTCGCAGTCGAAGGAGTGAAGGACTTTGTCTTCGCGCCGGGACAATTCGTTTCGGTCGTTGCGACCGATCCAAGAGGAAGACTCGAGTCGAGGGCGTATTCGCTTGCGTCGGCGCCGAAGGGCGACCGGTTCGATCTTTGCCTGAACCGCGTGGAAGGCGGTTTCTTCTCGAACCTTCTTCCCGATCTTCCGGCCGGCGGGACCATTCAGATCGAAGGACCGCTGGGGTTCTTCACTTTGCGCGAGCCGATTACCGATTCGATTCTCGTCGGAACAGGCACGGGCATTGCGCCGCTGCGCAGTTTTCTCGAGTGGATATTCCCCAGCGCCGGGCCGGATCGCAGCGGCGGAAAAGAGATCTGGCTGGTGTTTGGCACCCGCTACGAGGGCGAGGTCTATTATCGGGAAGAGTTTGAAGCGATGGCGGGGAGGCATGCCAACTTCCACTATCTCACGACGCTGAGCCGCGCGCCGGAAGATTGGAGGGGGCTGCGCGGCTATGTGCAGGATCATGTAGCGCGCATCCTTGAGGAGCGTGCGGCGAAGCTTGGCTTGCCGCTGCCTCCGCCGAAGCCCGATCCTTCCATTCCGCCGGCCCAGCTCCGCTTCGATGTCCATGCGTATATCTGCGGCCTGAGCGACATGGTTGCGGCCGTACGCGAGAGGCTTGTGGGATTCGGGTGGCACCGCAAGCAAATCGTGAGCGAGAGATATGACTGAGACCCTGGCGGCGGAGGACTCGCCCGCGCCTGCTGCGGCAAAGGACCCGGTTCGTGCGCCCACCGCGGTGGTGCGTCGGCCTTCGTGCGGCGACCCGGTGCTTTGGTTGATCGTCGCCGTTTATGTCGGTGCGCGACTGCTGGAAATCCTTCCCAATCCAGTGCCGCGGATGGCGATCGTCGCACTCGACGTGCTCTCCGCGATGGCATTTGCGCTGGTGCATGGCGCGCGGGAGTACGGACTGCGCGGGATTCTCCGGTACATCGGAATCTGCATCGTGGTCGGGAATCTGATCGAGAACGTTGGAGTGATGACGGGGATTCCGTTCGGGCGGTACTACTTTGTCGAGCTGATGGGACCGAAGCTCTTCAACGTTCCCATCCTGCTGGGGCTGGCCTACATCGGAATGTCATATGTGTCGTGGATGCTGGCGCGGCTGATCGCCGGCAGCGGTGACCCGGGGAATGGCGAAGCGGGCCTCTTGAACCTGCCGATCGTGGCGAGCTTCATCATGGTGGCTTGGGATCTGGCGCAGGATCCGGTCTGGTCGACGGTTCTGCGCGGATGGGTGTGGAACGACGGCGGGCCGTGGTTCGGCGTGCCGGTTTCGAATTACTTCGGCTGGTATCTCACGGTCTTCATCGTCTACCTGCTCTTCGCGGCTTCACTTCGGCGTCGCGTGATTGTGCCGGCTCCGTCAGGAAGAGCGAACTGGCGCCTGGCAGTCGTTTTCTATGCAGTTTGTGCAGCGGCGAACGTGCTGCAGAGGATTCCCGCGCCGAATCCCGCGATCGTTGCCGATCCCACCGGGAAGCTCTGGCGTGTCGCCGATATAACGGGTGCGTCGGCGCTGGTGTCGGTATTCGTGATGGGAGCGTTTGCGGCGATGGCGTGGGCGAGGATCGCGCGCACAGAGGCCCAAGCTAGAGATTGAACAGCTCGCGCAATCGCTTTGTTTGCGCGCGGCTGACCGGAATCTCCGACTGGCGCTTGTCGTCCATGCGAAGCTGGTAGCTGGATTTGAACCACGGGACTACTTCGCGGATATGGTTGAGGTTCACGACAAAGCCGCGATGGGCGCGCCAAAAGACTGCCGGATCGAGGAGTTCGAGCAGTTCCTCAAGCGTGCGGCACTTGGATTGGCCTTCGAAGTTCGGGGTGGCAACGCGGATCACGCCTTCGTCGATAGCGGCGTAGCAGATATCGGCCTGGTCGATGAGGAGAAGACGATTCTGCGCCTGCACGATAAGCTTTGCCGGCTGCGGCGCGCGAACCGCTCCCTGCGGACGGTTGATGAGCTTGAGCAGGGCGTCGATCTGGGAGCCGGGAAGTCCGGCGGGTCCGTTTGCCGCGCTGCCGGATATGCGACCGCGCACCCGATCGAGCGCCTGCAGCACGCGGCTGCGGTCGAAGGGCTTGAGCAAGTAGTCGACGGCGTTCACGTCGAAGGCGCGCACGGCGTACTGATCGTAGGCGGTGGCGAAAACGATCTGCGGAAGGGGTTCCGCTTCGGCTCCGGCTGCGTTGTTGCGCTCGACGAGGCGCTTGATCACGGCAAATCCGTCGAGCCCGGGCATCTGAACGTCGAGGAAGACCAGGTCGGGGTGGTGTTCCTCGATCAGATCCACCGCTTCGATTCCATTTGTGCCCTGGGCGACGATGTCGACACCGCCTGCCGAGTCGAGCAGGTACTTGAGCTCTTCGCGCGCGAGTTGTTCGTCATCGACGATGATTGCCGACAGTGTCATGAGGGCCGGTTGCGTTCATTCAAGGATAAGCGAGGCGGGGCAAACACGGACAAGTGTCAAGTACCAAGTACCAAGGGACAGGTGCCAGACAGTCATTCGGCCAGGACATGAAGGCGCGCCGGCATGCGGTCGGCGGCCAGCTCGTGGCCGCAGCGCGTGCAGTAGAGATCGGTGGCGCGCACGGTGCGGAAGCAGTTGCCGCAGCTTGCCGTGAGTTGGTAGTTGCACTGCGGGCAGAAGTGAAAGTCGCTCTGCACATGGGTGGCACAGGCGGGACAGTGCGAGACTAGCGGCTGGCGCAGGAGGAAGTAGAGTACGGCGCCGATCCCTCCGGGCATGACGAAGCAGATCACCATCCAGAAGCGCGCGCTCATGGAGCGGCGGGGCGCGTCCTTGCTGACGTAGCCGACCATGAGGAAGTAAAGCGCGGCGAGGATGCCCCACGAGAGGTTGAAGTAGACGCGGAAGCCCATCGGGGGGGTGTGGTGCTGCTGCTCAGGCAGGATGAGCCAGAAGTAGTACTCGACGAGCGCGAAAGCCGCGACGGCAGCGGCGATGGACCAGACGGGGATCAGCCGTGCGTCGTCGTTGAGTGTAATGGATTGAGGATCGCGCTCAGGCATCTCTCGTCCCGCTTGGGAGGGTCAGTTTAGGAATGGTTAAGCCAAGCTTAACGCCTATTGCATGGACGGGAAAGAGGGACGAGAAGTTGCCACGCCACAAGACGTTGAGCCGAGAGCGGCTTTTCGCTGGAGGAAGGGAAGGCGGCGAATTCAGGAGCGCTGTTTCCACCAGCCGGCCACGAGGGCGGCAGCGACGAGAGCCGGGCACAGGATGCAGACCCAGAGGCCAAACTGGCAGGTGAGGTCGCCCAAGTGCTCACCGGCAAAGAGGTTATCGACAGCCCACCAGACGAGGGGGCTGACCAGGAGCAGGATCAGGAGGAGCGCTGCCAGGGCCAGCGCGCGGACGCGGCGGCGGCCGGCCTTCTGGTCCTGCATGACGCCAAGGGAAGCCAGAACGACGCGGCGTGTGCGAAATGCCACTGCGCGCTCCCGGCCAGCCTGGGTGCCGGCAAGGGCAGCCAGCAATTCGCCGTCAACGGGATCCTCGGTTTGGCCCGGAACGTTCAAGCAACCCCCAGCCGGCGCTTCCGGCTCCGTTCGATGGCCGGTTTGACGGCCGCAAGCCCGCGATAGAGACGCGACTTCACGGTGGAAAGCGGCGCGCGGGTTACGGTGGCGATCTCCTCAAGAGATAACTCTTCATGGAAGCGCAGCACAAGGACTTCTCTGTAAAGAGCATCCAAGGTCAACAGGGCGGCGGCGATCTGTTCGCGGTCTTCGAGGTTCGAGAGCAGATCGAATGGCGTCGGCTCGCCATCGGCAACCTCGAAGCTCATGGGCCGGTCGTCTTCGCTGCCGCCTTCGAACAGCTCGTCCAGGCTGGACATGGTTTTCTTGCGGCGCTGGTCGATGACAAGGTTGCGGGCGATGGTGAACAGCCATGTATCGAACCGCGCCTGTCCGTTGAACTGGCCGCCGCGCACCAAAACGCGCATCCAGACCTCCTGGAAGAGGTCCTCTGCCATCTCGCGGTTGCTGGTGAGATAGAGAAGATAGCGAAGCAGGCGGTGCTGATAGCGAACGATCAACTCGTCGAGCAGTCCGGCATCCTGCCGTTTGAGGCCCGCCGAGACAGCAAGACTCTGCCGCCGGACCTCCTCTTCCAAACGGGTAGCCGACCCCTGCAGAGATGATGGGCGGAAGAACGCAGCTGTACTCATCTAGGCCAATTAGACGACAGAGGCGGAAGCCAAGTCGCGGAACTTTACGATTCTTAAGAAAAGTGGTTTCCGGTTCGGGATGGTGGCGCAGAAAAGGCGAAGCCCGCGCGAGGGCGCGGCGAAACGAGGTCGACCACCTGCAGGTGAGTTATTCGGCGATTCCGCGTTTCTTCTTCGCGATGCGCAGGGCGTCCTCCACGGCTTTGGCGGCGCGGTTTTCGCGGCCCTCCGCGGTGCGGTAGTAGAAGATGCCCATGAGGTGGCCGCGGCGTTGCGCAAGGGTCATCGCCTTCCAGCCGGCCTCAGCCAGGGGCTGGCGCTGGAATGCGGCGCGCAGGACGGGCGGGGCCTCGAGCTCGCCTTCGAGCGTGAGCAACAGGCGCTCAGCCATCTGTTCGGCGCGCTTCTCGCGCGAGGTTTCGCTCTTGGGCTCACTGACCCAGGCGCAGATGGCTCGGCGCGTGTATTCGCTCAGGCCGTCGTACCACCGGCGCAGACGCCGATCACCTTTGAGCGCAGTGGCGAGTTCGGGCGGCAGGAGCGCAGGCCGCTCTTCGAAGTCAGGCTCCAGCGCGATTTCGACCTTGTCGCCGGCCCTGGCGCCAGCCTCTTTCTGCATGCGCTTGTTGACGAGCAACATGCGGCCTCCGCCGAGCGGATACGGAAAAAGCGCGGTGCGAAAACTGAAGCCGTTGATCTCGCCCCGGACGCGGTTGCCGCGGCGCTCGGGCCAGGTCTTCGCCACGTCGAAGGGGATGCGGACGATGATCCAGCGCAGCTCGTTGCCGAGGGGCTCGAGCGTGGCGCGAAAGGTCCTGGCGGTGGATTTCTTCGGGGGCATTGCGGCTTACTCAGTATCGAATGGCGGGGCGGATCGAGCAACTGGCGGGCTGGCATCCCGGGCGAAAGCGCAAGGTCCATCTAAACTAGCTGGATGGATGTCTTGTACGGGCTGCACCCGGTTGAGGAGGCGCTGCGGGCGGGCCGGCGGCGCTTCGATCAGGTGCTGGTGGCGCGCGAAAGGCATGACGATCGGCTGGAGCGGTTGGTGGCTGCTTGCCGCGAGGCCGGGGTGCGGGTTCGGCAGGAGCCGCGCGATCAGCTTACCCAGATTGCGCAGACAACGATGCACCAGGGCGTGGTGGCGATGGTTCGGCCGCAGGAGTCCCTGGCGATCGAGGATCTGTTCGAGCCGGATGCGGGCCGGGCGAGCGGAGCCGCTCGTCTCATACTCGCGCTCGATGGCGTGGAGGATCCGCAGAACCTGGGTGCGCTGTTGCGCGTGGCCGATGGCGCGGGCGTTGACGGCGTGGTGCTGACGGAAAGGCGCGCGGCGCCGTTGAGCCCGGCGGCCGTGAAGGCGAGCGCCGGAGCCGCCGAACACCTGCGCATTGCGCGTGTGGTGAACCTGGTGCGGGCTCTCGAGGAGCTGAAGCGGCAGAATATGTGGGTAATCGGGTTGGACGAGCGCGGGCAATCGGACTACGACCAGTTCGATTTCTCGGGGAATTGCGTTCTGGTACTGGGGCGCGAAGGTGCGGGTTTGCACGAACTTGTGCGCCGCACCTGCGATCATTTGCTGCGCATTCCCATGGCCGGCGGCGTGAGTTCGCTGAATGTTTCGGCGGCGGCTGCCGTGGTGCTGTATGAGGCAGCGCGGCAGAGGCGTGCGGCTGCGCGGCGGGATTCGGCTCCCGATGAGGCGGGAAGGGCGTCCAAACCCCGAAGAGAGCAGAAAGGTCTGGGTTCATGAGGTTTTGTTTTGCCGGCATGTTGGCGATCGCCGCTCTGCCGCTGGCGAGTACGCCGAATCGAATGCCGGCGCAAAGTGCGCGGCAGACCCCGCTCCAAACAACGGGGCAGAGCTCGCAACAGCCCCCGGCGCAAGCGTCGGCACAGCCCGAAGCGAAGGGCCAGGTCATCTTCTCGCGTTCAACGGGCGAGGACGGCGAGACGGTGACGCAGACCGGTGCGGCCGTCGCGCAGCCAGTGATCAAGCAGGTGAAAGAGCCCGTGGTTGAAGATGCGGAGCGGCGCGCATTGACGTTTACCGATCTCGACCTCGATGTGCACTTGCGCCCGGCAGAGCAACAGATCGCGGTGCGGGCGCTGCTGACAGTTCGCAATGACAGCAAGGCTGCGCTGGCGCAGATCCCATTGCAGATCTCGTCGTCGCTGAGCTGGGAGCGAATTCGCGCGGGCGATCACGATGTCGCGTTCACGGTGGCGACACTCAACTCCGACACCGATCACACCGGGCAGCTTCACGAGGCTGCTGTGCCACTGGTCGAGCCGCTGGCGCCGGGAGAGACGGCGAAGCTCGATGTGTCGTATTCGGGCGCGATCCTGCAGGACGCGAAGCGGCTCCTTGCTGTAGGAACGCCGGGCGATGTGGCGCTGCATTCGGACTGGGATGAGGTCTCCGCGGTGTTCACGGGTTTGCGCGGATTCGGCAACGTAGTGTGGTATCCGGTGTCGAGCGTGCCGGCAATCCTGGGGGACGGCGCGCGGGTGTTCGATGAGATCAGCCGGCAGAAGCTGCGGTTGAGCGGCGCGCGGTTCCGGTTGCGGCTGGCGAACGAGTTCGCGGCTGGCCAGGCGCCGAATGTGGCGCTAGTGAATGGCCGGAGCCTTGCATTGGCGGTTACGGATTTCAGTGCGGGCGGAGAGATTGCGGGCGTCGCGACGGCAGATTCGGGTGAAAGTGTTCTGGGATTCGAGGCGCCGAGCTTATTTGTCGCGGGGCGGAACGCGACCTCGGGAACGGACATGAATCTGCTCGTGCTGCCGGAGGACGCAAATGCCGCGAATGCATGGACAGCGGCGGCAACGGCGGTGGCGCCGTTCTTGCAGGGCTGGCTGGGAGCGCGGCCGGCGGAAGCGCTGACGCTGCTCGACTTGCCCGACGCACACGATGCGCCTTTCGAAACCGGCGCGCTGCTGGCGATCCCGATTCGCCCGGGGCCGGCGGATCAACTGCAGGGGGTGCTGGCGCATGCGATGAGCCACGCGTATCTGCGGGCAGGCCCCGCCCCGCTGCCCATGTGGCTGGACGAAGGCGTTGCCAATTTCATGGGCACGCTGTGGATCGAGAAGCAGCAGGGGCGCGACAAGGCACTGGAGTGGCTGGAATCAGGACGGCGCGCGCTGGCCATCGTCGAGCCGGCGAGCCCGGGCGAGAGCGCAGGCGAGCCGATCGAGCACGCGACGTCGCCGGTCTACTACCGCACCAAGGCTGTATTTGTGTTGTGGATGCTGCGGGACATGGTTGGTGAGCCGGCGCTGTCGGCGGCGCTGCGCGGCCTGGAGCCGACGACCGCGCCGCACCCCGGCGGTAGGGGCGGAACAGAGCGCAACGGCGGCGCCGGCAACACGAGCTCGAACGCCAGCAGCCAGTTGTTCGAGGGACTGCTGGAGCAGGCGGACGGACAACGCGACCTCAAGTGGTTCTTCAGTGACTGGATCGATGCGGACCGCGGCCTGCCGGATCTGGCGATCGAAGGCGTGTTTCCCAACTCGACGGCGCCGGATTCTTCCCTGGTGGCCGTCAATGTGGCCAACAACGGGTACGCGGGAGCGGAGGCGGCGCTGACTGTGCGGTCGGATCTGACGTCGGTGACGCAGCGGATTCTGATTCCGGCGCGAAGCAAGGCCTCGCGGCGCATTCTCATCCAGGGCAAGCCGATCGAGGTGCAGCTCAACGACGGGTCGGTGCCTGAAACGCAAGCCAGTGTTCACGTCACTAAACTAACGGACGCACCGGCCACGCCGAATGCGTTGAAATAGCCGGCGGATCCGGAGCGCGGACTTTGGGTGTAGACTTCGATCATCCCTTCCCCAGTCCCGCCGGCCAATCTCGACTTGACCTGGAGGAGATTCGATGGCGAATCCTATATCGACTTATCCGTCGTATTCCTACGTCGTCTCGCTGGTGCGCCCGGGGGGCTCGGGTGCGGCAGTTGGCGGATTCGCAGCCGCCTCGGGGCTTGCGGTTCCGCGGCAGCCGGAAGCACTGCCGTTTGGATTTCGCAGGGCCGGCGGGCAAGGCGCTCGCGCACTGAAGATCTCGGGGATCAACAAGACGGGCGACGTCACGCTGAAGCGCGGCATGGTAAATTCGTCGAGCCTATGGAACTGGATGAACTCTGTGCGGGGTTTCGCGGCCGACGACGTCCTGGTGACCCAGCGCAACGCGGCCGGTGTGCCGTTGAATGCGTGGAAGCTGAGCCATGCGAAGCCCAAGAAGTATTCCGGGCCGACGCTTGGCGGCAAGGGCGGATCGGACACGGCGATCGAGGAGCTTGTCCTCTCCGCCGACAGGGTCGAAATTGTACCGCCGAAGTGAACAGGCGCCGGGACCGGAACTCGACGAGCCCGATCAGGACTGTGCCGAAGCGGCGGCAATACGGTCGAGTTCCTTGAGCGGATCGGGCCACGGAACGGTGTAGCCCATGACGCGCGTGTAGGCAATGATCTGTCCCATGTGCTCGTGCGAGTGCGCCAGCATGCGCAAATAAAGGCGGCGAATCGTTGTGATTTCGCCGAAGAACTCGCGGGGCGTCTCGAGCTCGTCTTCTGTCAGTTCAGTGAAAGTTCTGCGCACGGCGGCGAACGAACGCTTCAACCGGTCGATCACGTCGCTTTTCGCAGTAACTTGATGTTGCAGCGACTGCATGCGGCGGATAACCGCGACCCAGCGCGCCCTTGAATCGCCTGTGCAGGCATCGCCTTCGATCCCGCCGTAAAGCTCTCCCACCTCCGGAGCGACGATGCCGGCGCGATACATCAACATGAGGTTGCCCGCAGCGACATGCACCATCACTTCAGAGAAAGAGCGCGCGTCTTCGGCAGGCTTCCAGGGGTACGACTCTTCCGGCACGGACTCGGCGAGAGCGAGCAATTGCGTCTCCGGAATGGAGATCTCCCAAAGAAACTCACGCTGGAAGGGGGATATTTCGCTTTGCACGGTTTCCATGGCTCTCCTTCCTGGCGGATGGCGCAGAGACTTCGTTGTTCGCTGCGGCTGCTTGATCGGGGCTCTGGAACGCAGCTTGCCGGCCGGCCGGGGAACTGCCTTACGCGGCGCGCAGCTTGAAGCCGTCGGGATCCTTGCCGCGCACGCGGCGCCACCACACCTGGAAGCTGGGAATGTTGATGGTGATGAGAAAAAGGCGGCGGAGCTTGCCTTGGGGGCAGCGCAGCGGACGCACACCATGCCACGAGTGTTGCGTGCGCTGGAAGAGCAGGCTGCCGTTGCCGCGAGGCTCAATGGAAGCAGCGACTTTGAGTTGTTCGAAGCTGGGGCCGGAGTGGACGGGGAACTTGCGTTCGCTGTCGAGAATGAGGATTTCGCCGCCCCACTCGGACTGCCAGTCGTCGTCGGTGTTGAAGTAGAAGATGTGCGTGGCCAGCTTGCGCGCGGCGTCGCAGTGCGGCGAGACGGCGCAGCCCTCCCACGCGTAGTACCACTCGAACGTGGGGATGAAGATGCGGGGACCGAGCATGCGGCGCAGGAAGTCCTGATAGACGGGACCCTGCAACTCGGCGATGAACTCGCGCCACGGCTCGGCGATGTTGAGGCCGGGATGGTAGTGCAGGAGAAAGCGGTCGTGCGGAGCCTGACCGTAGGCCCGCTTGACGCCGACCTGCTTGTCGAAGCCTCCTACCGGCGGCAGGGATTCGCGCAGGCGCTCGTAACCCTCCGGGGTGAGCGATTGCTGCATGTTGACCCAGGGATAGGGTTGGCGGGTCTGGAACTTTTCGGCAGACAAAGCTTCAAGGCATTTTCGATTCAAATATTCCATCAGGCGATCCTTCCGCTGGCGAATGGGGATAAGGCACCGCGTGGCAACAGGCTGCGGCAGGTGGAGGGCCTCGGTCTGTGACCTGGAACACGGGAGCCGGATGCGGAGGGCTACTCGCAGCGGAGGGCGACCATGGGATCGACGCGCATGGCTCGGCGGGAGGGCAGGTAGGCGGCGATCCATGCGATGACCAGCAGGAGCGCCGCCACGCCGACAAACGAGACGACATCGAAGCGGCCCAGGCCATACAGGATTCCGCGCAGCAGATAGGAATCGCCGGCTGCGAGCACGAGACCGACAAGCAATCCTGCCAGCACAGGACGAGAGCTATCGCGCAGCATGAGCGCGGCAACCTGATGTTTTCTTGCGCCGAGCGCCATACGGATGCCGACTTCGCGCGTGCGCAGGACCACGACGTAGCTGACCGTGCCGTAGATTCCGATTGCCGCGAGCAGTAGGCCGAAGAAGCCGATCGTGGAGGCGATGGCTGCGGCGAAACTGTCGGCAAGGAACACCGTTGTCTGGCGCAGCAACTGCTCGAGGGTCGCCGAGGTCGCGATGATGTCCGGATCGATCTTTGCGACGATGTTGCCGATGGCGTTCATCAGTTGGGCCGGATTCAGGCGGGTGCGGATCAGGAGAGGGAAATCCTGCACGCGGTTGTCGGGCATCGGAAGATATACGACGGCGGCGTCACTTCCATCGAGCATCACGCCGCGCGTGTCGTGGACGACGCCGATGACTTGGTCGTTTGGCCCGTCTGGCAGGAGATCGGTTGATGCGTGATATTGGTCGATCGTCCCCAGGCGCAGGGAGAGTCCGATGGGGTTCCGGCCGGGCCAGAGAATGTGAGCCGCCGACTCGCTGACTATGGCGCATGCGCAAGGCTGATTCCCCTCGGGCTGGAATCCGCGGCCGAAGAGCAACGGGATGCTCACCGTGCGGAAGTAGTTCGGCTGCACATAGCGATAGGTAAGGGAGGCTCGCGTGTTGCGAGCAGAAGGTTTCTCGCCGTCGAGAGAGATGGCCGCCGAGCGGATATCGCCGTTGTCGGGCGCCTTGCCGCCGGCAATCTCGACGGCGCCGGGCAAGGCGGCGATGGCGGTGCGAATCTCGCGCACGACCTCGGTTTTGCGGCTGCCGGTGATTCCCGAGCCCTCGGGGCATTGCAGACTCAGGCTCACCACGTGGTGAGTGTCGTAGCCGGTATCCATTCTGAGCGCCTGGATGGAGCTGCGAATGAGCATGCTGCCCGCGATAAGAAGGACGACGGAGACGGCGACCTGCGCCGCAATGAGGACGCCACGTGTGCGGCGGCCGCGATTGGGCGTGGCGCCGGCGCCGGATTTAAGAGCCGCCGTGACCGCGATGCCGGAGTTCTCCAGTGCCGGCGCCAGTCCAAAGAGGATGCCGGCCAGGAGCGAGAGGGCGAGCACGTAGGCAAAGACGCCGAGGTCGGGTGCGACGTTGAGCACCAGTGAGCCATATTCGACCGGCAAGCTGCGGGAGAAGATGCTGACGCCGATCCGGAGCAGAGCCCAGGTGAAGAAGAGCGCCACGGCGCCGGCGAGAAGGCTGAGCAGCGCGCTTTCGGTGAGCAATTGGCGGACGACGCGGAGACGCGTGGCGCCGAGCGAAAGACGCATGCCGAGTTCGCTCAGGCGCGAAGCAGTTCGCGCGAGCTGGAGGCTGGCGACATTGGCGCAGGCAATGACGAGCACCATTGCAGCAGCGGCAAGGACGAGAAGGACGGTGAGCCGCAGCGCACCGTCGAGCTTACGCGGGAACGGCGATCCGGGCCAGAGCATGACGGTTGCAGGCTTGCTCAACTCGGAGTCGGGGTTATGCAGAGTGCGGAGATGATCGAAGATGAGTGTCATCTCCGCCTGTGCCTTGCCGATCCCGGCTCCCGGCGCAAGGCGCGCAAAGAGCCGGCAGCATTGATTTTCGCGGTCGTGCAGCGGGTTGCCGCCGGGGTGAAGCAGTGGTTCGAGGCTGAGCGGAAGCCAGAAATCGGGAGCGGCGACGAAGCCGCCGACGAAGTCATGGGGTGTGATCCCGATTATGGTGACGGGGACGCCGTTGAGGCGAACTACTTTGCCGAGGATTGCCGGATCTCCGCCGAATCGCCGCTGCCAGTAGTTTTCGCTGATCAGCGCGACCGGCGACGAGGCCAGTTCCTTCGAGTCGATGGCTTCGAAGGCGCGGCCGGTCTGGAGTGGAACACCCAGGACTGAGAAGTAATTCTCCGAGACGAACAGGGTGCTGGCGTATTCCGAATTGCCGGCGGAGTGGCCCGAGGGCAGCAGGCCCCAATTTGCCAGCAGGGAGCCGGATGCCGCGTCGCGCTGGCTCAGCGATTCGCCGGCGCCGGTGAGGATGAGGCGTTCGGGGACCTGCGCAACGATGCCGGAGAACGAACGTGCCTGGTCGCGGAAAGCGAGGTAGTCGGGATAGCTGAACCAGGGCGCTGCATTGCCGGAGTGCAAGACCAAGGCGATGTTGAGCATGTGCGCGCGATCGCGGGCGTCGATGGAACGGCCAATAATGGCCTTGTATGCGGTAATGGCGGCGGAGTTCACACCGATGCCGAGCGCGAGGGTGAAAACGGCCACAGCGGTGAAGCGGGCGTTGCGGCCCAGCATGCGCGTACCGTAACGAAGGTCCTGCAGGAGGGATGGAAGGAGCATGGTCCTGAGACGATGACGAAGTTCGCTGCCGATTCTAAACCGGCTAGAGCGAATTAGAGCGATGCCGCTTCGTTCCGCAACTGCACCGCCTCTGCGCTGCGGCCGAGCTGATCCAACAACGCCGCGTGGCG
>Ga0335069_10002771_pt1 | contig 26809 bp, 38 predicted proteins | sample Lox_Sample_11_FD_206714 | JGI IMG/M metagenome (GOLD analysis project Ga0335069, IMG submission 206714) | Soil microbial communities from Loxahatchee National Wildlife Refuge, Florida, United States - Lox_Sample_1.1 | ecosystem: Environmental > Terrestrial > Soil > Wetlands | place: USA...
GCTGCATCCGCGACGGGCGTGAGTGGCGCTGCATCCGCGACGGGCGAGAGGGGCGCTGCATCCGCGACGGGCTGGAGGGGCGCTGCATCCGCGACGGGCGAGAGTGGCGCTGCATCCGCGACGGGCGAGAGGGGCGCTGCATCCGCGACGGGCTGGAGGGGCGCTGCATCCGCGACGGGCTGGAGTGGCGCTGCATCCGCGACGGGCGTGAGGGGCGCTGCATCCGCGACGGGCGTGAGGGGCGCTGCATCCGCGACGGGCGTGAGGGGCGCTGCATCCGCGACGGGGAAAGCATCAGTCGCTCTTTCGACGGGAGAGCATGCGCAAGCAATGGGCGCCGAAGGCTGCGCAATTTGTCTCGTTCATCGAGATGAAGAGACGAAAGAAATAATCGCCATCCGCGCGACGAAGATCGGTGAGAACGGCACGCAGCCAATGGTTTGGTATTCGCTATCGCGCGAGGGCGAGTTCGTTGAATGTGAAGACTAACGGAGGCCGTCATGAGCAAGACGGTGAAAGTTCGCATCGCGGTCGCGGTCGACTCAGGCGGAAATTGGTCGTCGGCAGGATGGGGTGGCGAAGATGAGGCTGAACTGGCCAATTCCGCCAGCTCATGCTTGCCCGGCGACGCATCTTGCGAGCGACTTTTCTGGCTCACCGCCGAGCTTCCTATTCCAGAAGTTCCCGAAGCAACCGAGATCGCCGCGACGGTCGAGCGCGTGGAGGAGAGCGAGTCATGAGCGCGACAGACGACTTCGATTTTCCGCTCCTCCCATCCGAGCGCGCCCGCGCCGATGAACTCCATCGAACGCGGCAGCAATTGGAAACTCTCAGGCGGCGTTACTACACCTCGATTACGGCGGGACGCTGTGCGTGGAGTGATTGCAAGCGCGTCCAGGCCGAGGCGAATGAGATGCGCCGCCAGCGCGATCTCTGGCGCCTGGTCGCAACAGTCGCGATCGGCGGGGTGGTGCTGATAGCCGGGATTTGCGCAGCGGGAGCGCTGTAATGCTCTGGGGCCTCGACCACATCAGCGCGCAAGTGAAGCCCGGCTTCGGGCACACCTATCGGCCCGAACCGCTAGAGGCGCAGGGACCGCCGCCGCCGCCGGAGCAATGGGTCCCGACGATTGATGAGTTTCTGACGAAGGCGCGAGTCGCTGTGGAACAAGCCGAGCGCGAACTCGCCGAGAACGGAGAACGACGATGAGAAACGACTACTTGCTAGTTTACGGATACAAGTCCATCCTTGATCCGACGCGCATGTTCTCGGAGCGAGAGGATGCCCGCAAGCATGACATCTCACTGGCATGCAGCCAATGCGCCGGCCGAACGCCTGAAGAAATGTCCATCGCGATCAACGACGGCAATCAAGCTCTCATGATGGCGCTGTCTTACCTCGTTTCGGCGCACAGCGACATTGAGACCGAGAAATCAGTCGAGAAATGGCGGCGCGATAACGCTGCGGCGGCGAAGATCGAACAGCCCCAGATCGATCCAGAAGCGGCCCCTGCTCAGGCGGCGGAGTGACGACGATGCGCTTACGCGACCGAGAACCCGACGAAGACGAGCGCCGTGAGGCAATCGACCAGCGCCGCGCGCGAAGCCGCAGCGGTTGCTGGTGTTTCCTGGATGGGTTTCCAGGCGCTTGCCCAGGCCCCGCCGCCTGTCCTTACAGCGGCTATCACGATGAAGACGAGAACGAAGCAGAGGACGAAAAGGATGACGACGATGAGTGACGACCTCCGTCTACGCCTCTGGGGCGCGCGCATGGAAGAGCTTACGGCGCTGCTCGCGAGTCCACATACAGATGAACTGACGAGATCTCTGGCTCAGCGCGAAGTCGAGTCCCGCGATGCGTTCCGCAATGCCGCGGTGAGGAGAATGATGTTGAGCGTCGCGGCCCATTTGAACCAGCAGCACGACGCGCGCGAGGACGCGCGGCAACGGAGGGCATGATGGATACCGAACAGCTTCAAAAGTTTCTTGAGGAGAACAAGGCCGAATTCGAGTCTCATCTGAGGCAGAAGGTGATCGACAGTCTGACTCAGCGCATCGCTTGGGATTTGCCGAACCTCATTCAGGCGCAAGTCGTGAAGTTCTACGAAACCGAACTTGCGCCAGAGGTCAACCAATATCTGACCGACAACAAGCAAGCGGTCATGAAGGTTGTCATGGCCGCAGCGTTGGAAGCCTCCGATGAGGTCGCCAAATCCATGGTCGAGCGCGTGAAGGAGACCATGGACAAGAATTCGTATCAGCGAAACGCCGTGTTCAAAGCGCTGTTTGGCATCCACTGAGAAGCGAGGCGGAGAAGGTGAGGCGCCAGGGATGAGCACGAACGCAACGCAGAGGCCGTGGTCGGTAATGACCCATTATTGTGGAGACAGACTAACGTCTGACGTTAGTGGCCATCCTTATTCTGTCATCATAAACAACGAATGCGGATCATGGCCTGAGGATACGATTGCCGAAGTGTGGGGAGAAAACAATGATGACGAGGCCAACGCCGAGCTGATCGTCCGCGCGGTGAACTGCTTTGACGAGCTGGTTGAGGCGGTCGAAGTTCTCCTGCGCTGTGTTGACGCTGATTTACCGGGATTTTCATTCTGGCCCGAATGGCCAGAAATGCGCGCCAAGATCGACGCCGCGCTTGCGAGAGCTAAAGGAGAAGCCCGATGACCACATTCTACGACTTCGCCACAAATAGCCCGTGGATCACATTCTTCCTCGCTGTGGGAATTCTCAATCTTATCAGTGTCATGTTCAGGCAATGCTTGCGGACAGTGAGAGTTTGGCTCTGCGGATGGCCACCACCACATTTGGACCTGGATGGGGATTTCAAACCCGATCCCGAGAAGGATAACGAAGCCAAAGGAGAAACGCCATGAGCTTCAAGCCCGGCAAGCAGATGTCGATTGGCGAAAGCTTATTCCTGTTTGGCTATGGATTCATATGGCTGGTCGGGGCCACTAAGTTAGCTGTCGGCGCGGCGATTGAAAAGATACTGAGATCATGGCAGTTCGGGGTTCATAAGGTAACGATCGGCAAAATCCACCGACGCAAAAGATGGGCGCATCTAGAATTATAGGGGGACACAATGGCGCAGGCTAATGTTCGTGATCTAGAAAAAGAAATTGAGGCGACGCGCGTCCTGCGTGAACAACTCGGCGCGCTCTGCGAAGGCGACCCTGAGTTTTTGCACGATTCCATCGAAGGCGAAACGAACTTATTCGAGGTCATCTCGGCGCTCGCGGCGGCGGACGGCGAAGACGATGCGCTCATTCAAGCGCTCGACGAATATATCAAAAAGCTAAAGGCGCGCAAAGACAGGATTGAACATCGACAAGAGACGCGCCGGGCCATGATGGCGAACGCGCTGGAGATCGCCGAGCAAAGGACGCTTGAGACAGCGGCAGGGACGGTCACGCGCAAGTTCGTCGCGCCGAAACTCATCATCATCGAGGAAAGCGAAATCCCGTCTAAGTTCTTTGAGCCTCAGCCGCCGAAGCTGGATAAGACAGAGCTTGCGCGCTACCTACGCGCCCGCGCTAAGGCCCTTGCTGAATTGAGAGATAATCCTGACGACAAGGCAGCATCCTCAGTGCTTGAGACCTATTCGCCGATCGACGGCGCGCAACTCTCGAACGGCTCTTATACCATCTCGATTAAGAGGAGCTAACCCATGAGCAACGTATCTAGACTCCCACTCGTGAACTCAACCGATAATGAGCGCTCGCTGGCTCTCATTAAGCGCACGGTAGCGGCGGACTGCAATGATGCGGAGTTTGATCTTTTCATTTGGACGGCTCGACATTTGGGACTTGACCCCTTGCGGCGTCAGATATTCGCACTCGTTTATAGCAAAGACAAGCCAGACAAGCGCAAGATGACGATTATCACGGCTATTGATGGGCTGCGCGCGATTGCCGATCGCACCGGCAACTATCGCCCCGATGACGATGAGCCTCTATTCGAGATTGATCCGACGCTCGCCGGACCTAACAATCCCGCCGGTCTCGTGAAGGCCACTGTCAAGGTCTACAAGTTCTCGCATGGGGATTGGCATAAGGTCACGGCGTCGGCGCGATGGCTGGAGTTTGCTCCGCTCAAAGAGGGCTGGTCAGAAACCAAGCGTGTGCAGAATGGCACATGGCCAGACGGAAACCCCAAATATAAGGACGTTCCCGTAGAGGGAGCGACAAGAACCTATGTGCTCGACACGTCGGGCCAGTGGGGAAAAATGCCTTGCGTCATGCTGGCCAAGGTCGCCGAAGCGCAGGCGCTTCGCAAGGCGTGGCCGGATGCGTTCTCCGGCATTGCGACCGATGACGAGACGGATCGCGCCCGCGTGTTGGAGATGTCCGCCTCGGAAGCCGCCGAGGCCGGCGCCATTGCCGAGCGTCAAGAGAAGATCGGCGCCAAGGACAGCGTTCCGCTCACCTTCGATGACCTCGGCAATATCGAGATGGTTCCGCTCGGCAAAGTCGCTGATCGCTGTTTCGAGTTCCTTCGGAACAACAAGGAAGAAACTGCTGCCATTCGCCTTTGGTCAGAGAGAAATCGGGCGGGACTCCGGGAGTTCTGGGCTAAAGCGCCGAATGACGCGCTCGCAGTGAAACAGGAAATCGAGAAGGCCACGGCATGAGCGCGCCAGCCGCCATCAAAGCCACGTTCGCTGACTTCAAGCTCGTGCGCGGGCGTAAAGTGGCGCAACTCGTGTTTGAAGTTCCGATTGAACAGGGAGACGCCGCTCTCCATACGCTTGGCGGGCTTCCCAGTTCGATAGATGAGCGCTGGTGCGCCTTGGCTAGGCTAAACCCAGAAAAACTCACCAGCGAGACTCCTAAGCCCGCTGAGAGGCGCGAGGGCGGCAAGCGGTGGGAGGAGTTGACGCTTCCTCAACAGGCGGGAATACGTTGCGCCGATCCTGAGTTTCAATACTGGTGCGGCGCGAAAAGCCAAGACGAGGCGCGGTTAAACGTCCTGCGAACATGCGGCATAACAAGCCGAGCCGAGCTGGCCACAAATGAGCAGGCCGCGCGGCTCTGGCGGCAACTAGATAGTGAATTTCAAATTGCACAGCGAGGCGGCCGATGATCAAGCCGACGCCGGATCAAATATACAGCGCGAGGGCGGCATAAGATGTGGATGCACTCAACCGCAAAGAAAGTTGAGAAATGTCGTGCGCATTTCGAACGCAACTACGGCAAGCGGTCTGCGCTCAGAGTGACCGAACACGACAGAATCATGTGCATCGTGAAAGATGAAGAGAGCGGCGATTACGCTGAGTATGACATAAGCGCATGGCGTATCCGAAAAGTCCGTGCTGAACAGAAAATTAAGGGAAGATGGCGTCCTTTGTTTAGCAAATCGGAAATGTCGAAATGACCAAGCCTCCCCGCATCGCCAAGGCTCAGGGACGATCCGTTCCTGAATGGTGCGCAAAGTCTCCCGACGATCCCGTTCCAAAACACGTCCGGCTTCGCGTGCTGCGGCGCTTCGACAACAAGTGCTATCTGACTGGAATTCTAATCGCCGACGGTCAGCCATTCGATATGGAAGATATCGTTCCGCTAGAGGAAGGGGGAATGCGGCGCGAGTCGAACTTGGCGCCGGCGCTCCGCCTGCCGCACGAGGTCAAAACCGCCGCCGAGCGCAAGAGGCAGGCTAAGGCCGATCGGGTCGCCGCGAAGGGACACGGGATCGCACCAGAGCCGGCGAGAAAAATCGAGTCGCGCGGGTTTGCCAAGACCGACAAGACGCCGCGCATCGAGAAGACGCCACTACCGCCGCGAGAACTCTATAAGGATGTTACTCAATGACCATGCAGAAACACTATGTCACGTTCTATAGCCCCGGCACATTCGTCGCGGAAACCAATGAGATTGAGATCGATATGTGGGACGTTGCGAAAGCCATGCAACTATCAAATGGCATCGAGCAGCGCTATGGTGCAGTCCCTTACGGTTTCCGCTTCACGACGCGCTCTCGCGCGGATGACGAATTCGAGCCGCGAGAGACTGTGCGCAGCCCGCTATACTACCTGCCGCATTGCAAGCTTGAGACGATTGATGAAGTGCGCAAACGCGCCGACCCGGACGAGAGAATTCTTCTCTCCAATATGGAATCCAACGGCTGGGATAAAATCGTCACCACGACAAAAGGCTGGAAATGGACACAGCCATTTGAAAATGATGACGTTCTGTTAGATGGATCTGCGCAATGAGCACGAGAGCTGAGATCGAGCGGCACGCTGCGTTCATGGAAGAAGCCGCGCGCTATTTCGAGAAGCGCGACACAGGCGGGGAGGACATGGCCTTTTGGGCCAATGTCGCCAATGCTGAGACCTGCCGAAAAGTGGCGGCGGACCTGAGCGCCCTTTTGGCGCAGGTGGAGGCGCTGAAGAAGGAGCGGGACGAGGCTCTGCGCTGGCAGCACAACTATAAGAACGCCGCTGACCACCTTGCAGATGACCTAGAGGAGTGCCGCGCAGGCCGAAATATTCTCAGCACTGGCTCATGGGACACAAGCGTCATGTTCATGAACTGCCAGAAAGAACGTGACCAGCTAGCAGCAGAGGTCGAGAGGCTGCGAGAGGCGCTGGGAAAGTGCCAAACGAACATCACCGGCTATGTTGCCTACCAAGATGCGACGGGATGGGAGTTAACCGCTAAAGACATGTTTAGAGAGCTGCGCCGCATTCACTCTGTCGCCGGCGCCGTCCTCAAGCAGAAGGATCAGCTCTCATGAGTTTCCGAGATTCACCCCTACTCGATCGCATCTTCACCGCCATCTTGCTTGCGATGGTCTTGGCCGCCGTGATCGTGCTCAGACCGCTGATTTGAGAGGAGAACACCATGAAGTGGATCGCACTCAGTCTATTGCTCACTACCGCTCCAGCTTTCGCGGATGACGGTATCTGGAAACATGGCGATCTCAGAATAACTCCGCAAGGAGCCTATGAATTTCAAGCTGAGTCTCTTCCTAAGAAATGGATCATCATCGCATCTATCTCGCTATCCAGTGGGACGAAAATGTATCTGGAATACAGGGAGATTCCGCTATTTGTTTCAAAGGAAGACTGCGACTATTCGCGGGCTTTACTTGACAAAAGGGTGATAAAAGCGATGGGCCAGATTGTCTACGAATTGCGAGGTTATTTCGAGGAATTGCGATGCGTTCCAGTGGAGGAAAAGAAATGAACCGTGAAGAGATCGCGGAAGCGCTGAGGCCCGTTGCGGAAGCAGCAAGCGAGATAGACGAAACAGGCTGTAATCCTCCAGATAACGCTGATGCGTATCCTAATTTCAAGGTCGGCGACCTTCGTCGCGCCCGCCGCGTCCTCGACGCCCTGCTCGCCGAGCCGGAACAAGGGAAGCCGAAAAGATATTTCCTTGGAGACAGTGGAGAAGGAAGCTTCTCAGTTGTCAGCTATTTACCTGACGGATCACATGAAGAAATATGGAGCGGGACGTTAGACGACGTGCCAGTGTCGGGCGATTTAATTTGCTTTGCTGGCGAGACATACAAGGTCGTTGATAAGTTTATTTTCATAGACCGTGATTTGCCTAAACAAATAGGAAGAAGAATAAATGTCAAAATTATAGAGGCGGAAGAAGAAACAAAAGCCGCCCCGCCCTCCGCCCCAGCGCCGATGGAGATAACCTTCGAGGCGATCGAGGCCCGCGCGCGTCGCATTGCCGCGGCTAAGTGCGGGGTGAAGGACGCAACAGGCGCGTCTCTGCCAGACGACATCTGGAAGCAAGCCGCGCCACAGGCCGCGCGGGAGCTGCAAGTTGAGAGCGATCAACAAGCCACCCTCGCCAGCGCCTACCGCGCAGGGCTGGAGGCGGCGTTGGGCGTAGCGGATTCGCATTGCACCGGCAATGACGATGAGTATGACGATTTTGATAGCGGAAAGGTTTGCGCTGCGCGCGAGATCAAACGCGCCATTCTCGCCCTCCAGCCCCCGCCCGATCTCGCCAAGGCGCTCGATCGCCGGCTCGCCGAAGAGCGGCAGCCGCTGCTTGCACTAATCAAGCGCTTCCTTCTCTGCCCAGAGATTGCCGATTGCGCGCCAGAAGACCTCGATAACGAAACGCGCGAACTGGAACGGGATGCTCGCCGCGCCCTTGGCGACGCAAGCGGGAAGAAGGAGTAGGGGGAATGAAAGACAAAACATGCTCCATCGACGGCTGCGGCAGACCTGCAAGACATCGGGGATTGTGCAGGGCTCATTATCGGCGATGGCAGCGGCACGGCGATCCGCTAAGCGGCGGAACTTCACGGGGCGATGCGCAGCGCTGGATCAATGAAGTTGCGCTTACATTCAAAGGCGATAGCTGTCTTGTGTGGCCATTTTCGCGAGGTAAGGACGGATATGGCAGAATTAAGCGCGAGGGCCGGATGCAAAAGGCTCATCGCGTCGTATGCGAGGCGGCACACGGTATCGCGCCAACGCCGAAACACGAGGCTGCGCACAACTGCGGCAATCGTGGTTGCATCAACCCGCATCATCTGCGGTGGGCGACTCCGGTCGAAAACGCGGCCGATAGGTTGATCCACGGTACTCATATTGAAGGAGAACGTCATGGTCGCGCGAAGATAACCGAAGCTGAGGCTCGTGAAATCCTCGCGTTGAAAGATAAGAAGGTGCAACGGGAAATCGGCGCGCAGTTTGGTCTTGATCAAAGAACCATCAGCGCCATCCATCGCAAGAAAAGATGGGCTCACCTTGGTCGTTCCGTTTCTTCGCGCGGCGAAGGAGTGACGCCTTGACCCGCCAGCAAGCCGAACTCCTCGGCACGCTCGCGAGGCTCTCTTGGCTTTTGGCCGGTCCGGCGCTTGTCGTGCTGGCGATCGCCGCGGCAGCGCTGGCGCTTCCTCTGGCCGCGGTCGTGCTGAACTCATGGCTGACGAAGACGGCGGCCGACGCCTGGAACGACATGGAATGGGAAGAAGAGTGCGCCCGCGACCCCCGGATGATAGAAGTTCGCGAGCTGCGCCGGAAGGAATATGGCGGCGTGCTGCCGCCGATTAGGGCGCGAAAGGAGGTGATGCGAAGTGAATCCGCTAGATTATGATACTGGCGACAGCCGCATATAGCTCAGCCCCGCGGGTGCGCTCGCGGGGCGTCAGTCCTCGTGCTCTTCCCCATCCGCCAGCCGCCGATTCCGTTCCCGTATCTCCAGCGTCTTGGCCCAGAACTGCACGGCAAAGAACATTACGCCGCAGATGGGAAGCAGCATGGCTGCCGTCTCCGATGCTTCTTTCAGATAGGAATGAAAGGCGGGAAAGACCATAGCCGCTCCAGCGATGAGACCGCCGATCTTCTCCGCAACTGTCGCGAACATGCAGTTTACAACGTCGCCGAATTTTTCTCGACAAGCCTGAGTCGGCATTATTCTGTCCCCGTGAGAGCGCGATATAGTAAAACAAAGACATGCAACGCGAACGGCGCACCGATCGCGAGCATGCCGAATTTTGTTATCAAGACCAGAGCGCGAAGGCCGTCAGGCGAGAACATGGCTCATTTACTTGGGGCGTTCGTTGCTCTTTTATAATTCCCCGCGAGGAGATTGAGCCCGGGAATGCCCTGAGCCCAGCCGAAGTTCGCAGCCAAGTGGGCAGCGGTTCCGGCAGCGCTCAAGAGCCAGAGCAAGATCGGATAAGCGTCGCCCCAAAACGCTTTGAAAGCTTCAACGACCGTCTTGCCTTCGCTGATGGTCTTTTGCACCTGATCGATTGAAGGCGCAGTCGCGTCCGCGACCAACATGACATTTTCCAACATGTTCAATCCCCTGTGAGTTCGTGTTCGACGAGAGCCGCCGATATGCTAATCTGCCAGCGCGTCTGCGCGTCAACGAGCGCCCGCTGCGCAGGCTTCGCCTTTTCAGGCAAATCCATCTGTTGAATTTCCGCGCGCATGAGACGGCGCGCGGAGCCTTTTGAAAGCCGGTAGGCGATGACCTTCTGCTCGACCTGCTGTCGCAGTTCCATTGCCTGAGCGCGTTGCTCGGCATGAACGACGCCAACGGCAATGTTCATCACGAAGCCGATAACGCCGAAGAGCGTAGAAGGGTCCATCAGCCGCTCACGATGTGGACGCCTGCCGCGATCAAATTGGCCTGCGACGGAGATGGCAGAGATGCGAAGGCCGAAGCCGTGATCGTCGGGCCGACAACCGTGTTTGGGTTATTGGTCTGCGGCGTAGCGACAGAACCGCTGGCGACCTGGGTAATGCTGCCAAATGGCGCCAGTGATCCGCCCGGAGCGAGCTGAGCCTTGATGCCGGAGAGAACTACATTTGATGCGGCTCCAACCATTAGGCTTTCCGCGATAGCCGCTGGCGCAGGAAGCGCCGAAGTAAGACTGGTCGCAAGGCCAGTGACAGACGAGAGATCAATGCCAGACATGCTTTATTCCCCTTGAGAGTTGCCAAGCGGCTAGCTTGGGGAGTTGAGCTAACGGCGGGGCCGCTTGGCTTGAATCAGAGCGAGCGTTCCTGTGGAACGGTGCTCTCCCGCCGATGGAGTTGCGCCGAAGCGCGAACAGTTAGGCCGCCGGAGTCGCGGGCGCAGCCGGAGCCGGAGCCGGCGCCGGAGGCGTCAACTGGAGAGCCGCAAGCGCCGGCATGGCCACCGCGAGCTTGGCGCGTTCCGCAGCAATCGCCGTCTGGAGATCGGCCAGCGCGGCATCATAAGCCTGCATCATCGTCAGGGATGCGGCTGCCGTAGAGGCCGCACCTGAAATTGTGCCGTCCACATTGGTCGTAATCTCCGCCTTTATGGCGGCAATGTCGTCAGTTACAGCCATGATGAGTCCCCTTGTTTATGCGCGGGAATCGCCGCGCGTCGGATTGCTGCGCTATATGTGCGCCCATTTTTTCCGGCGGTGGATTTGGCCGACGGTTATAGGAGAAACCCCAAACTGTTCGGCAATTTCGCGTTGCAACGCCGTTCCTTTAAGCGCCAGGATTTCGCGAACTTCGGGCTCCGTCAGTTTCGCCATAGGGTGGCGTTCGCCGCGATTGTGCGTGCCGTGGATGAATTTATCCTGCTGATTTTCCGTCCTCGTAGCCCAGCGTAGATGGCGCGGATTACAGCAACCGAGATGGCCCTTGCCGCAACTGTGCGCGGCTTCGTGCTTGGCAGATGGCGCGACACCATGAACGATTTCGCAGATGATGCGATGAACAGGTTGATGCCGCCCATTACACTTAATTTGGCCGTATCCACCGCCGCTCTTGCCAAATGGCCAAAAAAGACATTCGTCGCCTTCGAATTTCAGCGCGACTTCGTTGAGCCAGCGTTCTGGTTGTCCTTCGAAAGTTCCGCCACCTAACGGATCGCCGAGTCTCAGCCAACGCTGATAATGTCGGCTGCACCAGTCACGTGCCAAAACCGGCTTGCCGCATCCATCAATTGAGCATATTTTCGTTTTAGCCATCGCCCGCCTGCATCGGGTTAGAGGTCAGAGGCCGTCGTCTCCTTGCCGGGAGCGACGGCTTCGCTTTATAGCCTAATTATGAAACTTTTCAAGAATATTACGCATAGAGTTCTAGTGAAGCCCTCTTATTAATCCTTTGACGAAATACGCGACGGCAAGCGGCAGCGAGAGAACGAGCGCGATGAGGAAGACGAGAACCAGCAGTGATAGGTGCAGGAAGCCGGGCGAGCGGGTCACGCCGTTGCCTTCGAGGAGCGATAGGCGTCCAGCGCTATCAGCGCCCACTCACGGCGCGATTCCAGCGCAGGAACGCCTGCAGCCTCGTAGATGCGCTCAAAGCTGTCCGAGGCTTCCTGCACGGTCGCGCAATGCCTCAGCGCGGTAATGGCTCGACGATAGGGGCCGGACAAATCGTGTATGAGGTAAGAGATATTCGCTTCGTCCGAATGCCAGTCGAGATGATGCGTCTGACACCACCACAGAAAGGATTGACGACGCGATCCACTCCATTGAAACCAGCCGTATCCGCCTTTGCCGGGCGGCTGTCCGATTTCATGCAAGACCGTAAACCCAAGGCTCTCATGGCCGCCGTTGCCAGCGATCCCCGCAGCCTGAAAGTCTTCGAGGTCGAACTCTTTCATCAGCTCCGCCATGATGGCAGGGGCTTTGGCCTTGAAATTTGCTTGTGCGTTCATAGCTGCTCCTTATCAGTTTCGATAAGCTCCCGTTTTCACTTCATGCCGACACTGGACATAGACGCGCACGATTTTCCAGTAATCCTCGCATGTTAGCGGAATCCCGAGACAAATAGCCTGCATCATCGTCGCTGTCGCGGCGTGTTCTAATTGCCAACGGGAAATCACGAACTTGGCCCAGCGGCGCAATTCCTGCTCGTCCGTAGGCAGGCACATCGGCTGAGCCTCACGACGCCAGTGCCAAGACCGCGACGCTAAGGACACTCCCCACTAAGACAGGATAGAACGCTTGCTCGATCACGACGCCGCGCAGCGCTTCCCACCAATAAACTGCCGCACCAAGCGAGGCGCAGATGCCGAAACTAAAATAGTTCTCAATTAGGAAATGGGCCATTGCATTTCTCCTTGTCACAAGCGACGATCAGTTCCCTGCCAAAACGCGCGCGCGATGGACCAAAACACCGCGATGACGATGAAAGAGATCGCCCAGAGCGGCAGGTGATCATCAGATTCGGCCATCAGTTCCGCCCGACGCAGACATACTTCACGACATCCGACCCGGTTCCGGTGAACGTCAGCGCCGACGTGCTCTCCGACACCGCGCAGGCGTTGGCCGGCGTGGTCACGTCGGCGCAGAGGCAGTTCGGCGCGCTGGCGTAGGTTTGCGTGAGGCTGTAGCTCCCCGCGCCGGTGCTCAGCGTCACGCGGCCAGCAATGTCGGTGTTGCCACTCTGTCCGCTACGCACGGTCTGCGCAGTGTAGTCAGGGACCGAGGCGTTGTTCGAGATCGGACACCCTGGATACCAGTGAGCCCCCGACGCCGTGTCATGCCAACAGCCGGAGCCGCCAGCCGCTGCGACGATATTAAGCTGCCAATCTCCTTGCAAATGATACGAATAGGGCGACGGACTTCCGGCGGCGCCGACATGGCGCTCTTGCCCAGTGGACTGGCCGTCGTCAGCCAGTGTGAACCCGCGCGGATAGGTCTTGAAATAAGCTCCCGACGATTGGCCATAGCCCGTGTAGTTCGTTCCTGGATAGAGTTCATATTGAACGCCGTTTAGGAGCTGCGACGATATGCCGTCAACGCTCCATTCCTCCGTCCAGGTCAAAATATCCGTGCCATTGCACGGCCCGAGACCAAACAAAAACTCATAAGGTGGATAGCTGGAGAAGGTCTCGCAATTGCCGTTGCCGGATACGACAAATGGCCGCTGCGACCACGTGTTGCCGGTGAGAAGGGCGACATTGGCGGGCTGCTGACCCGACAGAGAGCCGATAAGGAGCGCGCCATTGTAGTTCCCCGAGGTCGGCAAAAGAACATTGTTGCTCGCGAGACAGGGCGATATGCCGCCCTGGCCGCCATAATACGAGCCGATGAACACACTGTAGTTTTGGTTGACGCAGTTGAGCATGACGGGCGTATTAGTTTGCCCTGACTCGCCGGAATTTGGATTATCCCCGGAATAGAATGATCCGAGAGATCCAAATTCGCAGATATCACAAATGAAATTCTGCGCATAGAGATTGCCATGCGACGTTGACGCGCCCGTGTTGTCGCCAGTGACGTAGCGCCCGAAAAAGTTATGCTGGATAAATCCTTCGTCGTCCTGACTCGTCGTGCAGTTGTAGCTGAACAGCGTGGCGCACGGCATGTAAATTCCGGCGCCCCAGCCAGACACGAAAAGATTGTGAGACTGGCCTTCGTTCAATCTCTCGAGCGCGGCCGGGATGATCCACATTTTGCCGGATCCGCTCGTATGCGTTACGGTGGCGTTGTCCTGCATCGTCAGAGTTTGATTGCCGACTGTTCCCGACGCGGAATAGACGACATGACCGAACAAGAACGCATCGCTCCAGATCATGTCGCCGGGCCTAATCAGCCTCGGGCCCGCTACGACCGTGACGGAATTGCTGCCCGAACTCGTCGTGACCGAGAACGCTTGCGTGACGGGGAGGCGAAGAAAAGCGATGCCGCCAGTCAAGGAGGGGCTGTAGAAGTTCACCGACTCGCTGGAGAAGCTGACTGACGACGAAACATTATAGAGACCAATCCCCTTCAGCGCGCCGGTCATCGTGACGGCTTCTGAGGAAAACGTGAGACTGCTGGACAGATTATAGGTTCCGGTGTTCCATGCGGAACCGCTGATTTGCGTCCCTAGCTTTGTTCCGAACGGGATATACGTCCCCGTTACAGTCATGCCGGGGATGCACGAACCGGCTGAAACCGCCGTCACCGTCAGCACGCCGGCCGACGCCGAGGCCGTTGCGGTGCAGCCGCTCGCGGCCTGAGAACTGACGGTGATCCCGGCTCCGATGCCTGTGCCTTTCAGCACATCGCCATTGGATATCTGCCCGTTGGTCGTGCCTAGCGCCGTCACGGCGACGGTCGTTCCCGAGCCTTGCGCCGTCGTCTGCGCCGCCGGCGGATAGTTGATTGGGAAGCCGCTATCGACCGTGATCGACGATCCCGAAATGCCCGAAATGACAGCGCCTGTCGGAAACGCAAGGCCATAGTTGCCGTTGACGCCCTGATACTCGTCGATGGCGACAATCCCGTCGCCGATGCTCCAGGTTGTCGCCGGAATGCCCGCGACGGTCGCCATGGAGACGTTCGTTATGGTCTGCGAGCCATAAGACATGGCTCCCGTGCCATAACCAAGCGAGAAAATCCCGCATCCTCGGATGTCGGATTGCGAGTTCACGTCTTGAATGACGCCATAGATGCCGGGAGCAAAGACTAGGAATACGCCATTGTTTCGGTTTCCTGGGCCGCCGCATTCGATCGTCAGGCCGCCGACATTGATGTCAAAGGGCTGCGAGAAGTAGTAGCCAGTTTGTTGATTTGGAGCGGTGGGCGTGAGGGTGTATCTGCCGCTGGGCGTCGTGGCGAGCCATGCCGCGACCGCTGTTGCATTGTCGGTTCCCCCCGGCGTGAAAATGGCGCGTAAGTCTCCCGACTGTTGACCGAGCGATGCGGCGACGCCACCACCGAGCGAAGATATTCCCGTGCCACCTTGCGAGGCCGGAAGCACACCACTGCCATTAAGCAGCGCGAAGCCCTGCGCTTGTCCCGCTCCGTAGCCGAGGGCGGTCAGCACGCCCGATCCCATGCTCTCCGTCGAGGCGTAGCAGTCGTTCATGACTGTCATCAAGGAGTTGACGGTCGGCGCGGTGATCCCTCCATTAACTCCAGTCTTGATATCGGCGTTAATGAGGTTCTGGAGATCAGACTGACTGTCCGTGCAAGGCGCGACCGAGCCAGCGCGCGCAGGCGTCGCCAACCCGAGAAGCGCGAGCCCAAGAGCCGCGATGAAAGCTGTTCTCATGTCAATTCGCTCCTATCGCGGTTAAAATGTTGAGCGTATAGGTGTTTAGCGCGCTCACTTGTAGCGCGGTGAGGCCGGCTCCGACGGAAAACGCGGCATATCGGTTATTCGCATCGCCGCCGCTCGGGCTGCCGCATAGCCCCAAAACGTCATTTGGGGCCGCAGCGGAAGCGCCGGAATCGGTGCCTATCGAGGACCCGTTCTTGTAGGTAATGGTCGTCGTTGACGCGGTGCGCGTGCCGATCGTGCAGCCTAATGGAGTTGCAACCGAAAATCCGCCCTGCGTGGCGTTGTTAAGTCGCGTATAAGCCAGTCCTGCAAAACGCGCGTATAGCCTTGCTTTCGCAAGAGTGCTCGAATCGCCTAGAGACGGGTTGGTATCTCCAGAAGTCGAGTTCACATACGCCATGAGATGCGCGCTGTTTTGCGCGTAATGTGTCGCCGTGCTGAAATTAAACACGGTGGATATGTAATTTCCGCTGACGCCGCCCGCTTTATACCCGAGGTTAGTTGAAAAGGTAACCGACCCGACGATAGACGCCAGTTCATTAGCCACCAAGTCCGTCAGTGCGCTTTGGCTATTTTCTCCCGCCATGAGCCAGAAGCGATCTAAGAGCGACCACACTCCTGCCGATTGGAGATTGGATATGAGAGTCGAGACGAGCGCTAAGCGCGCATTCGAGACAGTTCCTCCGTTCGTGACAACGGCGTTTTTCCAAGTTGTCGCGAGCGGGTTGGTCGTCGCTGGCGCGCCAAAAAAAGTTGTTGGAACCGTCGTTGCATCGACTTGTTTCGGCAACGCGGCATAAGCGCCAAGGGCGGCGGCGCCTGTAATGAGTTTGCGGCGCGTCGGCAGGAGAATCTTGCTCATCCGGCCCTCCTATTTGTTGAAATCGGGATTTTTGAAGTCATTGGAGAAGTTCCCCGTCGCTACTGAAAATTTCCCTGGAACACACAGTTAAGCACTGTTCCATCTGGAGAATAGCATGTGAGCGCATCTGGATAAGCATTCCCCACGGTATAAGAAAGAGTTGGCTTCGTCCCACTGGGAAACTTCCAACTTGATCCCCAGGAGCCTACGGTCGCCGCTCCGCCGCTCGTCGGCTCAATGATATTCAAAATATAGGTTCCGCCCGATACAAGCCCGGTCGGATTGGCGAAGGTATAGGACGTTCCCCCTGTCAAAGTGATCGATGAAACTTGCGCCGACCCCACCGCCCACGTGAACGTCGTTGAACTTAACTGACCATTAGTGTTCGCGTTGGCGATCGGGGTGAAGTTGTCCTGCGCGGTGTGGCTGTTCGCCCCCGTGAAGACGTTGCTCGCGCCGAGCGTTGCGACCGTATCCGTCGCGGCGACATAAGGAATCGTGACCGTCGTGCTGTTCGCCGTGCTGGTGTCGTAGGCGAACGTCAGAACGCCGGTGCTGCTGTCTTTCAGCAGGATGCCGCTGGCGGGAAAAGTCTGGGCTGCGGTCCAAGCCTGCGCGAAATTGGTTTCGGCGATCGTGCCGGTATTGGCGGGAAGCGAAGCGGTGACGGTTCCGAGCGCGCCCGTGACCGGCTGTAGGGTCACAGTGCCCGACGTGGCGTTGCCCATGAGGACCGAGCCCGCCGTGCCCGAGGCGCCGAGCGAGAGCGCCCCAGCAGAGAGCGTGGCGCTGGCGTCGCTCGTCGGCGCCGAGCCAGCCCCGCCGCCGAGAACGATTTGGCCCGAGCCGAGCAGTCCGGAGGCCGAGAGCGTCGTCGTGGCGCTGAAATAGGGAATGCCGCCGCTCGTGCCGCCTGTGACGGTCACAGGAAAGGCGATCGTGCCGCCGCCGTTCGCCTGACACCCAACGACGCCGCCGTTGTTGAAAAGATTGTATCCCGTCGTGCAGGAGCCGCTGATGACGGAGCCGATGACGATCCCTGACACTTGGGCCAGACCATTCGAGGTCGATATGCCCTGGGCGAGAAGCGGCGTTGGCGCAAGCGTCAGCATCGCGACAAGGAAGCGCGTGAGTTTCATGGCTATACCGTGTGTGAGGAACGGGGTGCTTAACTGGCGTTCACGTTGCAGATAAACCCGCTGGACGCGATATACACAGCGCCTCCGGAGTTCGCCGCCGCATAAATGGATGACGACTCAAGAACTAAATCTCCATTTATTATCGACTCATAGTATGTCATTAAGGGAGGCGGATTGGATGTGCTATTGTCTTTTCCATAATTGTTATTCGGCGCAACCATCACTTGACCGACAGCGCTGCTTCCTACATTCCCCATTACCATGGAGATCGCCGTCGCCGTGGGCGGGCAAACGGCCAACGGCGATGCCCCCGTCAACGCCTGAACAACGAAGCCAACATAGGTTGGCGTTCCGACGTTGCCGATGCTCGACCCCGCCGATATCACCTGATTGCCCGTCGTGTTCGTCGCGGGCGTCACTTGCCATCGAAACCTATTGCCCTTCTGGATCGACCTATATAGATTTGTCGATCCATCTACTTTCACCGAGCCGCAATAGGCATACATCGAATAGCCGCTCGGCAACGGACTCGGCGGCGTCGGATAGGCGTTCTGCGTCAAGACGACGCCCGAACCTCCGGTGCTCGGATTGCCGACCGCCCAAATCTGAACCCAGCGGTTTGTGCCGGGGCCGCCCGTGTCCATGCCGTTCAAGATCCCCGAACTGCTCGTGACGGCCCCCGTCACGCTAAGCGCCCGAAAGGTCATCGTGTTGGTGCCATCGAACGCCGTGAACACATCGGCAGAGACGTTTAGCGTCGTATTGCCTGTAACCTGAATTTGAAGATTGCGAAAAAACCCGTCTGCGATCGGGTTGAGTAGCAGTCCATTGCTCGTGACCGAGGTGTTGGAGGTGATCGCCCCTGTGACCGTGAGAGGCCCCGGCATGGCCCAAGCGCCCGTCGAGCGCGTGATCGTCGCGACTGTCGAGAGCAGCGTTCCCGAATCGGAATAACTCTGGATGATGTAATTCGAGCCGGCATTGCTGCCGCTCTCGGTCGTGCCATCTAGGCCCTCGGTCCAGCGCAACTTACCCGACGTCGCCGTGGTGTTGTAGATTTGCAGGCCGTTGATGACGGAGCTGGACGCTCCGACGATGACGCCGGTATCGCCGAAGAAGACATTCGTGCCATCGGACACGAGCAGAGAGGTGGTTCCCTGCGGCGCAACGGTTCCGATCGAGCCGCCGGCTGTCGTGTTAATGGTGACGGAGTAGTTGCCCGTCGTGTTGTTTTGGACGATCCAGAAACCTCCGACAGTAGAAGGAATAGAAACCGAAACATTTGCCGTCAGAGTTCCTGTAAGCTTTAGTCTAAGAACCTGATATTGCGATGTTGTGAGGGTGACGTTGGCGTTTGTTAGTGCTATATTAGTAACTCCGCCAAAGCAGCCGTCGATTGCTGTAAAATTACCGTTTACGGGTACGTTCCACGAGCCAGGCGCATCGCCATTGGCTGGCTCTTCCAAATATGCCTTGTTTGGAGTGAAAGACGAAGTAATCGTAGCCTCCTATTATTTCGAAAGCCTGAGCGCTTGCGCTACTACATGGTCAGGAGCGTGCATTAAAGGCCGAAGTTCATTGGCGAATCGCTCGTGCGTCCGCATGGCCATCTTTTCGATATGGCTCGCTTTCTTGGCGGGATAGTCGCGTTTGGAGACCCGACCGCCCGAGGCGCGTTCCGAGCGTTCCTCGTTCTCTTTAGCCGCCGAGCCAGCGATGAGCCCACGCCGAATGCTGTTGGAGACGAGCTGCGCTTGCGCGCTCACGCGATCACGCGGGATTTTCATGATGAGGCGCTGGGCGACGGCCGGATCTTCAAGACCCTCTCGCACAAGATTTTGCACCTTCTCCATGGCGTTGCCGCGCCAATATTTGAACCCAGCGGCGCCCGCCAAGGGGATGCCAGCCAGCGCAACGCCCTTTAGTCCGCCACGCTCGTGCGCAAGCTGTAGCGTCTCCATCGCGGCGAGCAGCATGGACCCATGCGTCATCGTCTCTTTTGTTTGCTTGGAAAGAAATGGCAGAACATCCTTCGCCGTCCCAGGACTGCCCTTGATCCGCGTCGCCTGCACAGACCTGTCGGAAAGTTCTAGATCCTTGGCGATGGCGCGCAGCGTGTTGACCTGTTTCTCATCGAACAGAACCGATAGATTCGGCTCGAAATCGCGCACGAGATTTTGAAACTTGGCCGATGACAAGAGCTTTTGCTCGCTCGTCCCGGCTTCGGCGACATTGCTGAATTTGCGCGCAACGTAATCGATCGCCGCCTTACGCAGTCCCTCGACCGCTGCCGGATTATTCCCCGCCTGTTTCAACAATTGGCGTAACTGCGTCACGCCATCCTTCGGCGTCGTCAGCAGCGCGCCGATGCGATTCTCGACCTCGACAGGACTGTTCGCGCCGATGAACTTGGCCGCAGCGCTTTTCTGAAACGCTGCCTCTTGAGCCTTGCGCGTGGCGGCGAACTCCGCCAGCTTGTCGCTGGCACCTCCTGCCTTGTCGAAGGAAGACGAAAAACTGGGTCGCTTCTCATCGAGCGCCTTCAAGGCGCCGGCATATTGCTTTTTCCAGTCCGCGACGGCCTTGGCGTCGATCGTCCCGTCCGGCTTCACGCGCGCGCGCAAAGGATTGAGCGCGGCATCCTGCATCGCCGATACCGCCTCTGGGGCGTCCTTAGCGGCTTTCAGAAAGGCCGAGGCCGTCTCATAGCCCTTGTCGCCTTTGACGACGGCGCGGCCTGGCAGGGCGCTCGCGGGCGTCGCATATTGGCCAGAAAACCCCACCGTCTTGATTGCGCCAGCGACGGGTTGCGCCTTATAGGTCTTAGCGTATTCGGCGTAGGATTTTTTCGCCGCTGATAGCGCTTCCGCCGCGCGTTGATCCATATTCGGAGCAACAGCGGGAGAAGGCGGAGGCGGTGGCTCTTGCGCCCCTGCGCCATAGGGTTTTTCTTTGCCCGCGACGTTCTCGACATTGCGCATGATAGCTTTATGAAACGCCTCGTCGGGCGAGAGGTTTTCATCGTGCATCAATTCCGCCGCGCGTTCGACCGCTGCGCGACTTGGATTTTGCTTAAGCCTGTTAAATGCCGCATCCAAATCCGCGACGTTGTTAGCGATCTTGTCGCGCCGATTTGCATAGGCTTCGTGCTCGGCCACACGCGCGTGATCGTGGACAGAATAAACTGGATGCGATTCGATGGCGTCGAGTAGATCGTTCGGCGTCGTTTCGGCCATCGCCCGATCCGTATCGGCGCCAAGATAGCCAGCCTCGGCTGCCGCCTCCCGCGCCCGATCCAAGCTCATTCCGTTCTTATTGATGAGACCCTTAAAGCGGCTATTCATCTCCGCCGCGCGCAAATCGCCGCCTTCGTCCTTTAATCCGCCTCGGTCGCGCAAAAAATCAATCAACGTGCGGATGCCCATCTGACGCTGCGGCAGACTGCTGAGATTGCCGCTAAATTCCGACGGCGTTTCCACTGGAACGCCGTTGCGATGCGTGATAGCGATATTTTTCGGGTTAAATACGACGTAGTTCTTGAGGCCGGGTATGATCTGCCCTTCCTCTTGCTCGCCGTGTGCTATGCCGGGAATGCCGACGGCATCCAATTTCTTTGCAACCGCCTCTTGGCCATACGATTTGTTGAGATCATTGAGGACGTTTGGCGTTGCGCCATACACGCCATATTTTGTTCCGATGTTTGGGTGCTCAGGAAACGCCTGCTTTAATTTGTCCTGAACGTCCATAGTCTGCTTTTCAAGAGGTTTATCCCAATCCAAAAAAGCGTTCTTATCGACGTTCACCTTAGCCGTATAGAGATTTCCCAGAGTTCCAGTTCTCCAACGATCACCATACTGTTTGGCAAATTCAGGGCTATCCGACAAATACATCCCGCGCCCAAAATATTGATTTCCTTCGTTCGTGCCAATCTTGGATAGGTCAAACTGTGTAAAATCATGCGGGCTACCGTGATAGGCTACAAATCCTTGAGCGGGCGGATTTTCCGCGCTTCCGCCTGATATTCCCGCACCGCCCGGAGCATTTCCAAATCCCCGGTTTCCAGCGCCTTCCGCTCGACCGCCCGCAGGAGCCACACCCGGCGCGGGCCGTCCTGCTCCAGCAGCACGCGCGCCAACACCTGCCCCGGCGTTTCCTTCTTGTCCGGGGAAACCTGTGTTGACGTTCCGGATTCGGCTTTCAAGCGTATCATCCGGGCTGATAACGCCGCGAGAGACTTGCTCTTGCTCCCAAGCGTGCTGGTTGTCGATCGCGTTGTTTATAGCGTCCTGCACCCGTCCCTTCAACTGCGACAGCCGCGCCCAGGTGGCGCTCTCGCCGCTCGTCATGCGCTCCCGGCGCATCGCATCCGTGACGTCCTTGTCCAATTCCATGATAGATTTGAACGGCATGACATCGGGAAGCGCCTGCGTTTTACCGAAAATCCGCTGCTCATCGGCGCTCATCGGTGCCCCATAGGGATCGACGCGCCCGGCGATCTCCTGCGCCCCTTCCCGTAGCGGAACCGCAACCATCGACAGCTTTCCATTAGGGTCAACCGCCCTATAGAGTTTAGAGACGGCCTTTTTCTCTTCGCCGCGCACGTTTTCAATGGCCGTGCGCAACTGAGACCCGATTTGCTCCGCCGGAACCGTATCGCCGAAGCCGCGCACGAGATTGACGGCATGATCCTGGATGCGCATATGCGCGGCATCCATCGCCGCCGTTGTCGCCTCTTTCTGCTGTTGGAACAGTTGCGACGGGCGCATGACATCGGCGCCTTGAGGTGCAATCCCCGTTAAGGCGGCGCGGCGCGCGGCGTTCTGTTGCGCCTCCAGATCATTGAATGAGGTGTTGTCGGCGGTTCGCGCCTGCCGCTCCGCCTGAAGCAATCCCATATCGCCCGTGAGCTGCCCCGTGGTCGGGCGCGATCCAGGAACAGGCTCTAGATTGCGCGGTCCCTGCGCCGGCCACAGTCCCTCATAGACGGCTTCGGGATTTTGCGCCGCATTGATCAATTCTTCGCCGGCCAGTCCTTCGCGCGTGCCCGCAAAGGCTTTCCCAAGACCCGGAATATCCTCGATCATGGGCCGAATCGCGCTCGTCGCGCCCATGCGCGCCGTTGTCGCTAGGCCCGGAGCCACCATTCCAGCAAGAAATCCAACAAGCGGATCTCCCGTTATGTCCGTCGCGCCCTGAGCCGCAGCGCCAGCCAGCGCCGCTCCCGGCGCCATGCGCGCCGTGCTCGCCATCGCGGTTCGCGCTAAAGCCCCCTCTGCTGCGGCGCCGGCTCCAGGTCCGAGCATCCCAATGCCCGTCTCCAACCCCGTTTGCGCCATGCGCCCCAGTTCGGTTTCCGGCTTGTATTCTCCCGTCCGTTGCAGGATCGGTGCGGCAATCTGCTCGCCAGTGGGCAAGATACTGGACATGGGACGAGGCGGAACCGCTCGCAATTCTTCAAGTGGCTTTCCCGTGGCGGCAGAGAAGGCCCGATCACCGAGGTAATTGCCAAAATCCCTTATGTTGCCGAACATTCCGGGAATATTGGCCAAACCCTTAATTACAGCGGTTCCTGCACCTTTGGCCAAGCTGGAGATCGCCGATTCCTCCGGCGCATTGGCAAGCGACAGGGACGAAGATGTCGATGAAACCCTTCTCGGTTGATCCTCAAACTGGTCAAAAAAGTTCCCAGAGCTTTTTGGAGGCGTCGCCGGAGAGGCATCCTCGAATTGGTCGAAGAAGTTTCCGCTCATTGGGCGCCAAGCACGATATCTGCGCTTCCCTTGCCGAACTTTTTATCAAAATCAGCTTTTTGTTCTGGATGCTGGCGCAGCGCATTGCTCATCTTAGGCGGGATCGTCGAAAGAACCGCGCGCTCGGCGTATTTGCTCTCGGGATTGAGTTCGCGGAACTTCTCATCGGCGCCGTTCAGATGTCCAAATTGCGAGAAATAGGCGTCGCGGAAAGCCGACCGGTCCTTTTCGTAGTTCTGCGCTTCCCGCAATCCAGCGACGATGCGATGATAGCCCATCGGCGTGTTTTCGATCCCAGGATTAGCGGCCACGGCTTGCTGAACAATGAACCCCGGCTCACGACCGCCGATTTGACGCGAGAGATCAGCGCCCAAGCGGAAGGTTTCTTTCTGCAAGTCCTCCGCCGAGGCGACATGGTTCGGATCGAAGTAATTTTTCATTCCCATCCCGCTCAGGATGGTATTGAGCCCCTTGGCGAAGGCGACACGCTGCACCGCGCCTGTCCCGGGAGCCAAAGTCCCCGTCTGCGGCAGATTGTCGAATTGGTGATCCATCGAATCGAGGCGGTAGAGCGTCGTGTCAGCGTTCGCCGCCTTCTCGCGGGATTCCTTCAATTGATTGGCCGCCAGTCCCGCCTCGACCTTCAACGCCTCCGGGTTCATGGCGATGTTCATGTGGTTTTGCGGAACAAAGCCCTGCGGAGGCGCTGTAATGGGTTTCCACGACATCGCGTCTTCAGCGCCTCTCGGCGCTGGCGATGGCGCGGGAGGGCCTGCGGGAGCCATAGGAGCGGCTGGCGGAGCAGCGGCAGGAGCGACAGCGGGCGCAGCATTCGTCTGTCCAGGCTGCGCCTGAATGGGCTGATAGCCCTTTTCGGGGTGCTCCCGATCGAAGATGACCGGACCAACGCCCGGAACAAAACTCGGCGCGATATTCCCGGCTTTCCGCGCCGCAATTTCACTTTCGATATTCTGTCCGCGGAGCCGCAATTCCTGCAACGCCTGATCGAGCTGCCGCGCCTTGAGTTGCACCTCTTGCTGGCTTATGCCCTGTCCGAATTTGCGGTTTTCGACCTCAGAACGTAGGTTTTGAACCTGTGCCCCCGCGAGCTGCTGTTCGCGTGCCTGATTGATCGCTTGCTGATAGGCTTGGACGCCATGCAGGCCACCCTCGCCGATGGCGACGCCTGCCCACGGCGACCGCGACGCCAGCATACCGAGACCGGCGGCGACAAGGCCCTGCCGAACTTCCGGTGAGAAATCGAGCGGCGATCTCTCCGCAGCGGGCGCAGCAGGCTGGTTCCCGACCGCGCCGAGGCCCGGAGCGCCCATATCCGTATAGGCGAGCGCATTGCTAGGAGCGCCCTGGCCCATATTCCTAAGAACGTCAATGGCATATTGGCCAGGAGTCGTGCCCAGAGCATCTTTAGCGTTAGGATTGTAGTTCGGACCTCCAAGCCACATCTTCGCAGCTTCCGCAGGACTTCCCGTGTTCGCATAATACTGTCCGAGCTTATGCGTTGCTACCTTCTCTTGTGCATCGGTATCAGCAAGGAACTGTTCTGGCGTCATCGCTGTGCCAAGTGCTTCCTTAGTCCAAACGGGGATATTTTCGCCCATGACCTGATATTTTCCGTAAGGCTTGTCTCCTGTTCGGCTTGGCGGACCAATGACTGAGTATGGATCATCATGACCTCCGGTCTCGCGCTGTGCGATACCGGCCTTCAACGCCTCAAGACTATCCATTTTCGGAGGCTGCGCGGATTCTGCGCCCACATCCACATTCGGCAATTGAACGGGCGCGACATCGCCGCCGTCGTCAAATCCCGGTCGCACCGCGCCGCCCGTGGCGTAAACCGCGCCCAGGCCGTTCGGAGCTGCATTCGCTTGCGGAGACACCGCTCCAAATCCGGCCCCAGGCGTCGCGCCCGGCAGTTGAATTTGGTTGCCCTGTCCAGTGATCCTGTTGAGCAGCGCGCCAAAATTGCCCTGGAGGTTCGTCTTCTGCGCATTCGTCAGAGAGCCTAAGCCGCCGAGTGGCTGTTGCGGCTTCGCCTGCGGCAACTGCATCGGCTGCATCGGATGCGATTGCGGCGGTTGCCAATGCCCCGGATGGTTCTCGGAAAGCAATTGCGACGAGATGACCGGGCTTGAGCCGCCATAGGGCATAGCTCCCGCGCCCCCAAGAGCCCCGCCCGCGCCAGGAAGCAGCGATAGGCTACCGAGTGAGCCGCCATCATCCTTATGGACGCGACCGCCCTCCGCAAAGGCGTGCGGAGCCATCGGCGCGGAAGGATCGGTCGACGCCTCTGACGAAGGCGACAGCCAGCGGCTTTCGGCCAATTGGTTAAGTTGTGCGCCAGAGATCGGCAAGCCACCGCCGGTATCGCGGTTGACGCGCCCGCCATCCGCAAGGGCCGGAAGGAATGCCGCAAGTGATCCAAGTGACCCAAGACCAGAACTCAGTCCGCTCCCGATCGACGACCATCCGGAATAGGGAATAAGCCCCGCCAGCGTCGTTCCCGCGCCCGCAACCTGTCCCAAGGTGGACGGCGCGGCCTGCTGGTTCTGCTGCGACTGGATTCCCGTCGTGTTGCTCGTGCCGCCCATATTCGGACCAGTGGCGTTGACAATGCCGGAGAGCCACGACGCCTGCTGGTAGGGAAACGCCTGCTGATTGAGGAATTGCTGATAGGCGGTGGAGAGTTGAGCCTGTCCAAGTTGCTGTTGCAAACCGCCTGTGCCAAGCAGAGCCTGGGACCCCTGCAACGCGGCGTTCTGCGCCTCCGTGCCCAACTGTCCAAGCGAATAGGCGCCGGCCTGCAACGCGCCGACGTTTTGCGCCTGCTGCTGATTGTACTCGCCAAGCGCCTGCGAATAGCCCTGATTTTCAAGGCCGGCAATCGTCTGATTGTTGGCGAGCGCCTGCTGCCCCGCGAGCTGCGCTTGCGCGACCGCGACGCGATCGCCGCCCATGGCTCCTTGCGCAATCGCGTTCCCAGTCAATTGCGACTGCTGCTGCGCATTCATATTTTGAATTTGCGCTTCGGTCGCGTTGATGACGTTCTGCTGGTAAGGCGAATAATATTGGTTGACGGCGCTTTGGTTGAAGTTCGCCGGATTAGACTCAGCCAATGCCGCCTGTGTTGCGCCCGTCGCTCCCGCGATATACGGGTTAGCAATGCCCTGCATATTCTCGACTTGCTGGAACGCCTGCAACTGCGCAGGCGAAAAGCCCTGCACCAATTGACCCGTATATTGCTGATACGGCGTCGAAGCGACCTGCTGTGCCGTGTTGAGCACATTGGAATACGCCGAGGCCGCTTGCGGGTTCGGTGTATTGGTCGTCGTCGTGTTGGTGAAGCCAATCCCTTGTGAGGTCGGCGTCATAGATTTCGAGCCTATGATAGCCTCCTATTTATGAAGGTTTGGCAGGGCTATAGACAAAGAACGCCCCCTTTTGCGGGAACTGGCGTTGATACAATCTGACTTTTGCTTCCGTCCGCGCGTTCGATAGCACGCCAATGGTTAGATCTAGGTTTAACGATTCAGAGACATGCTTGGCGAACGCCATCA
>Ga0335069_10002772_pt1 | contig 26794 bp, 18 predicted proteins | sample Lox_Sample_11_FD_206714 | JGI IMG/M metagenome (GOLD analysis project Ga0335069, IMG submission 206714) | Soil microbial communities from Loxahatchee National Wildlife Refuge, Florida, United States - Lox_Sample_1.1 | ecosystem: Environmental > Terrestrial > Soil > Wetlands | place: USA...
GTGTTTACCCCCACCGGAGTGTTCGTCCCAGCACTCGTCGCCAATGCCGGCGCCCCGCTCAGCACGTTGGTGGCCTCTCCATTCGCAAATCCACTGTAACTCACTGTGAACGCCGGGTTAGTTGAGCCATACGGGCGGATCACGCTGTTCGCCGTCGCCGTCAAAACCGCCCCCGTCACCGTCAGGCTCCCGTTTACCAGGCTCACCGTGTAGTTCGGCGCCACCAGCGTCCCCATCGTGTTCGTAATCGTGTATACCCCCACCGGGCTGTTCGTGTCCGCACTCGTCGTCAACACTGGCGCTCCGCTCAGCACATTCGTACTGTCACCAGCCACAAACCCACTGTAATTCACTGTAAAGACCGGGTTGGTCGACCCATACGAACGGCTCGCGTTGTTCGCTGTCGCTGTCAAAACGGCATTGGTGACAGTCAAGGTGCCCGTATTTGTCGTAACGATGTAGAGCCCCAATTTGCTGCCTGGATCATTCAGTATCGGCAAGATCGGGTAAGGTCCAACCGGACTATTGGTCGTCGCAGTTGTAGTGAAAGTGGCCGTGATGTTGTCGTTATTCATCAGCCCTACAATGGTACCAGTCAACGGCGAGTTGGTCTGGCGATACGCCCGGCTTTGATTGTCCGCCGTCACGGTCAGCGGCGCCAGGACGGTTATGACGAAGCTATTGGTGGTACTCAACGACTTCGCGTTGATTGCCGCGGGATTGGTATCCGCCACACTTACGGTTACCGTATAGGCCCCGGCCCCCTGGGCCGGAGTCGGAGTCCAACTAATCACACCACTGGTGGTGATCGTAAGGCCGTCGGGCCCGCTGACCAGAGCGAAGGTAAGGAGATTGACCGGGAGGTCGCTGTCACTGGCGCTCGCCGTCGCGCTCCAGAGCACTTGTTCGAGGATGTTTGTGTTCGGCGGCAGGGTCAGGGCCGGCGCGGCATTCACCTCGTTGACGCTTACGGTGAAGCTGTTGGTGGCGCTCAGGTTGGGTGTCCCATTATCCTTGACGATGGTGGTAAATGAGTAACTGCCCGGTCCTTGGGCCTCGGTGGGTGTCCAAGTGATGATTCCGTTGGTATCGATGGACGCATTATTTACCACGCTGTTGTCTGCCAGATTCGTAACCATCAGGGTATAAGTCAAAGTATTGGGCGGCACATCCGCGTCCGTGGCCGTGTTGGTCACGGTCATCAAATTCAATTCGTTGACCACCAGATTGCTTTGACCGGGTAACACGGGAGCGGTATTGACCTCGCTGACGGTAATCTGGAAACTGTTGGTGTTACTCAACGACTTCGCATTGACCGCCGCCGGGTTGGTGTCCGTCACACTCACCGTCACCGTGTAAACTCCAGGTCCCTGGCCCTCCGCCGGCGTCCAACTGATCACACCGTTGGTCGTCACCGTCAGTCCGCTCGGGCCACTAACCAATGCGAAGGTCAACAGGTTGGTCGGGATATCCACATCTGTGGCCGTCGCTTTCGCGCTCCAGGCCGCCAGTTCCAGAATGTTGGTGTTCGGCGGCAGCGTCAGGACGGGTGCCGTGTTCAACTCGTTTACGGTGATGGTGAAACTATTCGTCGCGAAAAGGGGCGGGACGCGGCCGTCGCTCACTGTTGTCGTAAAAGAATAGACGCCCGGCCCCTGGGCCTCCGTCGGCGTCCAACTGATTACGCCGCTAGTGTTAATGCTGGCATTGCTCACCACGCTGTTATCCCCTGAATTGGTGACCGCCAGGGTGTAAGTGAGCAGATCGACTGTGTTCGATGAAATGATATCGAGCCGGCTCAGATCCGCGGTGAGTTGGGAGGTGGCATAGGGGACGCCGGAGGCACCTACCCAGATCCCCAGACGCGGTTTGTTCAGCGACTGGCTGACTTGGCCCAAGGACACCCAGTTCGTTCCGTCAGCCGAGTAGAGGCCGCTGATATTCCCGCTGGCCGGATCCCGATCCAGTCGCACCGAGAGGTTGGTCAGCGCCACGCCAGCCGCAGCCACATTCGTGGGCGAGCCGTTCACTTCTTGTACGAGGATTACCTTTTCGGCATCGATGTAACCCAGGCCAATCCCGACGTAATTATCATCGTCCTGGTACAGCACAAGATACGCCTGCTGGTAATCCACCGTCGGCCCAAATGCCAGGTTCAAACGCGCACTGATCCAATTGCTAGGTGGCGCGCGGAAAATGCTGTTGGTGGTGTTGTTCAACGAAGACCAAAGATCGCCGCCGCCGCATGGCACCCGCATGACGATTCCCAGCGAATTGTTGGTTTGGGCGTACAAAATCGGGTTCTGATTGGCATTGGTCACTTCGGTGTTACGCCCCACCCCATGGTTCGTGGCAAAGAAACTCCACCCATCGGCCAGCAGTGCATTGCGATTGGTGTACGTGAAAAGAAAGGTATTGGTCGAGAGCCAACTGCTGCCCACGACATTGGTCAACACGGTTGCGCTGTTGGTCACCACCAGGTTCGTCAACTCATTGATCGTGAGGCTGGTCTGGGTCGGAAGAACGAGCGGGTACGGAAACACCGTCACCGTGAAGGTGTTCGTAGCGCTCAGATTCTGGGTGTTAATCGCCCAGACGTTTGTGTCCGTGACAACGGTCGTGAAAGTGTTCGTGCTGGGAACCTGCGCCGGCGTTGGGGTCCAAGTAATGATACCGTTGAGATCCATGGTGGCACCGGAGGGCGCGGCGAGAAAACGGTACCCAAGCGGGTTGACAGGAATATCCAAATCCGTGGCCGTATTGGTGAAAACCAGGGTGGTGATGCCGTAAACGACAAGATTGCCCGGCGACGGCAGGGAAGGCGGCGTGTTGATTTCATTGACAGTAACCGTAAAGCTGTTGGTGGCTCTCAGTGAGGGCGAAGCGAAATCGGTTACCACGGTGGTGAAAACATAATTGCCGGGACCCTGTGCTTCCGTGGGGGTCCAGGAAATAATCCCATTGGCATCAATACTGGCGTTGGTCTGGACGCCGCCGCCTACCGTGTTCGTTACGAGTAATGTGTAAGTTAGCATTTGCGCCGGGTAGTCGGCATCGGTGGCGGTGTTGGTAACGAGCAGCGTCGTCTGTTCACTGACGGTTCGATAACCCTGGGCCGGCAAAACCGGCGCGGTGTTCGGCAACAAATCCAATATAATGGTCTGGAGATTGGTGGTGACCAGCGCGTTGAAAGTGATTGAGCCACTGCGGTTGGTACTGAACGGCACTTCAGTGCCATTGATAAATACGGCGGTGACTTGAGCCAGGCCCGAGGGATTGACCAGGAAAGTGACCACGTCATTGGTGTTAATGGCTGTCTCGAAACTTCGCATCGGCGAGGGATCCAGCGGCAACCGGTAGCATCCAAACTGGATATAGCTGCCGTTCTCCACATAATTGGTAATCACCGTGTAATTCCGTTGGAGAATGTACTTCACGACTGTTCCGATCGGGGCCACCCAAACATCTTTTCCAACCGAGTTGGTGATGGCACCATCGTCGTTGTTTTGCTGATGCAAAACCAGATTGAACCACTTGCCCTGCGCTATCGCCGAATCCAACACCGCCTTGAAATCCGGCGGATTGGGCGGGGCCGAGGGATTGAAAGCGGTTGGGTCAAATTCGTGCGAATTAAACGATTTCAAATTCATGAAATCATAAGGCGTGGGGCTCTCCAGTTGATTGAAATTGAATCCTCGCGCCGACAGAAAGTAGTCGGACGCCACAACCTGTTCTTCCAGTCCGGCGACGCCACACGGCCAGGCAAAGGAAATCACCTGAGGCTGGGGCACCCCGATGGCGGTCACGATGCCGGCAATGTTGCCTTCCATTTCACCGCGCATGGTGGGAGCCGGCACCACAAAGCATGGATGGGTAAGGGTGTGCGAGCCGATTTCCATTCCGGCCTGATAAAACGTGGCAAATTCGGGATGGGAGTCTTCCCAGATGAAATAGGTGCCGAAAAGACCGTTGGTGTAGAGCTGGTTGAACCCGCTGAAATTCGCGTCGTCCACCGAAACACTCATCGCTCCGCTCCTTCCTCCCTGCCAGTTCGCCAGGCTCACGCGGGAGTTGGTATTGACGATTAACGTCACATTCACGGCAGCTGATGTCGTTCCCGTGGCTCCAAAATTCAGCACGCCCTGATAAATTCCCGGGGCCAACCCTGTCGTGTTGACCGACACGTCGCAACTGGAAGTCGGCATGAAGCCGATATTGGTGCTGCTCATGGACCAGGCGGGCGTGTATCCGGTATTGGTGCTGGTGATCAACCAGGCGGGGGAGCTGTTGGTCACCGTCCACTGCACGGGAGAATTCTGGCGACACTGGAGGACCACATTGAGAGCCTCAACATTGGTGCAGGGTTGGCCGGCCACGCTGTTGAAGACCAGATGTTGCGGGCGCACGACCAAGGCGGGCGAAACCGGAGTGGTTTGACTAATCACATCCAGGCGGATCAAATCGCAATTGGGGAGACCTCCAGCTGATCCACCCGCGTAAATAGCCAAACTGGCATTGGTAAACGCCTGGCTGAAATTCCCAACCGTTACCCAGGTTGTCCCATCCAACGAGTAGAGCCCGCTGATCCGGTCCGTCACCGGGTCTCGATCCAGCCGTAGATAGGCGTTGGTAACCGGCGCGCCGAGGACATTCACGTTATAAGTGTTCTCCAGCAGCGCTCCGGTAAATTCCCGGCCGAACCGCATGCGCTCGTTGCCGCTGAATGAATGCCCCATCCAGACAAAGTCATCGTCGTCCTGATAGAGCATGATATTCGCCTCCTGATAATTTGCGGAGGGGTGGAAGGAGAGTCGCAGTCGCATGCTAACCCAGTTGGTGGCCAGGCTGCGGAACAACGTATTGCGCGAGTTATTTGGCGTGAGCAGCAAGTACCCGTCATCCACGGGAATCCGCAGGACTCCCGGATTGTCAGACGGATTGTAAACGATCACGGCGCCATTGCCGGAGTTTGTTATCTCTGTGTTGCGTGGCGTTCCATCAACGCCCGTTGCAATAAAGCTCCAGCCGTCCGCCAACAGGGCCGTCCGGTTCGTATAACCGAACGTGATCGTGTTGGTCGAGTAGCTCACGGACTGGCCGGAGACCGCCATGGTTGCGGCCAGGAAAATTCCCGCCATGATCGACAATTTTGTGAGTGGCATATCTTTGAGAGACTGTTTGGCTTTTGACTAATCCTTGGGCCTAACCGCGCACCGGCTGGGATCTCCAGGTTGCCGGTTCGGAGTTCAGCAGTTTCTTGTCTGGGTGTGTAAGGTCAAATCGGTTGAATGTCGGAAGACCGATTCAGAGACTCTTCCCTTGGCACGGAGTTCCGGATCGGCGGACGGCGGCAGTTGGAGGGCAACAGCTCTTAACCTCAACATTCACAATTCTTTTCATAGTGCAGAAACGGTCTAATACTGTATCATCTTTTGACCTGTTTGTATAGTTCCTTGGACACCGCTTAGGATGTCCCCTCCAACCGTGCCATCGTGCCATTCAAATCGCTGATATTCTATTGGTTTACAGCAAGTTGCCGGCGATGGAACTGCCGTCCCGGACGCGAGAATACCGTTTGTAACTTGAAAATCAGCCGGGGTCCCAAGTGGGCCTTGGCAAACTGCCGGATCCAGTTGGCGTCGAGCAAACAACCCGGGTTGGCCCAAAAACAGCGATAGGTCAATTTACGGGCAAGCCGAAGGTCGCCATTCCGGAACGCATCCCGGACGGCCCGCATGAACCGGTTAAAGTCGCCGCGAGCCCGAATCCTCCGGTTCACTCTTGTCAGCGAGAGAATTTCGTGCGGTCCGATTGACCAGCCTTCCACCCGGCCATTTTGCCCGAAACGACTCAATTCCTCGCCCAAACGCGAATCGAGTTGCGGTTGGGAATCGGTCCGCCGCCAGGCCTCCACAAACACATCTTCAGCACGCCTGGCTGCGGTTGGCACTCCTGGCTCTTTAAATTGAAAATGCAGGAACCAGTTGCGCAATCCAGTTTCGACCTTTCCCGGCCTGAAATCCGGGTAGAGGTTATGGCTTCCGGGAAGCTTCGCCTTGATCTCATTCAAGCGCGCCTGCCAGCCTGGAGCACAATGTTGCGCCCGGATGGTCTCCTGCAATTTGACTCCGCACCGCGCACGCAACTGCGCATCTCCAACCAGCGCGGCGACCGCCCGGATGTAGTCCGGCACATCTCCGGGCTGCGGACATTCATCCAGCGAGAGGCTGTCGCTGCGAAACGGGGGGACGCTGGGAGAGCAGATGCAAGGGAGGCCTTCTTCACCCGCCTCCAGCATCGCGGTCAGCGACCCGAGCGGGAAGCCTTCGATGTATAAATCCGCAGCCCGGCAAAAAAGTGCCGAATCCGGTTGATAGCCCAACGCCATTATCCGGCCGTTGGTCGCCTTTCGCGCAGCCTTCCAAACTCCCTCATCACGCGGGCCGATGGCCACCAGATAGGCGTCACCGCAAACCCGCAGGATCTCCCGGGCGGTTGTCACGAAATCAAGGCCCGGCATCGGCTCGTACTTGGCCGGACTACCGACCGTCAAAAGCAGCACGGCGTTGTCGGGGATGCCGAGAGACTGGCGCAATGCCTGCCGCTCCTGCGAGACGACATTGGCCGGACGTCCTTGGCGGTCATTCTCAACCAATGGGATGGGGAGAATCATGGCCCGGTCCACGCCGCGCAGTTGTTTGGTCCACAAATGTCCGGACATGCGAATATCCAAAACCATATCGGCAATGCTGCATCCCGCCCAAAAAACATGGTCGGCATGATTGACCACCAGGACCGGCGGACCGCCTTCCACACCAAACGCTGCGGTAGCGAGGACCTCGGCCGGATGCGTGTGCAGGACGACCATGTCCACATGCTCCCAGGCATATTTTCGCAGTTCCGCCGCCCTTTGCATCAGGGATGCGGCGGGATCGAGCACTACACACCGGCCGCCGGCACTTTTGACCGCGTCCACCAGGTTTTGGGGCACAACGCTCTTCTGATCCACCAGAATCACATCGTGAATGACAATCTGGTCGTACAGCATCCATCTGCGGCACAGATTCGTATGTCCCAGAGTTGCGTAGGCTTCGCTCAAAACATGCAGCCAGCGCGGGCGCGGGGGGCGACCGCCAGCCGGGGCCGGCAGCGGCAATTGCCGGGCTGCCCGCAGCAGTTCAACTTCCAACTCCCGGGAACTGAGTTCGCCAAACCAGCCTTGACCCGCCGCCGACCACGCCGCCACGGAGCCCCATTGCAGCAATTCCTCATATTTGTGCTCGTCACCGCAAATTCTTGCGTTGCGAACACAGACATCAAAAAGAGCCTGATTGATCCCGGCAACCCGGTTCCAAGTCGCTTCTCCGGGTGGATCGCTTTTGATTTTCATATCGCCGTGGGTCACGCCCGCTCCTGAGGGAACGGGGCTCGGAATTCCAATTTTTGCTGGATGAGTCTCAGGCAATGATGGGGGCCACCTTGCCCGATGCGATCAATTCCTGATACAAGTGACGGGGATCCGCCACGCGCTTGAGCGGCGCCGAATCTCTCCGGGTCAGGAGGTTGACGCCGCGGACGACATTCCAGCGGATCATCGGCCAGCACCAACGGGTAATGTCGGTACAGGTGGTCTTTACTGGCAACTGGGCCCTCCATTTTTTACGCATGGCCCAATAGCCCTTCCAGAACTGCCAGGGCAGCATCCAGTACTGATTGGTGTTGTGGATGGATAACGCCGCGATGGCATAACACTTTTTCCCGCGCCGCTTCGCCTCAAGGCAGATATCCGTTCCGTACATGTGAAAACCGGCAATGCGCGGATCAAAGTTCAACCCGGCCGATTTTCGGAGGATCAGAACCATTTCATCCAGCGATTCCACCTCCAATCCGCCGTCAAATTGACCCCCAAGAATCCGGCCCCACCCGCCATCATAAACCAAGCCGGCTCTTTCGCCCGAAGTTTGGACCCCCCAAACTCCCAAGACCCCCCAATCCGGATCTTTCTCGGAGATCATTCCCACGGCATTCTCAACCCGGGCCAGCCAGCCCGCCGGCAAATAAACATCCTGGTGAACAAACACCAACAGATCCGATCTGGCCTTGTCCATGGCCGCATTATAGGCCGCAGCCGCGCCATCAAAACCTCGCTGCAAGAGCACGTCGCGTGCGGCCGGAAGATCCGGCGAACTCAGCAAACAACTCCGCAGGATTTGCTCGTCGTTCGTGGCGCAAATGAGCGTCCAGTCCATTGAATTCTCCCAGTTGTGGTCAGCGCAGCTCGAGGCTCAACCGCCATTTTGAGCCGCGCACACCCGCCTCACGGCTTGGCGGCCATGATGCCGACAAAGGCCTTTGACGGGAGCGTTCCCGAAAATAATTCTAACATTCTAAAAACGGCGAATTCAGACTCAACCAACCCGCTGCATTTCCCGCCCGCGGTTTGGAACCGAACCGGTGAATGGTTGACACCGGGGACGGAGGAGCTTGGAATATTGATGGTCAAGTGCGGTTCGGTATCCTGCCGGTAAAATCGTCGCCCCCCACCCCGAAATGGAATGGGTTCGGCGAACCCCATTAGAATGCCGGCATGCGATTTGCGTTGCGCTAAGGACTGACCACGTGCAAGCCGGTTGGCGGCGGCGGCGGCGCCACGTAGGGAGTCAGGGTTATGGTCCCCAATTGCGTGTTGCTTTCCCGGCCACGTACAATCAATTGATGCACGCCGGCAGTGAGGCTGAACACCTTGGGGACAAATTGATTGTTCGTATAGGATCCGGTCCCGCGCCAGGAGACAAGCTGATTGGTGAAGCCGGCCGTCACCGGGATGTCCCAGATCATCGTTGGGTCGGTCGGCTGGCCATCGACGTTGACATAAAGAGAATTCGCAGCGTCGCTGGGCGCATTAATCCAGGCGGAAAGGGTGTAATTTCCTGCACTCGTGATATTAAAGCCACACACCGCCTCCCCGCTACCAGGCAAATCTGTCGTAACAGCCTGGGAAATATAGGCATTGGTCGCCGCCAGGGAGCCCGCGTTGGCCACGGTAAATGGGGCCAGCACTGTACCATTGGCTGGATTAAGCGATGCTCCTGACTGGAGCACATCTGCCAAGCCGCTCACGCTTGCGCTGGCGCCACTGCCACCCGTGAAGGTCACGGTCTGGCTGAACGAGCCCGCCGCCGCGGGATTGAATTGAATCGTAACCGTCTGCGACTGATTGCTTCCCAAGCTGTAGGTTCCGCCGGAAACAATCTGGAACGGTGCCGCCACGCTGACCATCCCCGTCAGCACGCCCCCGCCGGCGTTGGCTACCGTGAAAGTCAGGTTGGTCGCGACATTGGCCAGCACGACACCAAAGTCGAGGGTGAGCGGTGAAACGGAAACCACGGGGTTGGTAGCCGGACCGCCGGCACCATACTCGTATGCGCCCAAATCGGGAATCGCCGTGCGGGTATTGCCGCAGATATCGGTGGTCACCCCCACGTTTGAACCCGCGTTGATTGCGGAACTGCCCGCGGTAAGATCGAAGCCGTCATCCGCCGTGAATGGAATGCCGTCGGCCCCGAGCGGATTGGCAGAATTCAAGTATCCCGGATTGGAGCTGTTGCCGAGATTGTTGGCCGAGGTGTAAGTCGCGCCGGTAACCCCCAAATTATCGCCATTTATCACGTTATTGATCGTGTTGTTGTACAGGGTAAAACTGTTTACCCCGCTGTTTTGGGATCCGAACGCGATAAAACGGGCGGTGTCGTAGCAGACGTTGTTGATCGCGACGACATTGTTCATGGGGGTAGTGCTTCCCCCGTATCCGACCTGGAGCAGGAATTCGTCACCCTGGGGCTGGTCGCTGGCGTGACCGGGCGTGTCAAAGAACATACAGTTCACAACATACAGATTCCAACCACCCACACCGGTCCAGGGATTCATCACGTCCCGATGCGCCGTGTCACTGCGGTTCGGCTTGTTGTTGTCCTGGAAAACGGTGTTCGTCAGCGCGACACTGCCGCCGCTGCCCGAAGCCTGATAAACCATTTGGTCCTCGTAGCAGGATTGGTAAAACCAACATCGTTCCATGACAAACCCCGTTGAGTTTGCCGCCCCAAACGAATGCCCGGTGCCCGCGCCATAGGTACCATTAAAGTAGCAGTAGCGGAACCACGGATTCGCGCCCGATGCCGCGATCGATGCCCCCGATGGGACCGTTGCTGTGTAAGAGCTGCTGTCACAGGTAAAAACGATCCCGCAGCGATACAGCGGGCCGCCAAAAGTATTGACACTGCCGGTCACCGGCTTATAGCCGCCGCCATCGAACTTGATGTAATTGCCACTGATAAGGAATGGCGTTGCAATCGTGACGATGCCGTCGCGACCAGACTCCGTACTGCGAGCGATCGTAATGTAACTCGTGCTCGTGCCACTGGCAGTGATGGTCCCGAAGGACCCGTAGCTCATGCCGGAGGTGCCGCCATCAAAGTAGATGACGTCTCCCGGACTGATGCTGGTCCATGCGATATTGGCGGGAGTCTTCCACGCCGTCGCCCAGGAACTTCCGTTGCCCGAGGAGGAAACCGAGCCGCTCACGTACCAATTCGTGGCAGGGGCGGAAATGACTCCGCCCAAAAATGCCAGGCCGAGAGTCAATTGTCGGAGTGATTTCAATTGAAAGTTACCACGCGTTAGCCACGCGGTTCGGTCGCGCATTGGGTGCCCAACCAGATCCATTTTACGTCTCATACAAATGCGCCGTTGGTCCTTTAATTCAACCATATTTCAGCCCTTCAGGTCCAAAATCGGCGCCGATTCCACCCCAAGCAGGGGGTATGCCACCAGCCCAAAACCAGGGTTTTCCGGCCGAAACGCATCATAATGCGACGATTTCATCAAACTTTGGCGTTTTATAAGCTGCCAAGCCGACTTCCGCAACGGTAATTCGGACAAGGCCATCTGATTTTCGTACAAGCATATATTCGCGTGATCCTCGTTCAGCTTTGGGCACCAATGGGAGAAGTGTTTTCCCTCCCGGTTGGAAATACAAGTCTTATTCCTGCAGTTGGATCTTAAACCGACCTCGCTGGGGACCCGCCCGGCTTCTGCCAAAACACCCACACGTTGTGCGTCAGCAATTCTTCCATGCTGTACTCCGGCAACTCCCCCTGCGCCTTCAGCCTTTGAGCATCTTCCTCGACCCCCGGCCGCTGGCTTGGATGCAAAATCATTTTCGCTCCAGCCATATGTTGTTCAAAGAGGGCCCGCCATTCCGCCAATCGCAGCTTGTTCAAAAAGGCATTGGATTTGAGCGCTGCTGCATGTCGGGGTCGCAAATGCCGCCACAATGCCGCCTCGTGCCGCCGGTCCGTGAACACTCGCGGATCCAGCGAACCGGTCTCGCTGGTGTACAGGTGAAAGGAAATGAAACACACACCCCCGGGGCGCAAAACGCGTTTAATCTCCTCCATCGCCCGCGCGGGGGTGGACAGGTGATGAAAAACCGACTGGCAATGAACAAAGTGGAAGGTGGCTTCCGCAAAATCCATCTGGCAGGCGTCCATGTGCAAAATGGGCCGGCGCGGCAACGACGCCAAATTCATCTGCCGTTTGAGTTCACGGATGTAAAGCCGGTCAATTCCCAGCAGCTTCCGGCCAACCGTCTTGGCAACCCGCCGCCATCCGTTTGACCAAAACATCTCAACGTATTGCACGGGATTGAATCCCTGAGCGATAACATCAAAATCAATCCCCACCACTCGATTGTTTCTGCCAAAGTACTGGAGGTGCAATGGAAACTGGCCCACACCGATGTCGAGCACGTCGCAGTCGTGCAACACCAAACCGTAATTCTGGCGGATTCGATTTTCCAGGTTTTCCAGATGTCGCAACACGCTGCCGACTTTTCCGGCCACATTCTCCGACTGCGTGCGGTACAGGTTCAGCGCTTCCCGGCACAAACCTTCGAGATTGGTTTTTTGGGAGCTGTAGGAGCCCATGGGTTGCTTCTCAGTGTACGATGCGACGCGCTAGCCAGCCATCGGTTGCAAGCGATCCCTTCCCTCGGTCAGCAACCGACGCAAAAGCGGCCAGAGCGGCAGTCCGTGATGACCGTTGACAGATGAAGCCGCCGGCGCGACGACGGCGGCTAGAAAAATTTTTTCGCATCCCCGCGGCAGATCCACCACCTCGCCGGAATTCAACTGGCGCTGACCAGCACTCGCCCCCGTCCAAACCCATTTATTCCAGGTGGCCGCCGAGGGCGCTTCGATGACCATTTGCCTCGCGCCGGCGGGCAATGGCACATTCAGCTTCAAACCGCCGGGACGGATCCGCAGCGTGTCCGCCTCCAACCGCATCTGGTAATTCATGCGGCTCAATTCGGTCATGTTCCCCCAGGTGACCGGGCCGAGTCCGTTAATCAGGTTCGCCAGCCGACCCAACAATTCGGCGTCATCCCGCAAATCCGCATGATGTCCGCGCAAAATGATGGGCTGACCGAGGTACGCTGCCAGCAGGATGGTGTTATGCGTATTCCCCGTCACGCCCCACCGGGGCAGGACCGGGCAGCCTTGAATGATTTCGGAGGGCAGATAGCCAAGCCGGCGAGTCCACGGCTTGCCTTGGTTGTGGGCCCGCAGCGACCCGTGAGAAATGACGGCCGATTCAAAGCCGCAAGCCGGCATGGCCTGCAACATGGCTTCCGAACACGCTCCATGCGGTGCTGCCATCACGCGCGATATTTCACAACCAACGGCTCGCTCCAGGCGCTCCACCCGATCACCGGCCTGGCGCAACAGGTCCAGGCATTGCTCCGCTGTGCGTTCGCGAGCCAATTCGTAGTGCGTGTGGTCGTTGCCATGGACGAGAAGCGATAGTTGTCGCGGATTATTTTGAAACAGATGGGCCGCGCCGGGATGGGTATACCAGCCGTCCAACGGCACCGTGGCAAACGACACGTGATAATTCTCCCGGGCCGCCCGCACGGCGAGCTCTCGATAATCCACAAAACCATACCGCGGCCAGTGCAGGTTCGGATCATCGACCATGAAACAAGCCCGCAACGGCGGCGGCGCAAAATTGCCGTCGCCACCCGCTTGGCGCAGAAATTCCAACCACGGCAGCAACTCGAGAAAACGGTCCGCATTCAGCACTTGCTGTAACATTCCGTCAATTGCGAGCGACGGCAGCGGTAGGCTCGAGCGGTGCCAACCGACACCGTTCCGGGCGCCCGCCACCCAAATCGGACCGCCCGCCGTAGTCGCGAGGGCAAGCTCCCCCGGCATTGGCGAAAGCCCGGCTGTCCCGGAAGGCAGCCTGACGTTTAGTTTTCTCCCGCGAAACGGAAACGGAACGGCCGGCAGATCTGAAAACATCACCGGCATCTCGGTCAGGCCAGTTGAAGCCGGGTCACTTTGCGTGGCGGGACATGCAAACTCCAGCCGTTCCGCGCCATCCGCCCTGCTTGACTTCGGCAGTGTCGCTTCGAAAACGATTCCACCGGCATCGTCCGCCCGTCCACCAGGCAAGCGCGCGAAGGTGATGGGCTGCAGAACCTCGAAAATCTCCAAAAGATCGAGGCCGGACGATTCCAGCGGCGACACCCGGACTTTGATTTCCTGCTTCACCAAATGAAAAATTCCCGATTACGAATTAGTTGCCAAATGGCCCAGCGTCGGCGTCAAACCTCCTTGCCGGTGAGCAGCCAACGAAAGCAGACAAAATTCTCGCTGAATTTGTAGCGGATCAACGACGGATCACCCAATCCGGTGAGCCGCATGATGCTCAGCGGCAGCAGGCGCACGAGGTGATAGACGATCGCCAAGCAACGGTAGGTGATTCGACCCAGCGTGCCGTGATGTTTCTTCCAATACGCCAGGTTGGCACGAACCATCTCGATGCTATAACGCAATGGCACGTTGAGCGAGCTGCCGCCGCCAAAATGGGTGGCCTGGGCGTCCGGAAAGAAACAGACCTTCCAGCCTGCGTCGTTGAAGCGCTTGCACCAGTCGATATCCTCCGCGTAAAAGAAAAACCGTTCGTCCAGCCCCCCCACCCTTTCCACTGCACTTCGCCGGACCAGCCAAAAGCAGCCGCTCAACACCTCCACTTCCGCTTCTGTGTCCTGGTTCCAATGACGCATCTCCCGGCCGGAAAAGAGCGGCCATTTCGAGAACAGACGGTCGAGGGCCAGAGTCTCGCAGATGATATTCCAGACCCCCGGCAGCAGCCGGCAGGTGCGCTGCAGCAACCCGTCACGGCCCAGTATTTTGGGTCCGACCAAGCCGACATCGGGGCGGGTGTCAAGAAACGCCGCGAGTCGTTTCAGGCATCCGGGATGAACCACCACATCCGAGTTGATTAACGCCAGGTAAGCTCCGGCGGAAATCTTGATCCCGAGATTGTTGGCCCGGGCAAATCCCAGATTTTCTTTGTTCCGAACCAGCTTCACTTCCGGAAATTGCCTGGCCACCATTTCCGGCGATCCGTCGCTCGAGGCATTGTCCACGACGACCACTTCCCGAATCCAGCTTCCGCCGGTCTTACGGATGGAATCCAAGCAGTCACGCAGATGGCCGTGCGCATTCCAACTGACGATGATGACCGAAATGTCAGACATGCGAGGGACAGGGTTCCTCGGTTAGCGCCGGGTCAGCTGCCGGCGCCGCTTCCACCGCCCGGGCGGCGGCGGCGGCGGTCACTGAATACACCGAACCGATGGCCGCCAAGGAAAGGCAGAAGTAAACGATGGTCTGGTCGAAGTAACTGATGGAGACAAAGGAAACCGCATGGCCAAACAGGATTCCGCCCAGCACCCAGATGTAAAACCGTTCGTCGGGCGGAGCATCCTCGCGAAGATCCAGGGTTTTTCCCACGTTGGCAAAACCCGTTGCCATAATGTAAATGAATATCATCATCAGCGGCAATCCGCCCCAAACCCCCATTTTCAGGTAATGGTTGGTGATATCGGTATGATTTTGTGTCCAATAAACGCCGGTCGGCATCCAGTGCCGCGTGTAATCGGTTCCCGCCAGCCACCACTCATCCAAATGTTTGACTGCGGCATCGATCAACTCCGCCCGATGCCACCCCGTGCTTTTCCCGGTGAGGTCGATCCGGGCGAGCAGGAAATACACGGGATCGTTCATGATAAAATTCAAAGCGACGAGCATCACCACGACTCCCCAGAGCAGCAGCCGCAATTTTGACCGGAACTTCCACATGCCGAGTGCGCCGATGATGGCCGCCGCGGTGAGGATGGGCCCGCTGGAAGCGCTGGTCAGCACCATGATCCCGGTAGCCGCGAGTCCGATGAGAGCCACCAGGCGTGATTCTCTCCAAACGAAAATTGCCAGCGGCATGCACACGGCCGCCACCGTGCCCGCGAGAATCGAATGAGCAAACGGGCCTTGCGCCCGAATCTTGCCGCCGCGCACAGTTGCCATTTCGGTGACGTAGCCAAAGACGGAGAAGATGTTCCGGCCGGTGATTTTTTCATGCGCCATTTCCAGGGCCAGCGGCACCATCATGATCAGCAGCGCTTTCGATATCTGCCTCAAGTCCTCCAGGCTTTGAATGAAGACCCGCATGAGAAAATACAAACCGAGGAAATCGAAGGCGATGCCAAGCATGGAGATGATTTGCGAACCCGGCTCTTTATGAAACAGGCTGGTCACCACGGCGCAAACGGCCCAGCCGATCATGGCCCGGTCCAGCGTTCGCATACCACCCGCCACATGCTCTCCCTGGCTTTTGACGCGGATGAATCCCGCCAGCACCAGCAGCCGGATTACCGAGAACGACGCCGGCCCAATCTGAACAGCCTGCCCCTGCGTCAGGTACGTCGTTCCGACGAGCAGCGGCACCAGCGCCCACCGGCGGGGCAGCCTGAACAACAGAAGGCCGCAGACCAGTGTAATGAGGAAACCGAGAAAATTCACAGTGCCATTGACGCCAATTGGCCGGTCGCTTGCCGGTGAGCACCAGCCGGCTCCGCCGGGAGGAGCGCCGGCTTCCGGTCCCAAAGACTGGGCCGGCCCAGCAGGCGCGCCAGTTGTTGCCGACGAAAATACCGGATGAGATCACGGTCATCCACCTGCCCCAGGCCGCGCAGGTATCCGCTCAGGAATCCGCAGCCCAGTCCGAGCGCGCCGATCATGACGGGCGGATGCAGGCTGCGCTTCAGGCACTTGACGGCCATGAACAACGGATGATAACCGGCAATGTAATTGGCCACCCCGTTTTTGACCCAGTTGTTCCAGGTTCCATAGGCGCCGCCAGCTGGACGATGATGCTCGAGCTGGATTTCGGGAAAGGTCGCCGTAATCCAACCCAGCATGTTCGCCTTCACCTCGTCGAGCGTATCCCACCCCGGCTGCCGCAGCAGGCCGCCGATTTGCCGCCAGCATTCCCGCCGATAAATTTTGGTGGCACCGCGCACGTGAAAGGGCGGGTCCACCTTGGATTCGGGCTCCAGCCCTTGGTGCTTGCGCTGGCATACGGTTCCCCCCGCGATGCCCAGCTTCTGGTTGGCGGAGAAACGGGCGAAACATTTTTCGAAATAATCCGCCGGCAGTGTCACGTCGCCATCGAGCTTCACCAGATATTCCCACTCCCGCCCAGCCACCAGGGCGTAGCCGTCGTAAAAGGCCTCGACCACTCCGGTGCCGGCCTGCCGGAATCCGCGGTCCGGCCGATTGACCAGCCGGATCCATGGATGCCGCCCGGCTGCCTGTTCTGCGATCTTCCGGGTTTGATCCGTTGAACCATCGTCAACAATCACCCACCAGGTGGGCGGGTGGGTCTGTTGCCGCAGCGATTCCACCGTTCGAGGAAGAAATTCTTCTTCGTTGCGCACCGGGCTGACGACGGCGTAAAGGGGAAGGTTTGTGTTCACGACGAAGCCGATGCGTTATTCGTCTCTTGGTCAAATGCCCGCACCTGGGCGGTGCCTGCCGTGAAAGTGGCGAAGCGGTAGCGCGACTTGTTCACGGCCACATATTCCAGAAACGGACGCAGACTGCGTTCGTTGGCGGGAGAGAATTGCTTGGAATGGCCGATCAGCACAAAAGGGATCGCGCGCTTTTCTCCCCGGGCGACTTTTGTTTCCGCACGCTGAATGGCCCGAATCAATTGCCGGCCGGTGCACTGGTTAAAATCGGCCTTCCACGCCTGCGGCTGCGTCACCAGCTTCAACTTTCGCCGCCAGGCCGGGGTGCGGCGCTGGCCCAACGACGAAGCGCCATTGGCCTCAACGGCAGCGCCTTGGATGGGATGGGCCCGGGTCATCAACGCCCGGCGGAGACGGTTCAGACTCAAAAAGGCACCGATCCAGCGCCGTTCGCAATAGATGGGCACCTCCATCAGCTCACCATCCGGGTGGCAGCGGCAGATGTTATCCTCGTCCACGGGCCACGGGATGAGCTCACTTGGAGCGTCCGAGTAATCAAAATTCACCAGGCCCTCCCGCCGGCCATATTTGAACACGGAACTCTCGACGCGGAACCCATTCTTGACCAAGGCTCGCACGACGTTGCGGGAGGGACTCACCGCCCAATTGGCCGCGCGAAACACCGTGCATCGATAGTCCGGGGCCACCGGCTGCAGCAACGTTTCCAAATATTGCTTTCCCCGCCGCACGATTTCATTCAAACGGTCCAGGGACAGGCCCGCAAAATTATACTCGGACCAGTCCTGCACCCAACGCCCGTTTTCCTCCCGCGCGTTGAAATACGACGCATGCAGGTGCAGTTGCACATCGTGCCCGCGCACAAGGGCGTCCCGAAGCTGTTGTGCAATCGCCTCGTAATGATAATCGTCGCGTCCCTGTTGCTCCTGGTATTCCTTGAATCTCAGAATTTCGGCGACGTCGGCCATGATGGTCAGCTTGGCGCCGTACTCTTCAAAAACATTCATCAGCCGCCGGGTGGGTTCAACCATGAGATCCCGGGGGCATCCTTCGCCGTTCCCGTGAATCTCATAGTCGAGTGAAAAGATAACGTTGAGCATAGCTGCCGCAGCGCCGGCCGACTCCACTTTCATCGCCCGCTGTTGATTCAACCCTGACTGACCAGACGGTCAACGATCCGCGCCGCCGTGCGGCCATCCCAGAGCGGAGGCACGTTGCCGGTTCGTGGCGGTTTTCCCAGGACGTCTGCAATGTCCTGCCGCAACGTTTGCAGCGAAGTGAGGCGATTGCTGCCCACGGTGATAGTGATCGGCCGTTCCGTATTCGGTCGCAAGGTCAGGCACGGCGTCCGGAAATAGGTGCTCTCTTCCTGCAATCCTCCGGAATCCGTCAGGACCAGGCGCGCGTTTTCCGTGAGACAGAGCGAGTCGTGATACCCGATCGGCTCCAAAATTTCCAGGCCCTCCGCATGATTCAGTGAAATGCCGAATTGCGCACACATCTTGCGCGTGCGCGGGTGCATGGGGAACACGACCGTGATCTGGCGGGCGAGCCGCTTCAGCTCATCCATGATCGCCGCGAGGCTCGCCTGGCAATCCACATTGGATGGACGATGCAGAGTGACATAAACAAAAGGCGCTTTGTCCAGATTCAGCAACTTGGGCAGATGCGCCGCGCGGGCTTTGTCCAGATTGGCTACCAAGGTGTCGATCATTACGTTCCCGACGAGCTTGATTTTCGCATCGGGCACCCCTTCCCGTTTTAAATTCTCATCGGCGTCCGCGGAAGGGGTCAATAGCAGGTCCGCCAGACTGTCCGTCACCAGGCGATTCACCTCTTCGGGCATGCCGCGGTCAAAGCTGCGCAAGCCCGCTTCAACATGGGCCACCCGGACTCCCATTTTTGAGCAAACGAGGGTGCAAGCCATCGTGGAGTTAACGTCACCCACCACCACCACCCAATCCGGCTTCTCCCGATCACAAACCGTCTCAAAAGCCGTCATGATTCGGGCGGTCTGGGCCGCGTGACTGCCCGATCCAACCTCAAGGTTGATATCGGGCGGCTGGATGCCCAGCTCCCGAAAAAACACGCTCGACATGGCATCATCATAATGCTGACCGGTGTGAACCAAACGGGCGTCAACCATCACCCGGCCGTTTCCCTGGGCCGCGTTGTGTTGATTTACCGCCTTCATGAGTGGGGCGACCTTCATGAAGTTGGGTCGGGCACCGGCAATAACGAGCGTTTTCAAGTGTCGGCTCATGGCCATTCGTCAGTCAAAGCAAGTCCAACGTCGATCATCGACGGCAGTCACGATCGATGATATCCTCGACTCGATCCAAAATGTCCCGCAGTGCCTCACGCGTTCCGGAAGCCGGTCGGTTATCGCGTTTCCGGGGAACAAGCTGGATTTTGTTCTGCACGTCTGCCAAACTTTCAATGAGGGTCATCCTCCCCTGGTTCTGCAAATGGCGATCGACGGCACCGCTTTTGCCGCGAAAGATGCTATAAACCGGGACGCCGAGCGCTGTGGCTTCCCGATTCATCGTTCCACCGCCGCTCACCACCAAGTCCGAATGCCAGAGCAGATTGAGGCCGTCCACCGCCTGTTTGGGGATGATCACCTTGGAATCCTCGAACCATTGTGGCCAGTTACGCCGGATCTCATTTTCCTGATTCTTGTTCCGCGGGAGCAAAACCGCCTTGACCCCCGGTGTGTCATAAACGCGCTCCATGAATTTCACAAAAAACGTCTCGCTCTCGGGGTTGTGATAGTGAGCCTCATTGGCGGGGGGACGGACGGTGACGATGACGTGAGTTTCATCCAGGTGAAGTTGTTGCCGAAGCGCTGCATCCGGTTTGAATTCCGGCGCATAGACATCTTCCTTTATTCCCTTGTAAGTCCGGACCCGTTCCTTGGCTCTGCACTGGAGGTCCGCCTGCGACAAGATGTCCGGCACAATTTCCCACCGGGGCTGCAAAAGCAGCGGGGTCTGGGCGTGTTCGTAATCCATGATCATCACCGTTGGAATCCTAAGCAAATTGCAGAGGAGAATCTGGGAACGAGAGCCATGGGACAACCCCATCATGGGTCGTTCCTTCAACACGAGGGGAAGCAACTGCAGGCTCCGCCAGACGAGTCCCAGGATTTTTAACACCGGGTTCTTGCCATAATGACGGCCAACCTTCGTATAGGCCAGGCCGGATTGCGTGGCAAGTTCGCAAACTTGAAACGCATCACGCGCTGTCAATATCACCTGATAACCCCGCTGCTCCAGTTCCCGGATGATCGGCTTGAAGAACGGCACATGCGGTGTGTTGTCGAGATCAACCCAGATTCGGCCGCCAAAACGTGCGGCCTTCCCGGCCAAAGGCAAATTAGGGATCGCGGGGAATGGGGAAGAACGGTTCATTTTGTTTTGCTTGCCGGCGGACCAAAAGCGCCATCAAACCGCATCCTGCTCCAAGGACAAGATGCTGGGCTGCGACTCACCACCCGGGAAAAACTGCACAGAGGGGCTGGCCCCTCAGATGTCGTTCAGGAATTCCTGGTGCAGTTTGGCCGGAACGTAAGACCGGGTCTTGTTCAGAACGGTCGTCACGTTGGCTTTCGACTCATCGAGCAACGAAATCACCCGCTTGGCCACTTCCTGCTTGGTTTTCTCGGATTCGATGACCAGCAGGACCATGTCCATGAGCCGCGCCAGCCGCGGCGTCATGCTGGTTTGAGTCACTGCCGGCATGTCAAAAATGATGTAATCGTAATCGCTGGCCCGGAGTTTGGGAATCAAGCCGGTCAAATGCTTAGGCAAAAGGCTCGGAAGTTTGTCACTGTTTTCAACCGGCTCGGTCGCGAAATAAAGCTTTTCCTGCACGAGGGCGCTTTTTCTGGCCTCCGTTTCCAAGGCAGCATCCAAACCACAGCCCAGCTTGCCTTTGTAGAATTGTTGTGCCGCCCCACCTTCGACGTTCATGTCCACCAGCAGCACGTTCCCATCGCCCGTCTCCGACAGGGAAGAGGCGAGGCCCGTGGCCACGCTGCTCACCCCCGCGCCCTTGCCGCAACTGGTCACGGCCACCAGCTTGGGATTGTGTTTAATGTTTTGAACCTCAAAATGCACGATTAATCGATCCCGCAAACCATCACAGAAGCGGCGCAGCGGGTGGTGCCGATTCCACGGGGCGGTGGGGGATTCCTTCGTCGTGCCTGTTCCCGCTGTCTCGGGGAGAAGCAGTGGCTCCGGACTCTTCGTTTTAGCCGGCGACGATCCATTTTGGTTGAAGTCGGGAATGGAAATAAACAGGGGCACGCCCAGTTTGGATTCGACTTCCACCGGACGCTTCAGGGAGCGATCCAGGAACATTTCGATCAAAAACGCCAGGGCCAAGCCGCTGGCCATGCCGCCGAACACGAGCATGGCTGCTATTTTCTTGAGCTTTTTGGACCACTGTTTACTCGGGGGAGATGGAGATTGAATGATTCCGATGTTGGGCGCCTTTCCGGCGCCGACCATGTTGTCGATACGGGCCTGTTCCAAGTTGCGTTGAAAATAGGCCAACTCGGATTCCAGCCGCTGTTGTCGCTGCTCCAGTTCCGCAATCGTGTCTTTGGCCTCATCCCGCCTGGCCGCATCGCTTTGGATTTGATTTAATTGGGAATTGAGCACCTTGATGCGCGCTTCCAGGGCCGACACCTGCGCTACGTTTTCCGTCACACTAAAGGGCGGACGGTCAGTGGAAACCAGGGAGACGCCAAAGCCGGTCAATCGGGGCTCTTCGGCTTCTAGTTTTCGTTTCAAAGTTTCACTGATTGCAATCTGGGCGCGCAAATCCTTGATGGGCACGCTTTGGTCGGTGTATTGGAGCAAAAGTTCCTGCTCCTTCTTTCGGAGTATCTCCAGCCGCGTACAGACGTTCCGGTATTCGTCGGCCTTGTCGCTGGATATTTCGATATTTAAGTTGGTTGATTCCAGCGAGACCGACAGCCGGTTTGACATCTCTTTCAACACTTCCTTGCGCTCGACCAGTTCGGCCTGGGCGGCGAGCAGCCGGCCGCGGATTTGCGATACCTGCTCGTCGTAACTTTTATCGGAAGTATCCGCCGAAAAAATTCCGGCCGTGCTTCGGGCATTCTTGAGCGCCTCCTTGGTCTGGGCGATCTCCTTGTAAAGCCGATTGGTCTCCTGAATTGAAAAGTCGCCCAACATTACATTTCCCAGGTGAATCTGGTTGTGCTTCTTGAAATAGCTGGCCATGATTTCACTGAGAATGGGCTGCACCATATCCCGGTCAGGATGTTGGAGCGTGATTTGAATCACACTGCTGCCCGGCGACGATTCGACGGTCAAACCCTTTGCCACCAATGCCGCCGCGGCGTTGGTGTCACTGCCCCCACCCGCCTTGGCGAGGATGCGGTCCGGCCCGATGGTTTGCACCGCTTCCATGATCACATCCAAGCTGTGCATGATTTCCAACTCGGTTTGAATGATGCCATAGCCCTGCGCGTTGAGGGTAACGGTATTGGCATTTTCACCCGGCATGTTGAACGATTTGCTCTCCACCACGTACAAAATATCCAGTTTGGTTTTGGATTCGTACAATGGTGGTTTGATGACGAGCAGAGCGAGCACGGCCAGAATGCCGGACGCGGAAAAAAGCACGATCTTCCACTTGTGGCGGAAAATCGTGAAATAAATATCCCCCAGCGACATTCCGCCTGAGGGTGTTCCCTGATGTTTGGAACTCATGCCGAAGAGATTCGGACCAAAAACCAACTTAGTGCCTCGCGGGAACGGTCTTGACGATGCGGGCGGGATTGCCCACCACGATTGCGCCCGGAGGCACATCCTTTGTCACCACGCACCCCGCCCCGATCAGCGCCTTCTCACCGATCGTGATGCCACAAAGCAACGTGGCTCCGGAGCCGATCGAAGCGCCGCGTTTCACCAGCGTGGGGACACATTTCCAATCCGCCTCCGTCTGCAACTGGCCATCTGTATTGGTTGCCCGAGGATAAAGATCATTGGTAAAGGTCACATTATGACCAACAAAAACCTCGTCCTCCAACGTCACTCCCTCACAAATGAAGGTATGGCTCGAGATCTTGCAGCGATTGCCGATTTTGGCTCCTTTTTGGATTTCAACAAAAGTGCCAATTTTGACGTCGTCTCCGATTTGACAACCATACAGGTTGACAAAGGCGAAGAGGCGAACGTTTTTCCCCAACTTGACATCCGGAGCGATCCGCTGCAACGGCTGCGGCGAAAGGCTCATACCGCTGGCTTGGCCAGATTCCGGCGCCGCCGCGCCTGCAATTTCGGCTGCAACCGGCCGCTGCCCGAGCGGGCGGGCTTTTGCTCGGCAATGGTGACGGCGGAGATGCGGATGGCGGGTTCGGCCATGGACGTGGCCTGGCCGTTGCCGTTGTTCGAACCCGAAAGGGTAACCACTGCACCGGCGGATTTGAGAGATTTGGAGGACGCCTCCAGGATGCGGACCAGATCGAGCCCCCGCTTGCCATCAGTCAGCGGTGTCGTTCCCTGGTTGATGCAATCAAGGAAATGCTGGCATTCGGTTTTTAACGGTTCCTCCTGCTTGATGTATGGCACATGGACATCGCCGTAGTGATACGCATAGTGGAATTCGGCAAATGTGTCATAGTGGGGCGGGCGCTCCACTCGGGCATCGAAAACTCTGATCTTCTCGAGTTGGGAGACGTCGTCGTAAACGATCATTTTTTTGCTTCCCACGATGGTCATTTCGCGGACCTTTCTGGGGTCCAGCCAGCTGCTATGGATGATGGCCGACCGGTTTTCCGGGAAATTGAGCCAGATGGTTGTCACGTCCTCCACGCCGGGAGTGATATGCGCGCTGCCCTCACAATTGATGGTCACCGCTTCCTTTTCCATGATGTGTAAAATGATGGAAATGTCATGAGGCGCCAAGTCCCAGGCGACATTGATGTCCTTCTGGAACAAGCCCAAATTCAATCGCCGGGCGCAGATATAACGAATCTCGCCGATGTCGCCGCTCTGGACAATTTCTTTGATCTTCCTCACCGCCGGCGAGTACAGGAATGTGTGTCCCACCATGAGCACCAATCCTTTGGCCCGGGCAATGTCCAGCAACTCTTCACATTCGTGAGAGGAGGCGGCCATGGGCTTTTCAATAAAGGTGTGTTTCCCGGCCAACAAACTGGCCTTGGCCATTGGGAAGTGCGATTTGACCGATGTGGCGATAACCACGGCATCCAGCCCAACGCCGTTAAGCATGTTGCTGTAATTGGTTTCACCTTCCACCTCCGGGTACAGTGATTTCAGATGGGCCAGCCGGCTCTCGCTGAGATCACACATCATCTTAAGACTGCAGTCGGGAAGCGATCTGAAATTGCGAATCAGATTGGGTCCCCAATAGCCGCAGCCTACCACTCCAACTTTGATTGGTTTTGTCATATTATAAATTCAGTTTGGTTTCCTTGCGCACCCAAGCTTCATCACCCTGCCCGGCAGCATGAACCGCACCAACCAACGGGGCTTTCGTGAAGGCATAGGCACTCGCGGACTGGTGGGAATAGCTCGCTTTGGGTTGAATGGCGCGGCGAGAGGGTTGCTTGATCCACCTTGCTTCCAAGATTTGGATTAGCAGGGCCGGAATCGTCATCAGGATGATCTTCACGTCCCACCAAAGGGTTCGCCGCTTCGCATATTTGATATCCAACTGAACCATTTCCACGAAAGTGGTTTTGTTTTTACCACTGACTTGCCAGAGGCCGGTCAGCCCCGGCAAGGTGCTAAACCTCTCCTTCTGCCACGGCAGGTACCTCTCGTATTCATAGGGCAGACAGGGGCGCGGCCCGACCAAGCTCATATCCCCGCGCAGAACGTTGATTAATTGCGGCAATTCGTCCAAACCGGAAGCGCGAAGCAAAACACCAAACGGAATTATCCTGGGATCCCCCTTTGAGTCCATTTTCATCATGGGTTGATTGGAATTCATCAGGTGCTGCAAATGTCCTTGATGCAGGGTGGTGTCGGCATCGACATGCATGGTTCGAAATTTGAAACACATGAAGCGCCGGCCGCGATATCCCACTCGCTCCTGGCGGAACAAAATCGGCCCGGCGGAAACGCTACGAATCAGCAACGCGATGAGTAACCCCAGAGGTATGAGAAAAGGCAGGGCCAGTAAAATCAGAAGCACATCCAGATGACGCTTCCAGCGGAATTCGTCGTTCGCTCCCGTACCCCGAAAGCCTGCAGACCCGCTGCCATTTTTTGGGAAGCCCATAAATGAGATAAATCAACTATCCGGTGACCTTCGCGTGCAGGCAAAGCTCCGCACTTGTTCGTTTAAAACAACTCTTCAACGAACTTTTCCCCTGTTTCCATCCCGATTTTTTTAGTTTCCACGTTCGGGAAACTTTTGACCTTGAATCAACCCCCAACTGCGACCTTTTGTTCAACAGTTGCCGCAAGCATTGGAACCAAATTTGCCACCCCGTTGCTTTCCATGACAACAGAATTCTCGTCCAACTCTGCTGGCGTGGGCCGGCCTAAAACATCCAGCAGTACCTGAACACGCTTCCTAGCCGGCATGACCCGCAAAACGAATGCGCTCATCCCACGAAATGCACCGTCCGCCACAATGACTTCGTCTCCCGGCGACAGCCGGTCTTCAACGGTGATTGTTTCTTCCCCTTCAAAACACTCCTTCAATTCGTCAATCACCGCGTCGGCGATCTTCGGGATCCGATGGGCAAAATGAACCACTGTGCTTACTCCGCTGGTGCGTTGAATTTCCGCAAGCTTTTCATCAATTAAACAGCGAAAAAAAATGTAGCAGGGGAAGAGGGGTTCACTCACTCGAACAACGCCGCGTCGCGTCGCCCGCTCAATTCGCAACCGGGGGTGGAAAACCTCCAAATCCAAGTGGGCTCGCAGGTTCCTGGCGGCGATGTGCTCATGCTTGGGTTTCGTCCGAGCACAATACCAAGCTGGAGATTCAATTTTCATTTTGGAATACTACTACTTCCATCAAATGCCTTTGCCGTCGTCCTACCAACATTGTTGGGATTCCATATCCACTTCGCTCAAATTCGAGACTGAACAACTGCTGCCTACCCACCCACGGAGCGCGCCAGCAGCCAAACCTGCATCAAGTTAACCTCCATCGTCCTAATGGATAAAATTCGTGAGTTGATTATACACGCGTCCCAAAGATATGCAACATATTTCTAATATACATAAGTGCCTTATATGCAATATGATACCTATCTGATTAAATTTAAATCCGGCCATTTCAGCCCGTTTTAGACTAAAAACTGACAAAAAATGAGACAGTAAAGAAGGACGCAAACCCGAAGATTAGACCCGAAGATCGAGTGAACCATGTTCCTAGATCACTCCCACAATTCCGAATATACCGCCCTGCATGCTACCCAACTACAGGCGAACTGCGCTCTGGCGCCTTTTGGACACCATAATGAAAGCCCGTTTCGTCTTGGTAACCCAACGGAACCTGGCCTTCATAAAAGTTGCGCAGTTTCGCCATGATCTCAATGAATAGCAAATTGAGCGCAAAGGCATGCAACCATGTTTTATGCATGACAAGACCCCAGCATTTGAAATGCCACAGTGTATCAACGCATTACGCCAGTGTACCATTAACGGCTGGTGTCTTATTTTCTGGCAGGGTGTCTGAATTTAAGTCAGTCACATTTAAAGGAGTCATCGGGCGGGGCTTGATTTCAAATCCCGCGACGTTGCCAAGGCAATGACCCTACCCTCGTTTCCTACAGCGCAATAGAAATGATAGACCACCCCGTTGTGTTTCAGAACCCACGGTTTATGGGCATAGCTCCGATCGTAAGGTTCGCTCGGTTCAACCAGATGCGGCCCTGTC
>Ga0335069_10002773_pt1 | contig 26793 bp, 19 predicted proteins | sample Lox_Sample_11_FD_206714 | JGI IMG/M metagenome (GOLD analysis project Ga0335069, IMG submission 206714) | Soil microbial communities from Loxahatchee National Wildlife Refuge, Florida, United States - Lox_Sample_1.1 | ecosystem: Environmental > Terrestrial > Soil > Wetlands | place: USA...
TCTGCTTGCCGCGGCGCTTACCCACAATCGACGCCATATATGGGTAATACACTCTCGTCACACAAACCTCAAGCACCACAACGAGAGACACGCCGATCAGCTACGAAGGCCGGAAACTCCCGCTAGGCCAGGGCGGGGAAGGTCCGCGGCGGACAAGCCGGCGGCCCGGCTGCACGACGTGCAACATGCGACCCGCGCGTCGGCGAGCGAGCCAAGTTGTGGTCAATCGGTCTGATCTCAAATAGGACACTTTTGACCGCCGGGCTTGCAGGTACGGGCGCACTTCCGTGACGGATGTGCAGATCGGCGACGCAAATCGGGACCGGCGTTGCTGCGACCGGGCAGGGCTGTTGTGATACTGACGGGACCCCGTTAACCGGTCCAGCAGATCTGTACCCGTGTCGTAGGTCCACCGTTGTGAGAGTTGAGGGCAGAGTGATCACCTGGAGGTCACGTGCCCCGTATGTATCCGGCGACGGTGCGCCGGCAAATAGTTCAGCGGCTGCGGTTGGGTGAGGCGGTAGCCGCTGTCGCTGCTGAGACCGGGATCGCTCAGGCAACTCTGTTTCGGTGGAAGCGCCAGGCGTTGATCGACGCCGGGGTCGTCGAGGGCACCCCGAGCGTGGAGGCCGACGAGCTCGCCGCCGCCCGTAAACGCATCGCCGCACTCGAGGCTGAGCTGGCGTTGACCCGGGATGCGTGCGAGCTGTTCGACGAGCAGGCGGTGGTGCCCCCAAAACGCCGACGCGCGATCGCTGAAGGGCTGATCGCGCGAGGATACTCAGCCCGATCTGCTTGCCGGATTACGGGATTGGCGCGCTCGCTGCTGCAGTACTACCGCAGGCGCCCAGTGCCGGATCGCGAGATCCGTCGGCTGATCGTGTCGGACACCATCACCGAAATCCACCAGCGATCCCGCGGCACTTACGGCGGACGGCGCATCCGAGCAGCGTTGTTGGCTGACTACGACATGAACGTCAACCCCAAACTGATTCGTTCAATCATGTCCGAGCACGGCTTGCACGGGCTGCCGCATCCGCCGCGACGGATCCCCAACCTGATCCGGGTCAACAACCCGGCCGACCTGGTGAACCGGCAGTTCATGGCGACTCGCCCCAACGAGCTATGGTGCACCGACATCACCGAACACCCTGCCCGCGACGGCAAGGTCTACTGCTGCGCCATCCTGGACTGCTTCTCGAGGATGATCGTGGCCCGCACGTTTTCCACCACCCCTGATACTGCGTTGGTCAACAACGCAGTCAACATGGCCGTCGCGAACCGGAAACGTTACGGCGCAACGATTCTGCACTCCGATCACGGGTCGCAATTCACTTCATGGAGCTTCGGGGAGAACGTCCGGCGGTGGGGACTGCTGGCCTCCCTTCGGCACCGTCGGCGACTGTTACGACAACGCCGCCATGGAGTCGTTCTGGGCCAGGATGCAGGTCGAGCTGCTCAACACCCGCAAATGGGCGACCACCTTGGAACTGGCTGCAGCGATGGCCGACTACATCGACAACTTCTACAACCTCGAACGCCGCCACAGCTACCTCGGTAACATCAGCCCAACAGAGTTTGAAACGCTCTGGACGTCCACCTATTCAGTCCCTCAGCTCGCATAACCACGGCTCAAAACGGCGGGGACAGATCAAGCGCTTGTGAGAGTTGTTCTAGGACAGCCCGTAGCATAGTCGGCTTAACGCTGCGTCGTGGTAGGCGAGCGGGAATCCTCGCATCAGATGAGTCTGTAGCCGAGAGTGGATGAGCGATCGCGATCAGTCGCACCCCATAGCTCCTGGCCCTACTGCGGCAGATTACCGCGGCAGCCTGCCCCAGACACCGACGGTGGTGATGCCGATGACGAAGGTGGAATCGGTGAGGGCGATGTCGATGCAGCGTAGGTCGTCTTCGGTGGTGCCGGTCGCTGCGAATCCAGCTCGAAGGTTGGGCCAGGCGAGGCGCGTCGCCTCGTAAGCAGGATGACCGGGCCCCCCGGTCTGCGTAGAGACGTCAACGCCGAACGATTCGAGGCCGAGGGCAAGTACCAGCCCGGGCAGCTGTCGGCCGAAGAAACTGTTGACGATGCCCGCGGCTGCCCACTGCGCGTGGAGCGTGCGTAGGACTTCCGTTGCTCGGGCAGACTCTGCGGCACCGGCGAATTCGACGAGGCCGAAGTCGCCTTCTTCCACAACAAGCCAGCCGCCGGGCGCGACGGAAGCTGTCATCTTTTTCAGTGCAGCAGCGGGGTCCGCGAGATGCATAAGGACGAAACGACAGTGCACGAGGTCATAGGCCGCTGGCTTCAATTCCTCGTGTCTGATGTCATGTTGACGCACCTCGACATTGCCGGGGAGATTGCCCAGGCGGTCGACGTTGATGTCAGTGGCCAGCACTGATCCTGTCGGGCCTACCCGGGTGCCAAGCCAGCTAGCGATCGAACCTGCACCGGCCCCGACCTCCAGACAGCGCCATCCCGGGCCGACCCCGATGGCGTCGAGATGACTGATAGTGGACGAATCACTGGCTTGTTGCAGGTTGCGCAGCCGGGCGGTTTCGATTTCGACGTCCGTCTCGGCTGAATTCATCAGATAGCTGTCATCATCGGCGGTTCGCGCTCCGCGATTGACCGATGGTTGGGGATCAGACATTCATGCTCCGTTCTGTCCACCGCACAAACGAAAACGGGGGTCCACCGCACAAACAAGGACGGCGATCGCCGACACCGTTGCCAACATCATCGCAGCTGCTGGACGCTGGGCAATGAGTAGCGAAGACTCGGCAGGCGCAGGGGTGGGGCCGGCGCGGAGAACTCGGTGTGCCATCGGTCAGGGTCCACGCTGTGAACCGCGGTGACCGCGGCGTATTTGGTTGTCTTCACAAACTCTGGACAATGCCTGGGTCACCGCTCTGACCAGCGCAGACGCACCGACTCCCGCCAGCCCGATCTACGGCTGCAGTACTTTCATAGCCGCGCGTGATGGTGGGGCCTGAATGTCGCCTCTGTCGCCAGTTTGTCGCAGCGACTCGCAGCATGATCGACGGGGCCATGAGAGTGGCGGGCGGGTTGGAAAACCCCGCGACTTTCGCGAAACGCTCGGCGATGACGGTGTCGGTCTCGGCGGCCGCCTGCACTCGATCAACGTATCTATTGATCAGCCGCATCGACAGCGGCCGGGGCCCCTGAACTTCGGGCAGGTTCAGGTCGCCGCCCACCGCGAGTCGCCAAGCCACACCGATAGGTTTGGCGGCAGCGGCGAAATACCGGGCCGGCAAGCGCTCCGCACCGGCGCGCAAACAACGATTGAGCACCAAGGCCTGTAGCGCAGCTACCGTCATCCCTTGGCCGTAGATCGGGTTGAAACTGCATATCGCGTCGCCAAATACCAGCAGACCGGCCGGAAACCGTCGCATCTTGTCGTAGCGGCGCCACCGGCTGGATGGTGTGCGATACCGTGCCACGTCCCCGAGCGGTTCGGCGCACCGGAGCGCCGAGAGAACCTGGGGCGGCGTGCAATCCTCGATGAACTCCAGCATGCCCGCCCGGTCGGCCGGTGGCTCGCGTCCCACCATCCCGCAGACGGTTAGCAACCACGTGCTGTTCTCCTGAGCGACTAACGCCATCCCGGTTGGTCGTCCTGGGATTGGGCCGATGATCACCAGCAGCTCTTTGACCATGCCGGGCGGAATCCGCAGCAACTGGCTGGCGTACGCGAGTCGCATCACGACCTCGTCCTCTACCGGCCGGTCATAGCCGAGGTGTTCCAGAAAGGCTGGTGTTCGGGACCCGCGGCCCATGGCGTCCACCACCAGATCCGCGGTGAGGCTGCGCTTGTCGTCACCTTCATGCGATGTGATGGTGACTCCGGTGATGCGGCTTCGATCAGCACTCGACGTCAACTCGACCACGTCGTAGCCGTCCATCAGCGTGACGTTTCGAATTGCACGGACGCGTTGACGGACATGATCCTCTAGAAATGGCCGGCTGGGGAAATATGCTGCGTCGCGCGGTTGAACATCACGAAAGGTTCCTGATCGGACAAATTGGTGCCCACCAAATGACAAATAGCACTTGGAAAATTCGCCGTCGTCCCATACCGGGCACCCGGCGGCGAGGAGTTCGGTCAGGAAACCGGGGAATAACTCATCTAAGATCTGCGACCCACGGGGCCGCAGTGCGTGAGCGTGCCGGCCCTGGGGCACGCCGCGTCGCTGTGCACTACTGGTCGGCAGCACGTCGCGCTCGACGACCGTGACGGTTCGATAGAAATCGGCGAGCACTCTGGTAGCAAGTAGGCCGCCCATGCTTGCCCCTAGGACGACGGCATGCTCACCAAGTCGGCAGCGGTCTTGAGCCTTGGTTGGCGTTGGCCTCGTGTGGGCGGTGTCGGTGGTCATGGTGGCCTCCGTGGGTCGGGTTCGAGTCGACTATCCGACGTGGTGAGGCCAAAACCATCGGCGGTCATGCGTAGATCTGCGCGCTGGAGGGTCGTAGATACGCGTGCGATCGGCCCAATGTGCGCGGTTGCGCTAATGTTTTGCCGTTCATGATGGCCGCATGCTGGCTAGCATGAGCGAGATCGATCGCCGCGCGGATGCGCCGCTGGTGAACTGGAGCGAGTTGGGCGTGAGCGAGCTGCCGACGGGCACGGTGACGCTGCTGTTGGCCGACGTCGAGGGCTCGACGCGGCTGTGGGAGACCCAACCCGAGGACATGACCGCTGCGATCGCGCGGCTGAACCAGGTCGTGTCCGCGGTGATCGCTGCTCATGACGGGTTGCGCCCGGTGGAGCAGGGTGAGGGCGACAGCTTCGTGGCGGCGTTCGCGCGGGCCAGTGATGCGGTGGGGTGTGCACTGGAGCTGCAGCGGGCGCCGCTGGCGCGGATTCGGCTGCGCATCGGCGTGCATACCGGCGAGGTGCAGCTGCGCGATGAGAGCAATTACGCCGGCCCGACCATCAACCGGACGGCGCGGCTGCGCGATCTGGCCCACGGCGGCCAGACCGTCTTGTCGGGCGCGACCGAACCACTGGTGGCCGAGCGACTCCCTGAGGGTGCGTGGATGACCGATCTTGGCACCCATTCGCTGCGGGACCTACCGCGCCCGGAACGGGTGGTGCAGCTGTGCCATCCGGACCTGGTAAACGAGTTCCCACCTCTTCGCACGCCGAAAGCCGTTGCGGCAACCAGTCTTCCGACGCAGCTGACTAGTTTTGTGGGCCGCGAAGCACAGATGAACGAGGTGCGGGAGCTGTTGGCCGAGAACCGATTGGTGACGTTGACCGGCGCGGGTGGGGTGGGCAAGACCCGGCTGGCGATCCAGGTCGCCGCCAAGATGTCTGGCGAGTTCGGCGACGGCGTGTGGTATGTGGATTTGGCGCCGATCACCGACCCGGAGCTGGCGCCGGTGACGGTGGCCCGCGCGCTGGGGCTACCCGATCAACCGGGCCGCTCCACCATGGACACCTTGCTGCGGCATGTCGCCGACCGTCAGATGCTGGTGGTGCTGGACAACTGCGAGCATCTGCTCGACGCGTGCGCCGATCTGGCCGCCGCCCTCCTGGGCAGGGCGCCCAGGCTGACCGGGTTGGCGACCAGTCGTGAACCCATCAGCGTGTCCGGCGAGGTGATTTGGCGGGTGCCGTCACTGTCGCTGGCCGATGAAGCCATCGAGCTGTTTACCGACCGTGCGCGCCGAGTACGGCCCGATTTCGCCGTCAGCGACGACACTGCCGCCGCGGCGGTGACCGAGATCTGCCGGCGCCTCGACGGGTTGCCGCTGGCGATCGAGCTGGCCGCAGCGCGGGTGCGGGCGTTGTCGCTGGCCGAGATCCTCGACAGTCTGCATGACCGGTTCCGGCTGTTGACCGGCGGGGCGCGCACCGCGGTGCGCCGCCAGCAGACCCTGCGCGCCTCGGTGGATTGGTCGCATGTGCTGTTAACCGGGCCTGAGCGGGTGTTGTTTCGGCGGCTGGCTGTCTTTCTGGGCGGCTTCGACCTCGAGGCCGCCCAAGCGCTCGCCGGCGGCGGTGATGTTGAGCGCTACCAGGTACTCGATCAGCTCACGCTGCTAGTCGACAAGTCACTTGTCGTGGCTGAACACGCGGGCGGCGCAACGCGATACCGGCTGTTGGAGACGGTGCGCCAATACGCACTGGAAAAACTCGGCGAGTCCGGCGAGGCCGATGCCGTGCGGGCGCGCCACCGGGATTACTACACGGTGCTGGCGGCCCTGCTCGACGCGCCGGCAGGCAGTGATTATGAGCAGCGCCTCGAGCAGGCCGAGATCGAGATCGACAACCTGCGCGCCGCGTTCGGATGGAGCCGCGAAAACTCCGACGTCGACCTGGCGTTGGCGCTGGCGTCGTCGCTGCAGCCGCTGTGGCAGGCACGGGGACGCGTCCGGGAAGGGCTGGCCTGGTTCGATGCCGTGCTCGCGGACATCGACGCACTGCACATCGAGGTGCCGGCCACAATACGGGCCCGGGCGCTCGCCGACCGGGCCCCGCTCGACGCCTGGGTCAACGCCGCCGCCAGCCTGGATCAGGCCCAACAGGCGCTAGCGATTGCGCGTGGCATCGACGACTCGGCCCTGCTGGCCCGGGCGCTGACCGCCTGCTGTTTGATTGCCGTCTGGAACAGTCCTGAGGTGGCCCGGCCGTACTTCGCCGAGGCGATCAGCCTGGCCCGGGAGTTGGACGACCGGTGGAGACTCAGCCAGCTTCTCGGCTGGCAGGCACTCGGGGCGGCGGTCGTGGCGGGTATTCCGATTGCGGCGCGCGCGGCCGCCCAAGAAGGACGCGACCTCGCCGACGCGATCGGCGACGGGTGGACCTCGCGCCAGTGCCGCTTCTGCCTTGGGACGGCGCAGCTATACCAGGGCGATCCGGCCGCAGCCGTCAAACAATTCGCCGAACTGGTGGCCGAGGCCGAGGCAGCTCACGATGACATCCGGAGGGTGCACAGCCTCGCGTATCAGGGCCTCGCACTCGCGTGGCAGGGTGACATCAGCGCGGCCCGCGCCGCCGCCGACACGGCCGTCGAAGCCGCGTCCGAGCTGGGTGGGCTTACCACGGGCGCCGCCAACACGGCGTTGGCTGCCGCGGCGCTGGCCGCCGGTGATACTGCGACGGTGCTCGATGCGACTGCGGCGGCTCAGCAGCACCCCACTGGCCTGCCCGCGGCCGCGGCGATAATGCTCGCCTACAGTGCGCAAGCCGCACTGGCGGGAGGGGATCTGCTCGCGGCCCGCCGCTGGGCCGACGACGCCGTCGCGACGACGACCGGCTGGCACCTGATGTGGGCGCTGACCACACGCGCTCGCGTGGTGATCGCGCAGGGTGAGCCGGATCAGGCCGAACGCGACCTCCACGACGCGCTCGCGATCGCCGCCAGCGTGCAGGCGTACCTGGGTATTTCCGACACTCTGGAGTGCCTCGGCGCTCTGGCCGGTGAGGCCGGTAGTCACCGCGAAGCCGCCCGGCTTCTCGGCGCGGCAGACGGCATTCGCCAGCGTATGGGCGCGGTCCGGTTCAAGATCTGGGATGCCGGCTACCAAGCGTCGGTGGCGGCGCTGCGAGATGCAATGGGCGACACCGACTTTGACTCCGCGTGGGCCGAGGGCGCGGCCCTGTCGACCGAGGAAGCGATCGCCTACGCCCAGCGCGGCCGCGGCGAACGCAAACGACCGACCAGCGGGTGGGCATCGCTCACTCCCACCGAGCGCGACGTCGTTCGGCTCGTAAGCGAGGGACTGGCCAACAAGGACATCGCCACCCGGCTTTTCGTCTCACCGCGCACTGTGCAAACCCACCTCACCCACGTCTACACCAAACTGGGGCTGACCTCCCGCGTACAGCTGGTCCAAGAAGCCGCCCGCCACACCTAACCCCTACGGCGGCCAAGCCTTTCGACGGGGGTCGGATTATCGAGACACTGACAACTATCGGTGTCGTATCGTTTTCGCTCACCCCCGTGCCGCAGCCCAAGGTGCCGCTAGGTGCGTGTCACTGTTCTGACCACTTCGCGGTGATCGGTGGGTGCAGGTGGCGGCGTAGCGGGATGGCGCCCGATAGCCGAGGGCGGAGTGGGGCCGGTGGTGGTTGTACTGATACTTCCAATCTCCAATCACCACACGGGCCTGCGCAAGTGACCAGAAGATGTTGATGTTAAGGCATTCGTCGCGGACCCTGCTATTGAACGATTCGATATAGCCGTTGCGCCACGGCTCGCCCGGCGGGATGAACACCAGTCCAAGGCGATCACGAGCCCAGTCGGCCATCGCCGCGCACGCCAGTTCGGGCCCGTTGTCGCAACGCAGCGCGGCGGGGTAACCGCGTTGGGTGGCCAACGCGTCCAGCTCATCGATTAGGACATCGGCAGTAATGGAGCGCTCGACCAGCCCGCCCAAGCATTCGCGGGTGTGCTCATCAACGATGGACACGATCTTGATCGGCCGGCCGTCGGTGGTGGCGTCGAATTGAAAGTCCAGCGCCCACACCTGATTCGGCGCATCACCTACCACAATCTCAGCCGCTGTGCCGACGCCGATTCGTTTGCGCCGGCGCCGCTGCGGCACCCGAAGGCCCTCCTCGCGCCACAACCGTTGGACGCGTTCGTGGTTGACATACCAGCCGTCGTCGCGAGCAGCGTGGTAGGCGCGGCGGAAACCCCAGCGGGGGTGTTCTTTGGCCCACTGGCGCAGCTACGCCCGCAACGTGGCATCGGGGTCAGTCGGCGTCTGGCCGGACGGGCGGTGACGCTGAGTGGTCCGATGTTGCCCGGTGACCCGGCAGGCGAACCGTTCACTGACCGTCATCACCCGCATGAGGTGGTGCACGGCCGCTCGCCGGCGCTCCGGGCTTAGAAGTTTCCCCGGGCGATCTCCTTGAGCGCGGCCTTCTCCAACTCCGCCTCCGCCAACAGCCGTTTGAGTGTCGCGTTCTCGCGCTCGAGCTCCTTGAGCCGCTTCGCGTCTTCGACCTTCAACCCGCCGAACTGGTTGCGCCAGCGATAATACGTCTGCTCAGAGACCTGCAGTTCGCGGCACACATCCGCGACCTCTTGGCCCTCCGCTAGCATCCGGTCAGCCTGAGTCAGTTTGCGCACCACCTGCTCAGGGGTGTGCCTTTTCCTCGTTGCCATCGTGATCGTCCTTCCTGCCCACAGCACGGGCGGCAAGACTCTTACTCAAGCTGGACCAACCAACCGGGGTCACGGCAATACCTGGCTCAAGGTTGGACGGCCAACCGGTTTCACTCAAGCGTGGCGGAGCTAATCGTCGTCAAAACAACATCCGTGATGCACCATGCAGCCTGACTCAATATGCAGGGCGTCCCGGCGGCAGTAATCGCGGCCTGGCTCGGCCATGCCGATGTGGCGTTCACGATGCGAATCTATGTGCGCTCGCAGCCCAAGCGCTGGCCGACGGCGCGCAGAGTTTGGCACGAGTTGTGACAAACCGTGACAACTCAGCGGGCGCCTGATAACACGGCGACCTATTTTCGCTGGTAGTAAGCGCGCCCGAAGAGATTCGAACTCCCAACCTTCTGATCCGTAGGCACGGGCGGATGACCTGAACAGGCACGATACGGGTTCAACTGCCGTGTAGGTGGAGGTGTTGGGGAGCCCGACTGTCGTCATCATTGTCGTCAAAATCGTCGTCAGAACATGGCGTGAAACGGCGGCACACCCGCCGCTTCCTGGTGCCCGCCGATCATGCGCTGACGAACGGATGCGTCAAGGGTGGCGAAGCCATCTTGTACTGACGTCGAACACGCCCTTCACGCGAGCGATCGGGAAGTGATACTGGGCCATGGATGCGCTCGCCGAGCTCGGCGCGTCGGTGCACCTGGCGCATCCGCTCGGGGTCTGGGAGCTGCGAGAGCTGGGCGGCACCGGGCCAAATTGGTCGTGATGCGCTCCCGATGCAAGGCCGAGGTGCATGCCATGCTGGCCAAGGGCGGGGTCTGGGTACCGATGACCGACCTGTTCGGCGTCGAAGGAACCCTGCTGCCGGACAACGTCACGATGCCCGCACCGTACAAAGCCCGGATCGTGTCGCTGCGCCGATTCATCGAAGGGTTCGACGCAGAGATTGACCTGTTCACCGGTCTGGCGCAGCGTCGGCTGACCCATGATGTCGGCTACACCGCGATCCAGCATATCCCCGGCATCGTGCCGGTGTTAACGGCGGCGTTCGTCGTCGAGATCGGTGATGTGCATCGTTTCGACGGCCCGGCCAAGTTGACGTGTTGGGCCGGGTTGACTCCGCGACATCATGAGTCCGACACCACCGTTCACCGCGGGCACATCACCAAGCAGGGCTCGCGTCTGGTGCGGTTGGCGGCGATCGAATCTGTGAAAATTCTGCCAGCGACCAGTCGCATCGGCGCGATCCGAGAACAGGTCGCTCATCGTCGCGGCAACCGCAAAGTCGGTGCGGTGGCAGCGGCCCGACGACATCTCGAACTGGTCTTCTACGGGCTGCGCGATCACCATGTCCGGGCTCTGCACCGCTCACCCCGCGCGGCGTGAGCGCCAACCCGGTTCACGGTCGGCGCGGGTCGTGCAGCTCATAACCCCCGACACCGGCGTGGCCGTTCCCTCTGATTGACCCCGTCCGACCGCTCCCCTGCGAACCGCTTCAAGCCGCTAACGCGCGGCGAAGGAATGACCCAGCAGCCCTCGCCTGCCCCACGCCGGGAAACCGGCCTTGAAGACGACACCGACCCCTCCCGCAAAGCCGAAAGCAGCACGAGCCTTTTCGATTTTCCTGTCCTGAACAGCGTGCGCCGAACGGCGTCGCGGTCAAGGCCCTACGGCCGCTTACTCTGTCGGGCCCCGCCCGAGCCTTGACCCCCGACGCCTATTTCGACGTGCCAGCCAGGATCAGGAAGCTCGCAAACAAGCGAAAAAACAACCAGCCGTAATCTTGACCGTCCCCACTCCTTCTGGAATGAGCACCGGAGCGTCGGGCTAACATGATTCCTGAACCTACGCAAGAAGATGCGGCGGGACCTGCGGATACGTTGAAAGGTTGACGGCGTCAACATGCGCCGGTTCCATTCATGTGTCCTGGACGGCTCGGACGAATTTCTGATGCTCCAGCCGGTTTGGGTCTCGATGAGCCAAGTCGGGCCTCGGACGGGTTCCGGCCGAGCCGACGGGCGCACGACGCGGTCGCCGAGATTCAAGGTACGGCACCAAGGGCTATCGCTGGGTGCTGGACGCGGATATCGAAGCGTGTTTCGACTCGATTGGGCACACGGCCCTTATGGGACGGGTGCGCGCGAGGGACAAGGACAAGCCGTGCTGATGCACTTCATCGTAATCAGATCATCACTCGTCGTAGTTTTCTTCACGGGTCATATACTTCACCACCGACACGCCGCCCCAATGCGACAGCGCGGCATGCGCTTTTGTATACATTAGAATCATGCGGCCCATTTCGGGGTGGTGATGCCAGGTGAGGCCTTTGGTCTCTCTCAGCCGCACCGCATATCCTTTCGGTTTGCCATATTGTCGTTCCGCCAGCTCATCTGCCGCGGCGAAATCTGCAGCACGGCTGCCACGTAGAAACCCGATATTCACATCGATAATGGCGTGGCCTTCGAATGTTTCGAACAGAGAATCATCCATCCGGCTCAGTCTGTCGTTGTAGAGTTCCAGCAAACTCAGATACTGGTCGATCTTCTCCTTTGTGGGCTCGACCTTGTTCGCGGACAGAATGCGTGCCGCGCGTGCTCGGTCTTTCGAATCGGCGAGCAGTGTTTCCTTGGGCCGATCTGCCGCACCGGGCGCCGTGATCGGGCCCGGCGGCGCCGACCCGGGCGCCTGCGCAGGGTGTGTATCGGTGCCAGGCGCGAGCGCTGGCGCACTACCGGTACCCGGAGCTTTGGCTGGCGTCGAAGCCCCCCCGGGAGCGGACGCTGGCTCCGGCGAACCGGGCGACGGAGCGCTCGAGTACCGATAGACCAGGTAGCCCACAACCCCGACGACGATGACGCCGGCGAAGATCCAGCCGACGATAGGGATCAACGCATTTTCCGCTACCAGTGGGGCAGCGGTCGCGAGCACCGCAGCGTCGATATCTGCCATGGTTGCGGCGGTCGCAAGGTCGCCCGCCAGAGTGATGTCGGCGGCCACCGGGAGCGTTGCTGTGCCCGCGGTGGCCGTTGTCGTAGCGGATGCCCCAGCACCCGTCAACAACGCCGGCGACAAGGTCGAGGCCGCGTTCTTAGCCGGCACAATGAGAACTCCTGCCGCCAGCTGAATGGCTCCAGGCACCTGTAATGGCGACGTCGGAGCTGCACCGGAGGATGTGTTCCCTTGTCGGACCACAGGTTTAGCCAACTGAGTCGGGGGTACCTGCGCCAAAGGCAGGAGGGCGTTGCGTTCGATCAGCAACGCTTGCAGTGCCTGCAGGCCTAGGTCTGGGTGCGCCCTCACGTAGTCGTCGATCTGCCGGGCCCTCTTGACGTTGTCGCCGTCGGTAGGACCGTTCTCTGGTTGCCGGGCGACACCAACCGCCGTGCCTCTTACCACTCTGGGAGGCATGCGACCGTCTACCAGCGCGGCCGCGGCGACCTCGGCTTCGTGCTCGTGCGGACTGTACAGGTCGTCTAGAGGCGCAGTTCCACCAAGCCGTTGCTGAACAACGTGCACCAACTCATGCCCGAGGGTGTAGCGGCCTGAGCGTGACGTGAGACTTGGCACGTCATTGCCAAGGAAGATGTCGTCACCGACCGTGTAAGCGCGCGCGCCGAGCGCGCGCGCCGAGGCGGCGGTCGCCTCGCCGCTGTGGATCTTCACAGTGCTAAGGTCGTGTCCAAGGAGGTTGCCCATCGATTGGGTACCGGCGTGTTCCCGAATCAATTCGGCACGCGGTGACATGGGCGCCGCGCCCTGTTGCATTGGAACCCTTGTGAGATCGACGCCCACTCCCCGATGGCCGTCTGAATGCTCACGCGTGGTTGGTTGGCGGCGCACCATCTCCGTCTGTCGAATGGTGCCTACCTTGACCAAGTGCCTAACTGGACTACCCATCGTTTCGCTCCCCAATTTCGGATGCACATAGCCAGCGCGCTACCACCAAGGGCCGGCCCGGAGACGGCCTGCTTTTCATCGTTGCCTCCCAACTCTCCCATGCACTCAGCGCGCGTTACTTAAAGCCATCCGCAGGGTCCCGACTGAGCCATTGGCGCGAATCGAGACCAGCGGCTTTGATTAGGCTGGCACATGGCGTGGGTGCTCACGGGCTTCGCTTTCGACCGGGACGTGCGACCGCCGCTTTTGGGGCCCCGGCGCGGCGTTTTTCGCTTATCCGTCGGCGGGCCGCAGCGCCGCCTTCTTCGCGGGTCGCCGTGTTGAGCATGTTGGCTCACTTTGGTGAGCTCATGGGCCGGAAGCGCCGAGCCCGCATTGGTATGCGGCGCAAATCTATTGCGGCCGAGGATGATAGGGCCTCCCAACGGTGTCGGCGGCCGCTCTGACGCTAGAGGCCGACTCATGAGCCGCCAAGTCTGTATGGATGCGAACCTCGCCCAGGTCGATGCCGAGTCGGGCCTCAAAATTGGCGCGGACGGCCTCGTGGAGCGACTGGCTTTCGCCGAGGCCACTCGTAGCACTTGTGACCGCACTGCTGTCCAGCGGCTCGCACCGGGATCGGCCACGGACAACGCCCGCCACTGCGGAGGCTTCGAGTTCGAGCGGATCGTCCACCGCTGCGACGCCGCGAGCCTGCGGGATACGACCACTCGGCGCACTTGAGGCGACATTGGCCGCTGAGGCTGCATCGACGGATGCACCAGGTTGAGGAGAAAAGTCACGATAGCCCCGCGATCTCGTTTCGGCACTCGCATCAGCGTTATACGACATAGCTAGTGTGTCCGCTCCCCGGTCGGGGTCGAGAGTGTCGGCACCATTGCGAGATCAATTCCGAAGCCGTTTCGCAGCAGGGCTTTCCATGCCAGACCGTGTTAGCTTGGGTAACCGGTACACGGTCGATGCCGCCGGTCTGTCTTAGCTGCTGGAATGCCAGGCTGCTCATCTGTTTCCTCGTCTTTGTTGCGTGGCGCGGGCGCAGGCAGCGAGTGGGAACACCTTCTGCAGGCTTACTGGGTCCGCCGTCTCGCCGCTAAACCAGGCGAGGGGCGCGTAGTGGTGTTCAATCCCGTGCGGCGGCACCGCGACAGGGGCGCCGTCTTCGCGGGGCCAGATGATGTCCCCGGTGGCTACGCGCGCAGGGATCGTCCAGTAATCGCCGACCCGGTAGTCGTGCTGCCCCCCGGCAGCCTGGAACTGGATTTCGATGCCGTCCTCGAGGGGAATCCAGCCGCTGTCATCGTTGCTTTCGACAACCTCGACCGCGCCGTGGACTATAGGCGCGGCCTTGCTGTCGCGTTGGTCCCACCGCCGAATCTTGGCGTGCCCATGTTTGGAGGGTTCGGGGTCGATGTCGCCAGAAGCGGTGTCGGGATCGATGGTGAGTACGGGGCCGTCGACGTCTGTCAGCTGCACTCGGGTGCCGGCGATTCCGGCGAATTCGAGGGTGTCCCAGGTTAACTCGACCCAGTCGTTGGGTGCGAATCCGCGTCGTGTGTCACGGATGCCGGCCACGCGCAGGCGATTGTTGGCGGTGGCGGTCCAGGGCGCTGCTACCGAGCCGTTCTCCCTCGACCAGACGAATGAGGTCACGCCGGCGTCTTCGCCGCCGCCGGGCGCGGCCACCGAGGCGATCTCGACGCGATAGAGCTGGTTTTCCACTCCGCGGTAGCGGGCGTCCGGTGAGGCGAGGCAGGGGTCGCCGTCCTTGAGCTGGGGGCCGGTCCTGGCACATAGCTTCGGCGGGTTGCCCAGCAAGCTGGCGGGCCACTTGTCGAGCGGGAAGTTCTGGCATGTGGGCGCGGTGCCCCCCGCCGGGTAGGGCATTACCCGTACCTGCCAGATGATTTTGCGGCGTGACGTGGTGTCGGGACCACCGAGCGCCACCTCGCGGATGGTGTCGTCCTCCACCGTGCTGACGTGCCGTTCCCACACGTCGAGGTACACGAGATACGCATCGGTGGGCAACTCGGGTGGCGGAACCGCGATCGGATACGGCTGCTGCGACCAGGGCAGCCCGTCCGACCCGTGGGGCACTAGCTCGAGTGCCAGCTCGCAGCGGATGCCGTCGACGTAGTACACGCCGGGGCTCAGCTCCACGTCTTTTTTGTCTTGGGTCAACGTGACCGCGAATCCGAGGTTGTCAGCATTGGGTCCACCGTGCGGGCCGATCAGGTCGGCAGCCAGCGTGCGCTGCGCACTGATCAGAGTGGCCATAGCGGCGTTCCAGTCGGATTCGACGAGTACCCGACCCTGCTGCATCAGGACGAGGCTGTAGTCGCTGAGGTCGGGACGCAGTAGGGAAAAGTCTCCACGCATCGGAATCTCCTAATTCGCTATCAGGACGGCGACGTCCGTGTGTGACGGGGTGAATTGGTCGAGTCGGGCGCTTAGATTGGCCAGCCGCTGCGGCTGGTATAGGTCGTGGAAGGCGCCTATCTCGGAATCGTCGGCGGCGCCGCGCTCGATCTCGGTGGCGCAGTCGGTGCGCAATTGCGCGTAGCCGGGGGTGCCGTAGCGCTCGCTGGTGAACCGTGGCCGTACGCGATTGCGTTCGGGCGCCAGCAGCGGCGCCTGCTGCTCGGCGGTCAGGTTGGCCCAGCCGGGGGTGTCGGCGCGGACCGCGGCGTCGACCAGGTCCGGCTGGCACTGGTAGCGGCGCGGGGTACGTGAGCCCGGCGGCACATAGGAGTAACGGATACAGCCGATTTGGCGTCGCGCGACATGCACGCAACCGAGGAACAGGGTGTTTTGCGCGGTGGGTATCGTGTGGGTGGCGACTTCCCCGATCACGGTGCAGTCGGTGAAGGAGACTGCGGCGTGGGCCAGCGGCCAGTTGGGCGCGCCGACGGCCTCACGCTCGTAGGAGGTAGCGTCAATCACGCTGTCGGACAGTCTGATCGGGGTGGGATCGCTGGTCACTTCGTCGGTGTAGACCTGGATGGAGCCGAGGATGCTGCGTTCGACGATCACCTGTCCGCTGCACAGATAGATTTCCAGGCTGGGTTCGGCGGGGCGTCTCGGCGAGCAGTCCCCCGCCAGTCCCCACCCGGGCACCAATGTGCAGTCACGGATTTGCACCCGCTGCAATGGCCCTTCCACGTGTACGGGGCGCCCGGCCACCAGCAGACCGTCGAGCCGGAAACACCCTCCCGGGGAGGGTTTTTCACCGGGTGGATATTCGGGGCTCTCACCGGCGTCGCCGTTTTGGTTGTCGTCGTCGGATTCGCCGGTGTAGACGGTCAGGGAGTCGGGGGCGTTGCGTTGTTTGTCGACTAGGTAGATGACTGGGCGGGTGCGGTCGGCGGCGCGGATCTCCAGGCTCTGCCCGCGATGCAGGCCGATCGTCAGCTGCTCGACGTACACTTCGCTGTCAAGGATTTCGATCACGGCGACGGGTTTGTCGCCGCGGACGGTGATCCATTTCTCCAGTGCCGCTTCAATGCTGGTCACGATTTCGGGTCCGTCCTGCTTACGGACTGCCTGATAGAAGATGCGCGGCGCGGCGTCGTCCGCGTGGACGCTGGGCCGCGGTTCGTCGTCTTGATTGTCGGGTGGCGGCGGCATTGCCTCGAGCCGGCGCGGATATTCGCCGCCGCCGATGTCGGAGCTGAATCCGTAGTGGTAGCGAACCCACACCCCGTGTGGCAGGTGGCCGGGCGGGAACGCGAGCCGCCCCAATTCTGGGTCGATGGCCACGGTGCCCTTGACCGGGCGGTAGGACCAGTCGGTGAGGTCGGCGAGCACGAACTCGTCGATCCGCACCGGTCGCCGCCGGATGGTGTCGCGGACCCGGCTGCCCACTTCCACGTGGAAACTGCGTGTGGGACCGTAGTATTCGGCGAACCGGCGCGCCAGGATGTGTCGGCGGATCGGGATCGGCAGCGCGAGCTCCCCGGCGGCTGCGCGTTCCGGGTAGGTGAACAGCGGCGCGTCGTTGCCGAGCACGCTGAACGTGAACGAGGCGGGGCTGACCTCTTCGATGCACGCGGCCGGGCAGTCGGTCACCGGGTAGGCCCGCAACCGCCACACGAAGACACCCACTTCGGGGATGTTGTAGAGCCCTTGGCTGCGTGCGGAGTTGATCCGGCGGGTATCGACACTGTGCGCGATGGTGTCGAAGGGGCCGCCGAGCCGGTACAGCCGCTCGGTGTCGTGCAGGTCGGCCACCACCCCGCGATCCCGGTGCAGATAATTGAGGTTCTGAAACACCGCCAGCAGCCGGTAGAACTCCACCGCGTGCGCCGGCCAACCGGCCACATCGGCCGCCAGATCCTCCAGCAGCGACAGGGTTCCTTTGCGGCGGTGGGCGCGAATTACGTCGGCGACCTCGCGGCGCGGGATGAGGACGCGCACCTCCTCGGGGGCCGCCTGCGCCGCCTCCCCCGCGGCGCTGACCGGGCGATAGCCCACCAAGTCACCCAGGTACGGCACGGCCCAGTCGGCGGCAGTCTCGATGAACCAGTTGTCGTAAAGCCCGTCCAGGTCGTCTTGCACGATCGCGACCTGTTCGCTGATGACGCGCAGCAGATCCCGCAACGGGAAGCCGAGGTCCTCGTCACGGGACTGGTGGATAGCCGGCAGCAGCCGGTACAGCTGATCCCATCGCGCTACGGGCAGGGTCATAGCGCCTCCAGGACCAGCGTGTCGGGGGCCGACGGGCTCAGGATCAGCAGTTCGGCGGGTCGGATCGGCGCCGCACCGACGGTTGCGGTGGGATCGAAGCTGGCCAGCGCGGCGGGCACCACCGTGCGCACGCCCAGGTTCTTGGTGGGGTCGGGGGCCACGAGCTCGGATTCTCCCAGTGCGTCTAGGATTGTCAGGTCGGTGTAGAGCACGCCGGGCACCGATTGGATTGCGGCAAGCACTTCGGATTGCGCGACGCCCTGGCCGATGTCGCGGTGGCCGGGCCCGAAGGTGGTCAGCAGCCGGGCCCGCACGGTGGGTGCGACGTCGACCCAGGCGCGGTCGGGATCAATGTGGACCCGCGCAGACACGACCAGCGCCTTCAGTGTTCGCACCGCCACTTGCACTTCCTGGTTGGGGTCGCCGAGATCTCGCATGGCGGCCTGCAGGTTGATGGTGAGGTCGGAGGTGGCCGCGATGGGGGCGTCGTCGATTCCGGCGATGGTGACGTGCACGACGACGCGTCGCCCGTCGGGCAATTCGCTGGCGCTGGCGGCACCCACTCCAGCGAAGGCGGTGGCGAAGTCGGCGTAGTCCGAGACCGATACCAGCCGGTCGAGGGCCTGCACGCTGACTGCGGCGTTGCGGCGCACCGTGTCGCGGCGGTCGCGGTCGGCGCCGCCCGCCGCGGGCAGCGGGTTGGTGACTGCGGTGACGCCGAGCGGTTGATCGAGCGGCGTGATGATGCTGGCCGCCGCAGCGTTGCCGGAGGTGCCGATGCCGCTGCGGTATTGGGCCTGGATGTTTTCGATGCCGGTCGGTGGGCGGGCTGCTCCGAATACGACGGCGGAGTTGCCGTCGTCGTCGGTGTCGATGACGTAGCAGCGATCGTCGGGCCCGATGTCGAGCAGGCTGTCGGCCTGATGCCAGCGCACCGAGTCGACGAACACGTCGAGGGTGGCGCGTGCGCCGGCCGCGGTGGGCGCTGGCAGGTAGGTCAGCGGCGGCTGTTTGAGGGGGTAGCGGGCGAACGGCGTGCTCGGGTCGCCGGAGCCGAGGACTTCGCGGCGTGTTTCGCCGTGGGTGGCGCGTGCGACGTTGCCGTAGACGACCACGCTGGGGCGCCGGTAGGTGAAATGCAGCGGGGCCGCCAGCCGCACGAAGGTGTGTACGGTGTCGCCGGGCAGGTCGTCCGTCTTCTTCTTCGTGCCTGTGGCGGTGCCGTCCGACGACGGGATTTGTGTTGCGCGGTGTTCGACGGCGGCGACCATCACCAGTTCGGCGCCGTGTACACCGGTGGGGCCAGACCCGGTCGCGTCAGGATCCTGGGCCGCCTTGATCGCAGCGTCGGTGCGTTCCCCGGACACGATCAGCCACCGGCCAGGTCCGAGCTCCGGGTACAGGCCGTCCAGTTCGAGGGTGCCGCCGCACGTTGCGCTTGATGCGCCGGCATCGGGCAGTAACGTGGCCGATCGTTTGGAGCTGGAATCGTCTGGTAGGCAGCCGATATCGACGTCATCGAGCGACTCACCCGCCAGACTGAGGTTCTGAGGTTGGGCAAGGACCACGGTGTTGTCGAGCACGTCGTGCAGATGCAGATTGGCGTCGGGGGGCGGGTCACCGACAACAATCGTCGGCTCGTAAGGCCATGGCTTGTCCAGGGTAAGTCTCGTGACCTTGGTGGAGAGCCCCAAGACGCTGACCGTGACCGTGGTCACGTCCTTCACCGTGCGGAATGAAACTGGATCGACTTTTTTCGGCTGGCTCGTGTTGATGACCTGATTGATCAGCACGAGTTCACTGTCGGCAACGATGCCCGGGTACACGCCGTCGAGGTCGAGTGTGGTGCTGGATTTGTAATTCGGTGGTGCGATCGTGGGGTGGTTCTCGGGTGTGGGGTTTTCGCCGGGCCCGTCCACCTTCAGCGAGGTCACTTTCGGGTCGACGTAGCCGGTGACGTGTCCGTCTATGTATGTCGGGAACTTTGGTGCGGTGGCGCCGAACAGCATGGCGGACTGCCGCATCCGGGTGACCGCGGGTGGGTGGGGATTGGCGGCCGAGCTGTGCGCCAGAGCCGTGTCGAGGACACCGGCGACCTCGGGCACGATGTTGCCGAGCAGCGCGGTGACGCCCCCCTTGTCCGGGCTCAGCAGATCGCGCAGATCACGGCTGAGGAGAGCCTGGTCGCCGGGCGGTTGGGAGGCGGGCTTGCGCAGCGCCTCGACCAGTGGTTCCAGGCGTCTGGCCTGCTGGGGGTCGGGAATCTCCGCGGGAGTGATTCGCTCGGCATGGGTTGGTTGGGCGGGCAGGTTGGTTTCCCGCACCGCGACCGTGGCGGTGGTTCGGTTCGCGGGCGCATCGACGTCGACGGCGGTCACCTCGTAGATCGCCCACGTGTTGCCCTTGTCCAGCTGCAGCAGGATCCGGTCGCCGGTGCGGATGTCGGTGAGGTTGCCGGTGAATACCAGCCCGGTGGTGTCTGGCAGGGTGTGTGCGGTCAGCAGCGGTGGCTGGCTGCGCCGTATCGCCAGGGTGCTCAAATGGCCGTAGGCGATCAGGGGTTCGGCGGTTTCGAAGGTGGCCGGCAGCTGACCGGACGGCGCAAGCTGTTGGGCCTTGGTGCCGATCGGGATCGGCACGGTTTGCCCGGCGGTGACGGTGAATGCCAGGTAGGCGGTGGCCGACAGCCCCGGCCGCGGTGAGTAGCCGACCAGTTCGGCCAGGCGGCGCACCGAGAACTCTTCGGTGGCGGTGCGCAGGAATCCTTCGTTGGCGATGCGTTCGGTGTAGAAGGTGAGGACGTCGGCGATGGTCGCCCAGCCGTCGAGTAGCGCGAGCGCGAAGTCGGCGGGGTCGCGGGTGCTCAGCGCCGCCAGGGCGGGGAACTCGGCGCTGGCCAGGCGTGCGCGCATGCTGGCCAGGAACTGGGGATGGGTGCCGGCGCGGTAGACCAGCCGTGGCCGCCCGGGCGGGTTGGCCACCGAAACCGGTGTGGCCACCGCGATTCCCGCGCAGCAGCCGTCGCAAAGGCATTCGTTGCACCTGCAACCCGCCGAGCCGCAGTCGGTGCTCATCGTCCACCCACATCCAGCGACAAGATGCCGTGCTCGGGTGCGGCGGGATCGTTGTCCAGCCGCGGGATTTCGGCTGCCGCGAAGGTGAGCAGCCCGCCGCTGGGCACGTCTTCGGTGCCGGGCGGCAGGTCGATCTCGGTGTAGCGGCGCAGGCGCGTCACCCGTGCGCTGGTCACGCCCGGCGCCGCGCTCGCTGCCGCCACCAGCGCACTGACGGCCACGGTTGCGCCGAAGGTGACGGCGTCGGGATGAAACATGCCCAGCGAGCCGTCGGGGAGTCTGCGGTTGCCGAGGCGGCCCAGCAGTGTGCGGGTCACGTCGGAACGGCGGTAGCCCTCGGCGACGCAGATCTGCATGGCGATGTCGAGCCCGACCGCGGTGGCGGGCACCACTGCCACGTCGTGGCCGATGCGCCGGTACCGCTGCAGCCGGTCGTCGATCGCCGCGAGCAGGCCGGTGGCCGGCTCGAATGTGCCGTAGGTGTCGACGCCGACGCGGGCCTCGTACCAGCTTCCGGTCCAGCGTAATTCGGCGGCCGCCCGCTGCACGGATGCGGGAAAGTCGCGCATGGTCAGCTCCGCGTAGTCGGCGGGGGTGATTGCGCGCTGGCGGTCGCGGTGGATCGCGTGCGGTGCGAACCTTTTGACCTCCGCGACCGGTTCGGGCGCGATCCCGCCGACCGCGGGCAGCGGATTGCGCACGACGACCCCGGCGCCGCTGAACACCGTGTCGCATACGAGATGCCGGATACTTTCCGGCCCGACGTTGCCGACGGGTCCGCCGCCGACCCGGTACTGCGCGGTGAACCTCTCCCCCGCGCCGGGCGCGCGGCCGAGGGTGTCGTCGCCGAATCGCAGGTGCGCCGTTGACTCGTCATCGATGTCGACGACGACATGGCGGTCGCCGGGACCGCTGCCGAGCAGGTCCGGGCTCGGCTGCCACACCGCCTCGGCCGCGTCGTCCCCGGTGCGGCTGCTCAGCGTCAGCTGCGGTAGCGCTTCGCGCGGATCGACGGTCGCAATGGCGGCGGCGGGTCCCGCGAGATCGATGGGTGACCGAAACGACAGCGGGCCATGCGCCAGCACCGGACGGAACCTGCCGGCCCGCGCCACCGGCGGGTCGGGGCAGCCGTCCGCACACGGCGGCTCGCTTGACACGGTGGGCACCGCGCCGAGGTCCTCGCCGCCGCAGCGTCCGTGGTCGGCGAGGATGACGTTGCCACGTGCGACGCTGACCCGATCAAGCAGGGCGCAGGCCGGGGGCGGGCCTACCACCGACACGCACAGCGGGAACGGCAGCGCATCGGCGGTGTCCCAGGTGATGTCGACCACCGGGGTGCCGGTGAGCGGATCGGTGCAGCGTTGCACTTCGGTGAGCCGGACCGCGTGGCGGTGAGTGGGGTCGGCGTCACCCGCAGTACCGGTGCCCGGCCCCAACACCTCCTCGAACACCAGCACGTCGCCGCAAGCCAGTGTCAGGGCGCTGCTCCCGTCGTCGGTGAGCTTGTCGGCCAGTGTCGCGCTGCTGGCGCCGGCCGGCACGCAGCATTGGTTGTCCCCCCAGGTGTAGAAGTAGATGGTGCTGCGCGCGGCACGGATCGGCACCGGGTCGGGTGCGACTGGCTCATACCACAAGTAGCTGCTGGCAGGAAGACCTTCCAGTGCGGCGGGTTTGATGATCGATCCTGCGGCGGGCAGCAGCGCGGTGAGGTTAGTGACGAACGCTATCGGAGCGGCTTCGAACGGGAGGTCCTGGTCGGATTCGACGACCATCCATGCGCGCGCACTGCAGCCCTCGTGCATACGGTAGTCGACCAGCCGGGCATGCCTGCGCACCGAGGTCCGCAGCCGGGCGGTCGTCAGATACGCCTCGGTGGCGATCGCGTCCTGCTGGTAGCTGAGCTGGTCGCCGACATAGGCCAGCACCTCGAGCAGTGTCAGATACAGATCGGGCACACTGCGTTCGCGCCACCCGGGCACGAGTAGCGCGATGCGGTCCAGAAGGAGATCGGTGAAGCTCTGAAAGTCCTTTGCCAGATAGCGGATCTCGGGTTGCGGCCAGGTCGGGACGGGGCAGGGGTCGGGCTGGCAGTCAAGCCCGGTGGGACAGTCGACCTTGAAGCTGAACTCCAGACCGTAGTAGCGGGGGTCGAAGTCGGGGCGGCGGGCATCGGTGGGCTGCCCGTAGGTGTCTGCGGCCACGATTTCGAGGCGGTAGCAGGAGTAGTCGCCGGGCCGGTCAAGGTGCACCTGCAGGCAGTCGTCGCGCTCGGGATCCTGGTTGGTGCAGACCGAAAAACCGGTGACCTGGATGCCGGTGATGCGCCGCCCACCGGTGACCCGCAGGTTGCCCAGCTGCAGGTCCTCGGGTGCCTTGTCCAGGAAGTACACCGTCAGGCAGCGCTGATCGGGCGAAACTTCCAGGTAGTCAAGCCCGTTGAGGTTCTTGTCACGACGGATCAGAGCGCGCCGTTCGCCGCCGCGGCAGCGCAGGGTTGAACCACTCATGGTGTGCCCACCGCGATCTCGTCGCTGCGCTCTTCGCCGGTGGCGCGCAGCACATACTCCAGGTGCACCGTCAACCGTGCATCCTCGGCGACCACCTGCAGCAGGCGCACCTCGATGACGTCGCCGAGCCAGCGCGCCAGCGCGCTTTGCACTGTCAGGTCGACCGCCGCCGCCACCTCGGGGCTGTTGGGCGCCATCACATGCTGGCGCAGGCCCGCCCCGAAGTCGGGCCGGTTGACCCGCTCTCCGGGGTGGGTGAGCAGCAGCTGTTCGATCATCTGCCGCACGTGTGACGGATAGTCCGCGGTCGCGGTCCGCCCGTGCGTGTCGAACCCAAACGGGTGGGCGATGTCCACGCGTGTGGGGCTGGTCATGTCGCCACCACCCTGGTCTGTGCGGAGATGGGCAGCAGCGGTGTGCCCGACGGCGCACACACGGAGGTGCCGCCGATGATCGCCAACGGCTGGCCGTTGGAGGTGACCCGCACCGTGCCGGTCAGCCACTGCCCGCTGACACATGGGCCGTTGGCCCCGGGCGGCGGGGGAAGCGCGCAGCCCGCGATCAGATACGGCGCGGTCATCAACGCGGTCGGCTGGCCCGACACCAGCACCCTCGGGTTGACCGACGCCGGTGTGGCGGTGCCGCCGTGCAGGCATTTCACCTGCGCGCCCAGATGCAGCAGCGGCCCGGGCATCAGGTCACCACCAGCGCCGCGGTGTTGATCGCCACCGTCGGGCCCACCATGGTCAGGGTGGCGCCCTTGCCGTTGCTCAGATAGATGCCCGAGTCGTTGACGACGACCAGGGCGCCGGTGGGGCTGCGCAGCACGATCCCGCCCGACACCGGGGTGGGTGCGGCGTCGCTGAGCAGCAGGGTGGTCTGCCCGGTGGTCTGGATGGCGACGTTTTGCCCCGGCGGGATCGCCGGCGGCACCAGCGCAAGCGGGGGGACCTCGGCGACGCTGCCCCAGAATCCGCCTACCCAGATCGGATAGTCGGGGTCGCCCTGCTCGAATTCGATCCACACGCCGGCGCCGATCTGGGGAACCATGAAGGTGCCCTGTGATTTTCCGGCCATCGGCACACACGGCATCGCCCAGCTGGATGGCGTCAGCCCGAGTACGTCGGGTACTTGCGCCATGATCCTGCCCCGCTGTTCGGGATCGATGTTGTTGATGACGGTGCCCCGGTATTTCCCGTAATACTTAGTGTCCGTCATGTTTTCGTGTGTGATTGTCACGGAACCACCTCCGGCACGGTCGACACCAGCCCGTTGCGGCTGAGGGTGAACGACTGGGTGTAGCTGCCCGGTTTGATCATGTGTTTGACCTGGGAGACGTAGTGCAGCCCGTCGAACGCGGGCCCGACCCCCCGCACCCCAACGAGCTTGCGGGCCTGCAAGACCCGCCCATAGCGCACCACGTCGAGAGTGCCTTGCCCGGTTACCGCCTCGGCATACTCGGCGGCCTTGGCCATCCCGATCAGGATCGCTTGCACCGGGGCCAGTTTCGACAGGTTGTCGGCCACCGGGGCGAGGTCGGCCAGGCTGGTCGGCAGGGGCGGGATCAGACCGAGCGGCGGACTGAGCGGGGTGATCGGCGGGATCGGGATCGGGAGCACGACTTTGGTGAGTTCGTTGTAAAGGTAGACGGTGGGAATCTTGTTCTTTTGGCTGTCGAAACGAAACGAGAGGCTCTGCACGTTGGTGTACGCGTCCATGTCGACGTTCAACGCAGGTTGCGGGACACCGACTTTGATCTGCGGGCCCCAGTAGGCGACGTTGGCGCCGGGCACCGGTCCGGGGTCGATGTAGAACACGTAGCCGACCTTGTCGGCCAGCGACCGGATGTAGGCCAGATCGGTGCCGCGCTGGCTGGGAATGTTGCCGGTGGGCAGCGGCACATACACGAAAACGCTGGGCACGATGAGCGGCACCACACCGAAAAGCGCGTACTTGGCGAGCAGCAGCGCCACTCGTCCCTCGGCCGGCACCGCGGGGAACGGAAACCCGCTGAAGTCTTGCTGGTTCATCACCGCGCTGATGTCCTCGCCGGTGATCACCAGGCTGGAGTGGGTGTCGTCGGCGCCGCCCGCCACCTGGTGGTCGGTGATGACGCCGTCGGCCAGCACGGTGGAGGCGCCGTTGAGGGTGACCGCGATGATCACCCGCAGGAAAAGGATCGGGCCGCTGCCAGCGATCAGGAACAGCGTCTGCAGCGGCGAGCGATTGCCCAATGAGAAGGTCAGCTGGAAGGCGGTGCCCCGCTCCGAGGTGGTCACCTCGACGGAGGCGAGGGCCTCCATCACGTCCTGGGACGCCGGGATCGGCACGACCGGCCCGATCATCAGCGACAACTGCACCCGGTCAAGCACCCGCGGCACCTCCGAACCCAAGCGGCAGCGTGATGCGCAGCCGTCGGCCAACCCGCTCGGTCAGCTCAGCGGGACTCATCGCGCGGTTGGCGTCGGCCACCTGCCAGAATTGCAGTGGATCCCCGATCGTGTACGCGGCGATTCGGTCCAGCCGATCGCCTTGCACCACGGTGTAGCTGCTCACCTGGACCAGCTGATCGGGGTCGGGGCACAACCGCCGGCGCAGATACGCGATTTCGCGTCCACCCGGCTCGGTGTAGGTCGTAACCTGCACGCTCGCGTAACGGCTGGTCGGGGGAAATGGCGCGGCTGTCATGGCTGGATGTCCTTACCCCACCGAGGTGATGCCGAGCTGGCTCAGCGAGGCCGAGCCCGGGGCGGCCAGGCGCTCGGTGGCGCGCAGATAGTTGAGGAAGATTGTCGAACCGGGATGGTCGAAGGGCAGATCGTTCACGGTGAGCACACGAAGCGCGATCGTCACCTTGGCCCGGATCGGGTTCAACGAGGTGTCGAACGCTTCCTCGGCGATGGTGAGCTGGGTGATGCGCACCGGCACAATCCGGTGAGTGCTCCACACAAACAGCGTCAGCGGCGCCTGGGCCGCGATGATCTCCAGTCTGCCGGCCCGCGCCAGCGCATCGTTATTCTGCAAGGTCGCCGAGGTGGGGTTGATCAGGCCGGCCAGGAACGCCAGCTGCGGATGCAGACCGTCACGCACCGCCGCCGGCGCCCGCCCCGCCGCCTCCATCGCGTCGGTCAGATCGAATTCGGCTTCCACGCTGAAGGTTTCGGTTGCCGGCCCCTTAAGCCGCAAAGCTTCGGAGCGGTCCTGGCCTGTCGCGCCGGTGCCCTGTGGCTGCAGGGTCCGGGTGATGGAGTCCGGGTTGTACTGCAGCGGGAACGTCCGCATCGCACCCGTGGCCGGGACCACGACGATCCCGCCGCTGACCACCCGTGGTGACACCGTCATGGCTTACCTCCGCGTAGCTGCCCCACCGCCGAGGTGGCGGCGGCGGCGATACCGTCGGCCAACGCGTCCACCGGCGTGCCTGCGGGTTCGCCGCCCGCCAGCGTGATCGGGTTCGTGCGGATGACCGGGACAGCCCCGCC
>Ga0335069_10002774_pt1 | contig 26787 bp, 19 predicted proteins | sample Lox_Sample_11_FD_206714 | JGI IMG/M metagenome (GOLD analysis project Ga0335069, IMG submission 206714) | Soil microbial communities from Loxahatchee National Wildlife Refuge, Florida, United States - Lox_Sample_1.1 | ecosystem: Environmental > Terrestrial > Soil > Wetlands | place: USA...
GCGCGCTGAGCGAAGGCGGCGGCGCTGAAGATGAAGCGCTTGTCGTTCTGAAGAACGTTCAGCCAGCTCTCGATATAAGCGGCGTGGTCTTCGCGCGGCTGCAGCTCGAGCCCGAGGTCGGCGCAGAGAAAGGCGGCGCCCAGTTCGGCGACGAGCTCCTCGCGGGCATAACCTTCGTCGCCCCAGCGCTTGCGGCCGAAGTCACGATCAAGACGGGTTGGATGGCGCGTCCAGTGCGTGCACTCGTGCGCCAGCGTTGCGTAGTAGGCCTCCGGGTCGAGGAAGCTCTCGAACGGCGGCAGCTGCACATAGTCCGGCCCCACCGCGTAGAACGCGCTGTTCCCCCCGTGCCGGATGTCGGCCTCAAGGGCGCGGAAGAAGGTGTCGGCGTGCGCGATCCGCTGCGTCGATTGCAGGGTCGGTTCGGCGACGGCGTAGAAGTGCGCCGGCAGGCCATCGATCTGCTCGACGTTGAAGACGCTGTAGGCCTTCAGGAACGGGATCTCGCGCTCGACGTCGTGGCCGTTGTCGTCGGTCTCGGTGCGCTTGAAGCGGTTGGCGTAGACCACCGTGGCGCCGTGCTCGCCCTTGCGGACGTGCGCACCAAGTTCGGCGGCCTGGCGGAAGGTCATCCAGATCGGGGCGGCAAAACCTTTGGCGACGGCTTCGGCCCAGAGCAGCACGACGTTGATGCCGCTGTAGGGCTGGCCACCGTGGCGCAGGGGCCGGCTGATGCGCCCGGCCAGGTGCTCGGCGGACCAGGGCTTGGTCCAGGGACGGACGCCGCGCTGCAGGTCTTCGACAATCTGCTGGGTGACGCGGCTGTAGAGATCGGGGCGTGAGTGTTCGGGCGCGCGCGACATGGCGGGCTCCTGAGTGTTGGATTTTGGGAGGGGGACGCCGCCCCGGGATGGCGGGGCGGCGCAGCGGTCAGTCGGCGGCGCGGCTGCGGGACCAGATCAGGCTGTAGCCGTCCTCGGCGTCGACCAGGGACGCGTAGATCGGGGCCGGGAAGCTGGGGTCGTCGAGCTTGACGGAGAGGTAGTCGCGGTTCTCGCGGGAGGTCTTCTTCCAGGCCGCGCCGAACTCAGTCTGGCCGGCGAAGATGCGGAAGTCGGGCGCCTTGTCGTTGTCCTTGTCGGAGGCCCGGAACTGGGCGGTCTTGACGTTGAGGCTGAGGGTCTTGATCGCGCCGCTGTAGGAGCCGTCGGCTTGCTTGTGGAAGGTGCCGATGGTGGCCATGGGGAAGTCTCCTGTCGTCCTTCGGCCGCGCCCATCGCGGCCTCGATGGCGATCCGGAGCCGAGGGGCGGCCGCGCTCGCAGCCGCAGGCCCGAAGCGTGAGCGGAGGACGGCGGACGCCGACTTGTTTGCTGCGCGAGGAATGGCGGCGCAGCCGCCAGGGGAAAGAAGTCGACGGCCGACGTTGCGAGGGCGGACGGGGCCATTCGGCCCTGCCCCCTCGGCCGTGATCAGGCCACCGGAGGCCACGTGGGTGCGGATGGCGCGTCAGGAGAACGCCCGCCCGCCGCTCGCCCGACCGCAGACGAAAGCCCCGTCAGCGGCGTGCTTCGGACTCCACAGACGCTCAATGTTCTGCTTATGTTCCTGGCCGGAGGACAGAGACGATGGGCGACATCTACATCGGCGGCGTGCCGTTTCTGGCGCTGGGCCATCACGATGGCCGCTTCCTGAGAACCGCCGGCCTCTTCGCCTTTGCCCGGCGACAGCCCGGCCCGCGCTATCTGGTGCTGCACCTGGAGATCGCCGAGGCGATCAACCGTCAGGCGGACTGCAGCCACCCGCGCTGGGGCTGGGCGCTGCGCGCCGGCATGGACACCCTGCTCGTCCACCTGTTCAGCCAAAAGGCCGCCTTGCCTGAGGACGCAACGCCGAACTTGGAGACCGTCGATTGGCACCCGGAGGCGCAGGTCTTGTTTCTCGAGCCGCAGCTCGATCCTGCCCGCCCCTTGCCGGCGCGCGCCGAGCCCAGCGCACGGCTGAGCGTCAGTCGGGAGCGCGGATGAGACGGCGATCTGCGGAAACCTTGGCGTCCTCGGCCCGCATCTTGGCGAGCGGAATGACCTTCGTCCCGGTCCAGACGGCCGGCAGCAGCGCCCGGATCGGAGCCTCGGGACCATTGTAGGCGACCTCAGCGAGGCCGGATTTAAAGTCGAGGCGCAGGAAGAGAAGCTGTTCGGCGACGCCTTCGCCAGGCGTGAATGCGGGCCCGGTCTTCGCCCCGCCGGTGGCCTTGATCTGCACGGATCGACCATCGCGGGTATGGGCGTCCACGCCCTTGGTTCGCCGCTCACAAAGCACCAGGTCGAAGGCTTCGGCGGCCAGGGCCTCGCCGATGTCGCCGACGAGCTTGCCGTCGAGGGTGAAGGCGAGTCCCGTCGCGGAAAAATGCGCCTGCAGGGCGCTGTGCGCCTGACAGAAGGCGGTGACGGCGGCGGGCAGCTTAATCAGGCTCACGGCGGCTCCCGAAGACATCGAGCCGCTGAAGCTCAACAAAAGGGCGGCCGCACGCAAGCGCGCGACCGCCCACGCCGAACCTGTCGGCAGATCTATTCAGCGGCGACCAGGGAAGGCTCGGAGGGCTGATCCTCCACCGCAGGCGTGCTCCTCAGGAGCGTCGGGAGCCAGCCGGCCCCGGCGAGCGCCTGCTCGGCCGCCTCGGCCATTTCGCCCTTCTTCAGCCCCGCCAGACGGTCCGCCGCCCCCTCCCCGGCCCCTTCCCGCACCGCCTCGATGATCCGGGCCTTGGTCACGCGGCCGAGGTAGCTCTGGGCGGTCGGCGACCAGACGCGGGTCATGTCGAGCCCGGCCGCCGTGGCGAGCGTTTCGGCGTGGTTCCAGGCGCCGACGCGCCGGTCCAGCGGATTGCGCACGGCGTTGATGCCAAGCGCGACACAGTGGGCGAGCAGGTCGAGGAGATCGCTCGTCGGCAGGCCGATGACGAAGGCCCAGGCTTCAGACGGCTCGCGGGGTAGACGTGAGGCCCAGGCCTCGTGCCGCTCGGCGAGTCTCCGGGCGGCAGGGCTGTCGCTAAGGCCGGGCGCATGTCCGTCGAGATAGGCGGAGACGAGCTTGACCTCGACACAGGTGGGCTGGTCGTAGGGCGGATAGAAGGTCTTGAGCGCCAAGGCGTGAACCAGGGCGCTGAGCGCCAGGGTCGCGTCCGCCGCCACGGCCTCGCGCAGGCCCAAGGTGCGGTAAGCGGTCAGTTCCAAGACCAGCCGCTCGGAGAGCGGCGCCGCCTCGTCCTCGGCCTCCTCCTCGGGCGGGCTCTCGTCCGGAGCCTCGCCAACCGGCGCGGCGGGATCGCTCTGAGGCTCGGGCTCGGGCGCGGGCTCGTCCTCGGGCCGGATCAGCCCCCGTTCGACGCGCATCTGCCCGTCGTGGCCGAGGATCACGAACACCCCGCCGCGCGCCACCTCGTCGGGATCGTAGGCCGTGCCATCGCCGAAGGCGTCGAGCACCGCATCGATCTCCTTGAAGCGAGTTTCGACTTCGGGCGGCACCTCCTCCACCGCGTCCCACTGGCTGACCAGGGCGTCGTATTCCTCCGAGACCGCGGCGATCTGCGCCTTCTCCTCCTCGGAGCGCTCCACCGGATGGGGGTAGACGCGCCTCAGGCCGTGGCCGTGCGGGTAGTCCAGGGCGGCGGTCGCCCACTTCCACCCTTCCTGCACGCGGACCTCGGTCGCGGACGCCTCCAGCTTGTCCAGGACCAGCCGGTCCAGGAGCGCCACGTCCTCGAACCAGCCGCCGCCATCCTCGGTGAAGAGGTCGCGCAGGATGGTCCCGCCCGCCTCGGCGTAGGCTTCCGCGCCAATGAACACCGCGCGCCGGTCCCCGGCCGGAACCTTGGCCTCGGTCATGGCCCGGCGGATCAGGGACGCCGAACGGTTCCACGACAGTTGCTCGTAGACCTGCTCCTGCCGCTCATGGTCCTCGCTGACCGCGAAGGCCATCAGTTGGTCCAGGGTCAGACCACCGTCGCGGTAGATGGACAGCAGGCGCGGCGACACCGCGCCAAGCCGTAAGCGCTGGCGCACCACATGGCCGGACACGCCGAACCGGGCGCCGATCTCCTCGGCGCTCAGGCCCCTCTCCTCAGCGAGGCGGCGGAACGCCTCGAACTGGTCGGCCGGATGCATGTCGCTGCGGGTGACGTTTTCGTCGAGGCTGATTTCGTGGGCGTCGTTGCTCGTGTCCACCACGCAGCGCACCGGCTCGGCCTTGCGGACCTCCTTGCGCTTGGCCCGCAGCAGCATGGCAAGCCTGCGTCCCTCACCGATGGTCACCAGCCAGAACCCGGTCGGCTCGCCGTCCTCGCCGACCTCCGGCTCCACCACCGGGGCCTGCAGCATGCCCTTGGCGGCGATGGACGCGGCCAGGGCTTCGATGGCGGCCTCGGCGTGAGGGGTCTTGCGGGCGTTCTTGGGCGACTTCTTGAGCTTGTTGAGCGGAATGTCGATCACAGCGCCGCTCTCGATCACAGGCTGGACAGTCATAGGGTCCTCCATGGGCCAGGGTTGCAGGCGCACGCCGCGCCTGCGGCCCTGCCCGTCGGCGAGACCGGGTGTGCAAGCGGAGGGGCGGCTTCGCGGGGAACCGGCTGCAGGGCCCTGCCCGGCCCTGCGCCCGTGCCGCCCGGCGGAGGGGACCGAAGCTGGGCGGAAGCCGCTCCGAAGCGCGCTGAGGGCGGAGCCCTAAGTCCCTCAAGCAAAGGAGAAGGCTGCAAGGAGCCTGCGCGACCCGACTGCAAGGAGGGGGCGCTGCACGGCGGGACGCGCCGTCGAGCGGCCGCCGGCGCGAAGCGCCCGAAAGGGCGGACCCGTAGGAGCCGCGCGCAGCGCGGCGGGACCGAGCACGCCCGCCGGCCGCTCTCCTTCTGGGGGCGCTGCGGGGGGCCCGCCCCCGCTCGAAGGGGTCGGACGAGACAATGTGGCTCGGCCGCAGGGGAAGGCTTTCCCCCTGTTACCTCTCAGCTACGCGATGCTGGCTTCGTCTTCGTCGAGGCGAATGACCCAGCTTCCTGCACCATCATCTCGCGGGCCTGGAGCGGCGGCGTCGGGCACAGCCATCAGGGAAACCAGTCGTTCTTTCTCGATCTCCTCGACCGCGCCTGCGATCGCCAACTTCAGCATGCGTCGCTCAATGCCTACGAACGCGGGCCGCATCTTCAGACGCGACAGGGCCTCCTGGTCTACCCCGGACAAAGCGTCTGCGGCCACCACGCCACCCTTGGTGATGAATCCGCCCACGAGTTCATCGCGAGGCTCAACTTCGAGGGGGCCTTCGACGCGTCGGGGCGTGGCGCGCTCCAAGGCTGCAAGCGCATCATGGTCGGCTTGGGTCCGACGATTTCGAAAGGGTGCGGAAGCTTGCCGGCGCAGCGCGTTGGCGAGTTCGGCGTGCTCAAGACGCTCGAGCAGGCTGGCGCAATTCAGTCGGATGACGCCCGCCTGGAGTTCGCGCAGTTCGTCTGGCGAGAGGTCGTCACCCGCTTCGTCGGGATCCTTGACCCACAGCATCGGCTCCCAGTCGGTTGGCAATGCAAACCCCCACCGCGTGGCGATTGCGTAGCGCTTGAAGGGCGCTAGCCGAGACCCGATCCGGATTTCTCCACGCTCCGCCTGCTTGTAGGCCCTGGAGAGCGTCTGCCCCGGGCCCTTCCGGTCATGGCACCCCTTCGCCTCGACGATAGCCAAGCCCCGGCTCGGGCCCCACGCGACCCAATCCGGCATATCCCCCCTTGTTCCTCGGACGCGCCGCAGCTCGCCGCGCATGGGGCCGCTTAGGCGCATCGGCGGCGAGGCCACATGGGCGAAGTGCGAGAGGCCGAGATGCCGCGTCGCATAGGCCCTGGCTACGAAGCGTCCGAACAGGCCGGAAATGGCGACTTTCACCTCGCGCGCTTGCCCTAGCGGTGCGACGAACCGGAAGTCGCTACAGGTCGAGTCCAACAGCGCGTCGAGGATGCCCCAATGGCCAATCGCTGGGCCGGGCGTCTGCAGAATTTCCCGCAGTCCAGCGTCTTCGATCTCCCGGGTCGAAAGCGTGACGCTTGGTCCAAGTGAGGAGATGCCGCTCGGAGTGAAGGAGTGGTTGAAGCTCGGCACTCGTCCTCCTGGCATTGTCACGGGGGTGCGCGGCCCAGCGGCAGGAGCGGCCACGAATCCAGCTGCAGCGTAGCGGTGATTTCTGAGAGGCCGAAACCCAAGATTGAGCGGCGGCGCGCCATCCATTAAGGCGCGGGCAGCCCCGGGTTCGATTGATCGAGCGAGGCCGCGGTGATGATCGCCCGGAACTCGCCCAGGATTTCCGGATGGCGAGACTGCAGGAAACGCTCGATCTCGGGGTTGCCGATCAGGCGCGCCAGATAGCCCGAGGCGATGACCAAGTGCAGGACGTCCTCGCCATAAGAGGCCTCCAGAGCTTTGAAGTCCTGGTTGAGCGAAGCCATCTCCCGCTCCATGCGGGCCATCTGCTCCGGCGTCATGCCGCCGACCTTCTTCGGGCGCTCGGGGCAGGCGAGGTCCGCTTGGCGGGTGGCGGCGAGCAGGGCCTTGGCGTAGCTGGCGGTGAAGTTGCCTGCGGCCAGCATCAGCTCGGCGACTTCGACCTGGCGCGCCGGCTTCATCTTCTTGAGCACCTCGAACGTGACTGGATTGACCGACCGGTCCTTGAGCAGATCGACCACCTCCGGGCAGACGCCCTCCAGGAGCGTCCGCCGGCGCCGGATCGAGCGGACGTCGACATTGAGGGCACGGGCGATCTTGTCTTCTGAGACGCCCCGTTCGATGGCACGCACGATCATGTAGTGCTCTTGGATCGTGGCCAGCCGGTTGATGCGCTTGTTGTAGGTGAAGCCCTCGTCGTCCCGCGCCAGCAGGCAGCGGGTCTCGGTTTCCCCAAGTTCCTGCAGCACCGCGTAGCGGATATGGCCGTCCAGGAGCATGTACCGATCCGCTCCAGGCGGTTTCGCCACGGCCAAGGGCTCGATGACGCCGATCTCGCGGATCGACTGCTCGATGCGCCGGTACTTCACCATCTTCTTGATGCGGTCTGTCAGCTGCCGGGTCGGCAGGATCTCGTCCAGGCGCGCGACGATGAGCTGGCGCTCGAAAGCCAGCTTGACCGCGGTGGCCATCTCAGCCGCCTGCAGCGCCGATGCGCTCGGCGAGCGGCCGGGGCATGGTGTGCATCGCCTCGGCGCGCAGCAGGGTCACGAAATGCTCGTCGTCGAGCAGCTGGCGCAGGGCGTTGACGACGAACAGTAGGCGGTTCTGCGCCAGGCTGGCCTTCTTGATCAGCAGCTTCTGGCGATCGGTCTCCTTGCGATAAGCCCGCACCAGCGCCTCGGCGCTGACCCGCACACGCGGCCCGCCCCGCGCCCCGCTGTGACCCGCCTTCCCGCTGGTGCGGCGCTGTTCGATGATCCGCCGGATGGCCAGCATTTGGTTCCCTGGCAGGGCTTTGCGCTCATAGGCGTCGGCGAGCGCGACCTGGACGTCGCCGTCCTCGGCGCGGGCGATCTCCATGGCGATGGTGTGCGGGATAACCCCGCGCTCGACGGCGTTGATCAGCCGCTCTTCGCCGTGCTCCAAGAGATAGCAGATCGCCCAGATGTACTCGGCGCTGAAGTCGGTCTTGGCGGCGATCTCCTGGACGGAGTAGCCGCGCTCTTTGAGCGCGCCGATCTCGCGAACGAGCTCCAAGGGGCTGTGCAGACGCCGGGCAAGGTTCTCGACCAGGCTCATGACGAAGCAGTCTTCCTCGGAGACCTCGAGCACCACCGCCGGAATGGTCGGCTGGCCCAGCGCGAGGAAGGCCTCGAGGCGGCCCTGGCCGCAAACCAGGTCAAAGCCACCGTCCTCGCGGCGGCTGACGGTGATCGGCCGTTTCAGGCCGAGGTTGGCGATGCTGGTGACCAGCTCCTGAAACACCCGCTTGTTGCGCGCCCTCGGGTTCAGGACGGTGATCTGGGAGACCGGGATCATCTCGACGTCCGAGGCTGCCGTCATGCCGCGCTCCTCAGGCGGACGCGGCGGGTCAGGTCGAAGAAGGCCTCCAGCCCGTCATAGCGGTAGGCGTCGAGGAACACCCCGTTGTCTTCGCGAAGACGCAGGCTGCCGAGCGGACCGAGATCGATCCAGGGCAGCAGGTAGTAGTCGTGCTCCTCGGCGTTCTGCGCATCCATGCGCACCGCCACGGTGATGTCGGGTCTAAGGCTGGTGTCGAGGCGAATCTTCCAACGCAGGTCGCCGGCGGAGGTGCGCGCACAGCGCACGATGACCAGCGAGACGCTGAACTCCTCGTTGACCCGTAGGAGATCGGTCACCGGATCGACCCGCACCGTGCTGCCGAGCCCTTCGATCTCGGCGATGGTGCGCGCCACGACCTCCGGGTGGAGCGCGCGCAGCACCCGATTGGTCTCCAGGTAGCGGAAGTCGCGACCGGGGGTGTAGCCGACCAGCTCGTAGGCGCGGACCAGGCTGCCGAAACGGTTTCGGTAGGTGGAGCTCGACGGCATGTCCTCGACCTCGTCGATGACCAGGCCTGACAGGCACCCTTTGCGCGCCAGAAGCTCGGTCAGGCGCTCCAGCAGTTCGGCGTCGGTGTAGCGGCGGCTGCGCTCTTCGATGATCCGCTGGGCCGCGACGAAGAAATCAAGATCGACGATCGGCTCGAAGGCACCATCCGCCCGCACCCAGGCCTTGGGCGGATTCACCACCCTCGCCTTCTTCAGCTTGAAGGAGACGCGATTGTAGACGTTGTTGCCGATGTACTTCTCGTTGGTGAGCACCTGGTGGACCGTGCCGCGGGTCCAGGGGCGGCCGAGATCCGTCAGAATGTTCTCGGCATTCAGCAGCACCGCGATCTCGCGCTCGGAGCGCCGGTTCAGCACGAACATGCGGTAGATCCGCTGAACGACCTCGATCTCCGACGGCGGGCCGGGTTTGAGCACCACCCGATCGGTCTGCAGGCTTTTGTGCTCGCCGCGCGCAAGCTCGGCCTTGGGCTGGCGATGCTCGTCCACCAGGAGCCGGCGTAGTCCGAACCCGGCCGGGCCGCCTTGGCGAAAACCTAGCGTGATCAGCCGGCATTGGCCGGTGAACACCTTGGCCGAGAGCTCGCGGCTGTACTCGCCGGCCATCGCCCGCTTCATGCTCTTGATGATCGTGGCGCTGAGGCTGCCGTCGTTCTCGAACTGCTCGGCGCAGTAGTGGACGGCGATGCCCGCCCGTCGGCAGAGGAACTCGTAGTAGGCGCTCTGGTCCGCGTCCTGGAAGCGACCCCAGCGGCTGACGTCATAGACGAGGATCGCCTCGAAAGGCGTATCCCCGGCCTCCACATCGGCGATCAGCTGCTTCAGCGCATCTCGCCCGTCGAGCCGAAGGCCGCTCTTGCCCTCATCCGCATAGGTCCGGACGATCTCGAAGCCCCGCTGGGCCGCGTAGAGGCCGATGATCTCCGCCTGGTTTTCAGTCGAGTACTTCTGGTGCTCGGTCGACATGCGGACATACTGCGCAGCCCGCGTTAGAGGGCCTGTCTCGCGATCTCGGGCGGTTGGCTCGCTCATCCTAAGGCCATCCGATCCGCGCCAAGCGCACCGGCTCCGCCAAGAACTCCGGGCTTGTCGCGCACCCCAAGCTACGGCCGGAGGGGGAGAAATGTCGCCTACGCAGAAGGACCGAATTCTTCAGTCCGAATCCGGAAAGTCTCTTCCACCGCCGCCTGGCCCCAGCGCCTTCCCAGAGGTGATCGCCGAGGCGCTACGCCGCGAGTTCGGCGGCACGCCCGCCGCCGTGAAGGTCGTCGTCCGACTGACCCGCGCCAACGAGCGGGCGGTCAAAAACTGGTTCCACGCCAAGAACGGCCCCAGCGGCGAGAACCTGGTCACCCTACTCCGCCATTCCGACGAGGTCCTGGAGAGCGTCCTCCAGCTGGCGGGCCGCCAGGACCTCATCGTCGCCCGCAAGCTCACCGGCGCCCGCGAGAAGCTGCGCGAGATGCTCGCCCTGATCGACGAACTCGAATCGGGATGAGGCTGGCACCACCTGTACAGGCACCCGACCGTTTTTGTCGCACCTACGCCTAAGCCTCTTCGTTATCGACTCGGAGGCGAACATGCTCCTTCTGCACCGGCGCGACCCGCGCGTTAACATGGCTCGATTTTACGGGCTGTCCCTGGAGACCTCGCTCTTCGGCGACACGCTGTTGGTTCGCCAATGGGGCCGGATTGGCGCGCGAGGGCGCACCCGGTTCGACTGGTTCGATTCACCGGCCGCTGCGGCCGCAGAGCTGGCCCGGATCGCCCTCACGAAGATGCGGCGAGGGTATCAGGATTGTCGGCCACAGGACGCAATAGACCGACGCGTCGAGGCGACTTCACAATGATGAGAACGCCAGGGTTGCGGTTTGGGGGCCGCGCAGGCGAGCATGGGGCGGGGCAAGACATTCTGCGTCGCGCGGCCGGGGGGCGACTTGGAAGCCAGAGCATACCAAGAGGGCACGAGTGGAGTGAACGGGCAGCCGACCAGCAGGGCGTTGGCTTGCAGGCGTGCACCGGGCGGAAGGATGTCCTGCCGGGTCAAGGTGGACCATCGAGGCCAGCCCGAACTGCGGACGCTGCCGTGAAGCTCATCGACAACACATCCCAGCTCCTGGGAGACGACCTGAAGGGCACACTGAGCCGCGGGGTACGCCTGAGGATCGCCGCGTCTTGCTTCTCGATCTATGCGTTTGAGGCGCTGAAGTCGGAGCTCTCAAGGGTCGACAGCCTCGAATTCATCTTCACCGCCCCAACCTTCGTGCCGACGGAGGTGACTGATCGGCTGAGGAAGGAGCGCCGGGAATTCTTCATTCCGAAGGTCGCGCGTGAGCGGGGCCTCTACGGCACGGAATTCGAAATTCAGCTCCGCAATAAGCTTACCCAACGCGCGGTCGCTCGCGAGTGCGCGGAGTGGATCCGCAAGAAGGCGCGTTTTCGGTCGAACACGACCAAAGCGGCGATGCAGCAGTTCATCCACGTCGCCTCCGAGGCCGGCGACACCGCCTACATGCCAATTAGTGGCTTTACGGCAGTCGACCTAGGCCTCCAGAAGGGCGATGCGGTCTCGAACCTCGTCACGCGCGTCGATGAACCGACGCACACGCAAGTCTATCTCCAACTTTTTGATCAAATTTGGCAGGATAAGGACAAGGTCTCGGACGTTACGGAGACCATCTGCAATCACATCGAGTCCGTTTATCAGGAGAATTCGCCAGAGCGGATCTACCTCCACATCCTGTACAATATCTTCAAGGATTTCCTCGAGGAGGTCGATCAGGACGCGCTACCGAACGACCTGACGGGCTATAAAGACACCCTGGTTTGGAACAAGCTGTTCAACTACCAACGGGACGCGGCGACCGGGATCATCAACAAGCTTGAAACTCACAACGGTTGCATCCTGGCCGACAGCGTCGGCCTAGGCAAAACCTTCACCGCGCTTGCCGTCATCAAATACTATGAATTGCGCAATCGCTCCGTGCTCGTGCTCTGCCCGAAGAAGCTCGCGGACAACTGGCGCAACTACAACACCAATCTGACCACAAACATCTTCGCAAAGGACCGCTTCAACTACGACGTGCTTTGCCACACGGACCTGTCGCGAACGTCCGGAGATTCCTTCGGAATCCCGCTCAATCGCGTAAATTGGGGCAACTACGATCTTGTTGTAATCGATGAGTCGCACAATTTCAGGAACAACGACGTCTTCAAGGATCGGGAGACCCGCTACCAGAAATTGATGAACAAGGTCATCCGCGCGGGAGTCAAGACCAAAGTCCTGATGCTGTCGGCGACGCCTGTTAACAACCGCTTCAATGACCTGCGAAACCAACTTGCCCTTGCCTATGAGGGCGACGCCGAAAACCTCAGTCGTACTCTTAAGGCCAAGACGAGCATCGACGAGATCTTTCGGCGCGCTCAGAAGGCATTCAACACCTGGTCCGACCTTCCGCCCCAGGAGCGGACGGCCGCGGCGATCTTGAGGGCCTTGGACTTTGATTTCTTCGACTTGCTAGACGCGGTGACGATCGCCCGCTCGCGGAAACACATCGAGACGTTCTACGACACCAAGGACATCGGACGGTTCCCGCAAAGGCTCCCGCCACGATCCTACCAGTGCCCGATCACGCATCGACCTGACGTGCTCGGGCTGAACGACATCTTCGGGCGGCTCTCCGTCCTGCGGCTCGCCGTCTACGCCCCGATCAGCTACATCCTGCCGAGCCGCCTCCGCAAATACGAAGAGATCTACGACACCCAGGTCGAGGGCGGACGGGGACGGCTGCGACAGGCAGACCGCGAGCGAAGCCTCCAGGCGCTGATGACCACGAATCTCCTCAAGCGCTTGGAGAGCTCGGTCGAAGCCTTTCGGCTCACTCTGCGCGCATTGGGCGGCAACATCTCCCGGACTCTGGAGGCAATCTCAACGTTCGAGGCGTCCGGCGCCGCCACCTCCGTCGGCGACTACCTCGGGGACCCGAGCTTGGACCCGGACGACGAGGATCTCTCCGGGCTCGACGAATTCACCGTGGGCAAGAAGATCCAAATCAGCTTGGCCGATATGGACCTGCATTCGTGGAGACATGACCTCGAGGCGGATCTCGTCATCATCCAGGAGCTGATCGCCTCCATGGACAAGGTCGGCCCGAATGACGACGCCAAGCTCCAGCACCTGAAGACGGTGATCGCCGAGAAGGTCGCCCAACCCCTCAACCAAGGCAATCGCAAGGTTATCGTCTTCACGGCCTTCGCAGACACGGCCAACTACCTCTACGCCAACTTGGCGCCGGCCTTCCTGAAGTCCCACGGGCTTCAGTCCGGAAAAGTGACCGGCTCCGAGACGCCCAAGAGCACCCTGAAGAGAAGCTACGACTTCCAGTCGATCCTCACCCTGTTTTCTCCCCGGTCGAAGGAGAAGTCCCTCGTACTGCCACAGGAAGACGGTGAACTCGACATTCTGATCGGCACTGACTGTATCTCCGAAGGACAGAACCTCCAGGATTGCGACTTCCTAATCAACTACGACATTCACTGGAACCCGGTTAGAATCATTCAACGGTTCGGGCGCATCGACCGCATTGGATCCGTGAATTCTAGAATTCAGCTCGTTAACTATTGGCCTGACATATCGCTCGATGAATACATCAACCTGAAAGAGCGTGTCGAAAATCGAATGGTGATCGCCGACGTGACGGCGACAGGCGACGACAATGTGCTCACGGCCAAGAGCAGCGACATCGCGTACCGGAAGGAGCAGCTCAAACGCTTGCAGGAGGAGGTGATCGAGCTGGAGGACGTCCGAACGGGAGTGTCGATCACCGACCTCGGCCTGAACGACTTCCGGATGGACCTCCTCAACCACATCAAAGAGCACGGAGAGCTCGAGCATCTGCCGAACGGCATGCATGCTGTCGTGCCGGCGCAACCCGCGCTTGGCCTCGCTCCAGGCGTGATCTTCGCGCTCAAGAACGTCCACGACAGTGTGAACGTCAATCAGCAGAACCGCCTCCACCCCTATTACCTGGTCTACGTGGCCGCCGATGGCGAGGTCGTCGTGGATCACACCCAGGTCAAGCGGCTACTCGACCTGATCCGTACGAGCTGCAAAGGCCGCTCCGAGCCGATCCAACAGGTGTGCCGTCTCTTCAACGAACGCACCCAGGATGGGCGAAAAATGGAGCAATGCTCGGAGCTCCTGAGCGCCGCGATCCGGTCGATGATCGAGGTGAAGGAAGAGAAGGACCTCGACAGCCTCTTCAGTGGCGGGCGGACCACGGCCCTCGTGCACACGATTGCCGGACTGAATGACTTCGAGCTGATCGCATTCCTGGTCGTGGAGGAGTCACCGGCGTGACGGGGTTGTTCGACTATCCGAGATCGGCAGCCTTCGGCCGGGTTGTTCCCAAGACCCGGATCTACGAACACGCCGGCGCCGGCGCCGCGCTGAAGGACCTGTTCGTCACGCAGGTGGATCAGATCGTCTGGAGGTACAAGCTGGCGCCTGAGACGATCAATCTGTCGGCCACGCGGTCGGTGAGCGAGATCCAGGTCTTCGAAATAGGTCTGAGAACGGGCGAGCTGGACCACGCGGTGCTTCGCGCGATCGACCGGGCCATCCCGTTCCCGTTGATCTTCGAGTTGACCTGGTCCGGAAAGCGAAAGGCCATCGCGGCCCTCAAGCGACCAAGCGAAGCCGATGCCGCCAAGTGGGTCGTCAGCGAGTACTTTTCGACGGATTGGGTTCCGGAGAAGACGCCGCGGGCGCCGCTGCCGGTCGCCCTCAATTTGGGAAAGTTGTACGAGGCGATCCTTACGGCCTTGCTTCCCGTCTCTGGTGGTCGCGACGAGAGCCTCCAGGAGCGGGTCGCCCGGGTCGAAGCCATCCGCGCCAAGAGCCGAGAGGTTGAACGAATCTCCGCCCGCCTTAAGCGGGAGCGGCAGTTCAACAAGCGGGTGGCGATCAACGCCGAGCTCCGGGCCGCCGCGGAGGAACTGGCTAATCTCAAAGGCGAGTCCGCCACCTGAGGCGCCGCAGGAGTGCACGGCGTGGGGGATTGTCTAGGACGACCGGTATGAACGATTTCAAGATGCACACGCCCGACCTGACGCAAGAAAACCTCGCGAAGCTGCGCGAGCTGTTTCCAGGGGTAGTGACGGAGGCGCGGGACGCCTCAGGTCGGCTTCAGCTTGGGGTCGATCTCGACCAGCTGCGCCAGGAGCTCGCGGACCACATCGTCGAAGGGCCGCAAGAGCGGTATCAACTCAACTGGCCCGGCAAACGCGACGCCCTGTTGGCCGCGAACGCGCCGATCGCGAAGACGCTTCGCCCTGCCGAGGATGAGAGCCGCGACTTCTACGCAACCCACAACCTTTTCATCGAAGGCGACAACCTCGACGCGCTGAAGTTGCTGCAAGAGTCCTTTCTCGGACGCATCAAGCTCATCTACCTCGACCCGCCCTACAATCGAAAGAAGGGCAACAATCTCGTCTATCGAGACGACTTCGTCGGCAACACGTTCGAATATCTCAAGCAATCGAACCAGTCCGACGAAACTGGCAACCGCCTGATCGCCAATTCGGAAGCCAACGGCCGCTTCCATTCGGATTGGCTTAGCATGATGTATTCTCGGCTCAGGGTCGCCAAAAACCTGCTCGCGCCCAGCGGCGTGATCATGATTTCGATCGACGACAGCGAAACCGCAAACGTCCTCCACCTCTGCTACGAGATCTTCGGCGAAGCGAATTTCGTCGGGACGGTGATTTGGAAGAACGCCACGGACAACAATCCGACCAACATCGCGGTCGAACATGAAAGCATTCATGTGTTCGCCAAGTCCAAGTCCGACCTCGAAGGCGTGTGGAAAAGCTCGGTCTCGGACATCAAGGACGTCTTGATTCAGATTGGTGAGCGGTTGGTGTCCGAACACAAGGACCCTAAGGCTCTTCAGAGGGCCTACTCGGAGTGGTTTCGAGAAAACAAGTCTCAGTTAGGCCCGCTTGATAGGTACAAATACATCGATGCTGGCGGCGTCTACACCGGTAGTCAGAGCGTCCACAACCCGGGCAAAGAGGGTTATCGGTACGACGTCATCCATCCCAAGACGAAAAAGCCCTGCAAAGAACCCTTGATGGGCTACCGCTTTCCCAAAGAGACAATGGACCGACTGCTGGCCGAGGAGCGAATTCTCTTCGGCGAAGACGAAGACAAGATCATTGAGCTGAAGGTCTACGCATCGGAATTCGAGGATAAATTCTCGAGCGTGTTCGACCTTGATGGGCGCACGGGCCCTTACGACCTGAAGGCGTTGTTCCCGGAGGGCAAAAAGGTCTTCTCCAACCCGAAGCCCGTGGCGCTCCTTGAAAGGCTCGTGTCCTTCGCCAGCGGGCCGGATGACATTTGCATGGATCTGTTCGCGGGCTCCTCAACCCTGGCGCACGCCGTGATGGAGCTGAACCACCGCGAGGGTGGGCGCCGACAGTTCATCAGCGTCCAATATCCCGAGGCGATCGGCCAGGAGAGCAAGGACGCGAAGGAGGCCTTCGAATTCTGCCGCAAGGTTGGCTTGAGGCCGTTCGTGTCGGAGATCTCAAAGGAACGCATTCGCCGCGCCGGCGCCGCGATCTCGAAGACCGAAGGCCACAAGGCCGCCAGCGGCGACGTGGGTTTCCGCGTCCTCAAGGTCGATAGCTCGAACTTCGAGGACGTCTACTACCGGCCTGACGAGCTCGGCCAAGCCGACCTCCTTGCCGCCGTGGACAATATCAAGCCCGACCGGCGCGCCGAGGACCTGCTCTTCCAGATTCTCGTCGACTGGGGTGTGGACCTCGCGCTGCCGATCCGTCGGGAAGTCGTGCAGGGCAAAACGGTGTTCTTCGTGGACGGGAACGCCCTGATCGCCTGCTTTGACAAAGGGATCGCGGAGACTCTGGTCAAAGAGCTCGCCGCCGCCGAGCCGTTGCGTCTCGTATTCCGGGACAATGGGTTCGCGACCGACGCCGCGAAGATCAATGCGGAGCAAATCCTCAAGCAGCTGTCGCCCGGCACCGACGTCAAGGCGATCTGAGGCCCGGCCATGAAGCTCAAGTTCAAGGTCCAGCCTTACCAAACCCACGCAGTCGAGGCTGTGGTCGACTGCTTTGGCGGACAGCCGATGGTCAACGGCGTCACTTACCGCATCGACCCCGGCCTGAAGGCCCAGGCGAGCGTCTTCGAAGATGGGTTCAAGAACGCCGACATTGCGATCAGCGACGACCAAGTCCTGGCCAACATCAAGGATGTCCAACGTCGCCAGAACCTCCCGATCTCGAACGCCCTGGTGTCTCGAGCAGGCTGCAAGTTCAATCTCGATGTGGAGATGGAGACGGGTACCGGCAAGACGTACTGCTACATCAAGACCATGTTCGAGCTGAACAAGCGCTATGGATGGTCAAAGTTCATCGTCATGGTACCCTCCATCGCCATCCGCGAAGGGGTGTATAAATCTCTGCAGATCACAGCGGATCATTTCGCTGAGATCTACGGCAAGAAGGCGCGGTTCTTCATCTACAATTCGAAGAAGCTGAACGAGCTAGAGAGCTTCTCGTCGGATGCCGGCATCAACATCATGGTCATCAACGTCCAGGCGTTCGCCGCGAAGAGCGCTGACAACCGCCGCATCTATGACGAGCTCGACGACTTCCAGTCCCGCAAGCCGATCGACGTGATCGCCGGCAACCGGCCAATCGTGATCCTCGACGAGCCACAGAAGATGGAAGGCGCCGCGACGATCGAAGCGCTCCCCAAATTCAAGCCTCTGATGATCCTCCGCTACTCGGCGACCCACAGGACGCAGCACAACCGAGTCCATCGACTCGACGCGCTCGACGCCTACAATCAGAAGCTGGTGAAGAAGATTGCGGTGCGCGGGATCCAGACGCGTGGGCTCGCGGGCACGAACGCGTACCTCTACCTTGAGAGCATTGAGATCTCGAAAAAGGCTCCGATCGCCCGGGTCGAGCTCGAGGTGAGGCTCAAGTCCGGCGAGATCAAGCGGCTGGTCAGACGGCTAGAGTTCGGGGACGACCTGTTCGTCGTGTCCGGCGAGCTGGACCAATATCGCGACGGCTTCACGATCTCCCAGATCGACGCGCGGAACGACACCGTCGAATTCACCAACGGATTGGTGCTTCGGGCCGGAGACGCGGTCGGCGACGTTGCCGAACGCGATATCCGGCGGATCCAAATCCGAGAAACGATCAAGGCGCATTTCGACAAGGAGAAGCAGCTCTTCGACCAAGGCATCAAGGTGCTGTCGCTGTTCTTCATCGACGAGGTCGTGAGGTATCGTGACTATGCTCAGGCAGACGAGAAGGGCGAATACGCTAGGATCTTCGAGCAAGAATATGAACAGCTGAAAGCGGAGTATCTGTCCGAACTGCCGCTGTCAGACGAGGGATACCGCGCCTTTCTTGATCGCGATCTGCCGGCCAAGGTCCACGAGGGCTACTTTTCGATCGACAAGCAGAAACGTTTGATCGACCCCGAAATCAAAAAATCCGGAGAGGACAAAGGCCTGTCCGACGATGTCGATGCTTACGATTTGATCCTTAAAAACAAGGAGCGTCTGCTCTCGCAAGAGGAACCCGTCCGGTTCATTTTTTCTCACTCAGCGCTGCGTGAGGGGTGGGACAATCCGAACGTGTTCGTCATGTGCATGCTCAAGCATAGCGACAACACCATCTCCCGCCGACAGGAGGTCGGCCGCGGGCTTCGCCTATCCGTGAACCAGCAGGGTGATCGGATGGACAACCCCGCCGTCGTGCACGACATCAATGTCCTCACCGTGGTGGCGAGCGAAAGCTATCGGGACTTCGTTGCTGGATTGCAGAGGGAGATCGCCGAAACGCTGTCGTCTCGGCCCCGCCACGCGAACGAGGCCTATTTCCGAGGCAAGCTGCTGGCCACCGAAGGCGGTCCCGTTGAGGTCTCCGCCGACATGGCGGCAGGCATCGAGTTCTATCTCGTCCAGAATGGGTACGTGGACCGGCAAAAGAACATTGTGGACAAGTACCACACCGCCAAAGCCGGCGGTGCGCTCGCTGAGCTCCCCGCCGATCTCAAGCCCTACGCCGAGCAGGTGTTTCAGCTGATCGACAGCGTGTTCAGCGAGGCGCAGCTTCCGCAGGTCGCGGATGGCCGCAAGCCGAAGACCAACCCGCTGAACGACAACTTCGATAAGAAGGAATTCCAGGCGCTCTGGGCGCGCATCAATCGCAAGGCGGTTTATCGCGTCGAATTCGACTCCGACGAGCTGGTCCGCAAATGCGTGGACGCGCTTGAGAGCCAGCTTCGCGTCACGCCCCTTCAGTATACCGTCCATACCGGACGGCAGAGTGACGCCCTCACGGATGAACAGCTGAAGGCCGGCGAGGGCTTCGAGCTCACCGACTCCACGACGGAGCGCGGCGGGTCCATCCATTCAACCGTGCGGTACGACCTTCTCGGCAAGATCGGCGAGAGCGCGGAACTGACCCGAAGGACGGTTGCCGAGATCCTGTCCGGCATCCAACCGCGGGTGTTCGAGCAATTCAGGGACAACCCTGAGCACTTCATCAGCGAAGCGTCGCGGATCATCAGCGAGCAAAAGGCCACTATGGTCATTGAAAGGCTCGCCTACGACGGCCTTTCCGATCGCTACGACATAGATATCTTCACAGCCAACCAAACCGGACAGGATTTCTCCGGGGCGAGCGCCAAGCTGAAGCACCACATTTACGACTACGTCATCACGGACTCTGACGTCGAGCGCCGGTTCGCCGGAGAGCTCGACGCCAGCGACGAGGTCGTCGTCTACGCCAAGCTCCCGCGCGGCTTCCTGATCCCGACCCCGGTGGGGGACTACAACCCCGACTGGGCCATTGCCTTCCGAGCGGGCGCCGTGAAGCACATCTACTTCGTGGCCGAGACCAAAGGCACGATGTCATCGCTGAAGCTTCGCGAGATCGAAAACACCAAAATCGCCTGCGCGAGAAAGTTCTTCGATGAGATCGGCCAGCGTATCTCCGAAGACCGCGTGAAATACGACGTGGTGGACAGCTATGAAGCGCTGATGGATCTCGTAGCTGAACGGGCGGCGTAACGCCTTGAACCCCGTTGAGGTCATCGCCGCCAAGCGCGCCCACCTGGCCCGGCTGGCCAACCAGAGCGGCGCCGCAGGCGAACTCGAAGCGCGGCTGGCGATGGAGGACTGGGTGGCCCGCCCGAAGGGTACGGGCCTCCGTGTCCTTCTCGACGCGCTTTCGGAAACGGGGATCTCAATCAAGGCCTCGAGCTTCGACGCGCTCGCCGTGCCGCAGACCATCGACTTCACCGACAGCTCCCTCGTTCGCACGCTGCTCCCGCAAATCACCTTCATCGAAATCAAGACGGCCAATCAGGCCCGGGTGCAGTCTGGTTTCGGCGGCTTCTTCTTTGCGCTGACGGAGAGCGAGATCACCGCAGCCGAGTTGCTGGGCCCGCGACACCGGGTGGCTCTCTTCAACAAGCGAACCGGGGAACTTCTGATGTCATCTGTGCCGGAGATCATCGCTCGCACCCGATCGATGACTTGGCAGTTATCGGTTCAGCTTTAGCGACGGAGTCTCGTGAGAAGGTTTACAGGCCGCGGCACCGGGCCTGCAGCTCGCCTGGCCCCATCGAAGTTGGCGTTGCGAATAGCAAACTGACTTCCGCGAACTTCAAGGCGCGGGGAAGAATCGTCCGTCCAGCCTCTGAGCCAAGTCCCTGCTCGACACGCCGCGCACCGGCGCGCCGTCTGGCAGCAAAGGCGAGATCTGCAAATACTGCGCGCCGCGGACCGGGCCCTTGTCGCGCTTGATGAGGTTCGTAGGCGCAAACTCATCGACGACGTAGTAGCGCTGCGGCTGGGTTCGCAGGTCGTAGTAGGAAGTGGCCTCGATTACGGCGGCGATCCGCTTCAGAGCGTTGTCCGTCGCGGTACCGCGCTCAACCTCGATCACCTCGGCGACGCCATCGATATAGCGGCAAGTCAGAACGGCCGTGACGCGCCCAACTAAGCGGATGGCCTTTTCGCTGTAGGCGCCCAGGAAGGCGCAGGGCGAGCGCTTGGGACGATCGACGCCATCGTAATAAACGCCGAACCGCTGGTTGTCGGCGAGCGAAATCCCGCATGGGACGACGAGCATCCAATCGTCGCTCTGGAACAGGAGGTTTTCCGAAGCCAGGAATTCGGTGAAATCGTCGAGCACGGCGCGCAAGGCGACGTCATGCGGCGCGCAAGCCGCGTCCAACGCAGCGACGAGTTCGGCGAAAGTTGTAGCCGCGAACACGACGCCTTGAGCCTTCGCCATGGCGCCCAGGGCTTCCCGTTCGGCGGCGGGCATGGACTCAGTCGACAGGCCCACGAGGAAGGCCTCCCCCGACGCCGGCGTTCGGTCATCGGCAATGCTCTCGATGTGGCGGAGGATCTGGTCCCGGTCGAGCGACGGGCCGAGCTTCGTCTCGAAGTACAGGCGGAATGGCGCCTGGCTAATGAGGCCGTCGGGCACGCTCGCAGAGCCGCGCGTCTGCTGGTGAAAGGTAAGACCCAGGTTCACGGCCTCCTGTCCGACGAGCTCACGGACCACCTGCTCAAGCTTGCCGGACGCCGTCTGGTAAAGGTGGCGCAGCACCAACAGTGTGTTGTTGGTGACGTGGTTCTCCCGCTGCGAGTAGCGTTGAAAGTAAGATATTCCGGCCACTCCCCTGCCCCCTTGCGCGATGCGCGGAAACCGCTGCTGGATCGTCTAGATCGGTTAAGCGGCCATCGGCTCAGCACGAGGGACCGGACGTTAAACCTTGCTGGCATAACGACCGCTGTTCCGACGCTGACCTAAGCTCCAAGCGGATAGACCTGCTGCTGCCGAACCCCAAGTCGACCATTCCCAGTCAACTCGATGACCCGCATGGGCGGGTCCTTCCCTAAGTCTGGCCCAACGGCCCCGAACTTTTCGACCATGTGGCGGGCGAGGCTTCGGCTCGCGGTCGTGATCACCAATCGGATGCGCCCGCCCCCTTCGGTTGCCACAGCCCGAAACACATCCATGAGCCCGACCCGGTTGAGGTCGTCCAGGTGCGCGACCGGCTCATCCAGGAAGAAGGTGCCGCCGAGACCTCGGGCCCTGGCCAGGAACAGCGCCAAGGCAAGATCCTGGCGTTGGCCTTGGCTGAAATCCCGACCAGGATCGAGCTGCGCGTCGCCGGCGTCTGCAAACCAGTGCAGGAATGATTCCGACTGCCCAAGATCGATGCGATCGACAATCTGGTTGGCATGCATGCGCAGGAACAAGCCATTAACGACGCGGCTCAGGCCGCCGACCTGCGCTTGGCTGGTGGCGATGTAGCTGTCGCGGAAGGTCACCTGCAGTCGCCTTGCGACATCACGGCTCGCTTTCAACCGAGCATACTTCGCGTTGATCGGTGCCAGGTCCGCTTCGATCTTCGCCAGCCGGGCGTGCTTGGCCTCCACCGCCCAGGACGCGCGCGCCGCGGCGACCTCGTTCTCGGCGGCGTCAAGATTAGCGACAGCGGAGGCCACGTCGCGGCGCAATCGCTCGAGACCGTCTGACGTCCATGCCTCAATGCCCGCTGCCCTGGCCCAAAGCGCCAAGATCGCCGCGCGTTCGGCCTCGGCCGTCGCCTTTTCGCGCCGGATCGCTTCGAGCGCCGCCTTCTTAGCGCCCTCGGCCGCAACCTTTTCGGCCATTGTGGTCTGCGCGACCTCCAGGGCGCGACCAGCGGCGCTAGCGACCTCAGTTAGCACTTTGCGCCGCGCGGTGACGGTTTGGTCGAGGCGATCGCGCAAGCTGGCGATCGGGGCAGCAGGGTCCAGGAAGCGAAGCCCGTCGGGGCTCACTATCGCCAACAGGTCTGTCTGCGTCGCACTGAGCGCTGCTAGAGCATCGGCCAGATTCAACCTTCGCTCGGCCCAATCCAAGACGCTCCGTCGCTCCGGCCCGGTCATGGGGGCCTCCATCGCGCCGAGGATCCGACGTTCCGCCTCAAGGCGCGCCTCCACGTCGCGCGCCTCCTTGTCCAGAGCTTCGATCTGAGCCTGCCGCTGCACAGCATCTGTCACGAACCTGCGCGCCGCCGTCGCCACGGTCGCCGCGGAATCGGCGGCCAAGCGCGCCGCGGCCACGACCGCTGGCGCAGCATTCAGGGTGCGTTGGACAGCCTCCAGAAACTTCGCGCGGTCCGCCCAGTCGTGGCCGCAGAGAGGGCAATCCGTGTCGTCGTCATGTTGGTGATCGACGACCATACGGCCCGCGGACTGCAGGGTCGCGATCGGTCCGGCAAGCGCCTCGGCGTCCGACCGGGCGCGGGTCGCCGCGGCTTCCTTTTCGTCGGCTTCCGTGCGCAGACGCTGCAATTCGTCGGCGCTCAGTAACTGGCCAGCGACCGTCGCCCGTTGTTCGGCGAGGCGGCTCTGTTCCGCGATGAGCCGGTCGACGCGAGGCTCCGCGTCGACCGCATCACGCAACTGCGTGCGCTTGGCTTGCCGGGCTGTCGCGTCCCAACGCACTTCCGGCGCGCTCGCAACCAGACTGTTCAAGGTCGGGGTGACGCCCGCAAGGTAGGGGTCCGCAAGCAAGGCCGCGCGCAGCACTGGTTCAAGTGCCGTTCGAAGGGCGTCCTCTGCCGCCTCCAGTCTCCCGACTTGGGCGTTTGCGGACTGGAAGGCCGCCTCGCGATCCTGCACCAGGTCTTGGGCCTGCTTGCGCTCGGCCTGCGCTGCCTCGAAAGCTTCGACCGCCTCGGACTCGACAGGGCGAAGGCCGATGATCTGAGCGTCGAGCTCAGCCTTGCGTGACCAGACGGGTGCCAGCGCGTCCATAGCCTCGGATCTTTGAGCCTGCTCGGAGCGCCGCTTGGCGATCTCGCCGACGACGGTCTCGATCCGATCGGGGATATTCGAACCCAACGGGGTCAGGCCCAATAGTCCTTCCGCCGCCACCAAGCTGGCATCAGCGCTCCGCACCCCAGACACCGAGTCCTTGAGCTCGCCGCGCAGCTGGACCGCTTCAGAGGCTAGGGTGCTGCGCTGGCCGTCAACGATCTTCAGGAAAGTCGCCAGCTCATTAGCGTACTTCTCACTCTCCTGTTCGGCGTCACGCAAATGGCGAATGCCGAGCAGATCAGCGAACACGTCCTTGCGTCGATCGAGGCTCCCCGGGGAGTTATCGACGAGGGAGGCGAGCGCCTCGCTTGTCAGGAAACGCGTCCCCCGCAGATAGTGCTGACGCAGGCTGATCGCACTCTTGTGGTGCTTGTTCGGCGCAGCCGCAGTCGGAGCGAACATCTCCAGGATGTCACCAGCCCGCCTCGGGTTCCCGGTTCGTTGGTCGATCCAGGCGCCCTCGGGAGTCCGCCAGACCCTATGCGCGGCCTCGCCGATGCGAAGCCTAGCTTCGACCTGCGGCGCGACATTTTCCAGGAATGCCGACTGCAGAACCTCGTCGCTCCACGACGATCCCTCGCGCAGGCGCTCAACCTGGCCCGTCAACAGCCATTCGACCGCCTCACAGAAGGTCGTCTTGCCGGTGCCGTTGGGGGCGTAGACCAAAGTGACCGGCGCGGTGAAGTCGAGCTCGAGTGGCTCTGTGATGCCACGGAACGCAGAGATCTTGATCTTCTCGGTGATCAGCGGTCCGGTCATAGGCGACGATCTTCCGCTTCTGCCGCGCGTTTCGGGCCGGATTTCTGGATGCGAGACCAAAGAGCGGCGGCTTCAGCGTCGAGGACCGGCCACGTAGGTTCTCCGGAGGCAGAGGTGACGCCGTCTGGCAACCCTAAGACCGTGACCGCGTCGAGCCGCCGCCAGATCCCGTCTTCCTCCGGCCAAACCGCGTGCTTGCGGCAAATTTGCGTGGACAGCTCGACGGTGCGAACGGCGCTTTGAATGGCCTCCGTGACGGGCCGATCAAATGCGAGGAGCAAATACCCATCAACGACCCGGGCATTGCGACGACGCTCCTCGCCGAAGAGGTAATCCGCGAACCACGCCTCTGCCCGTCCCGCCTCGGCCGTAAATTGGGTCTCGCTGGTCGGCCAGAACGCTACAGCGGCGTAGGAACCGCTCCATAGCGACACTCCGTCGGGCGCCTCGACGTCAAGCTCGGCCGAGAGCCCGACCGCCGTGCAAAGCGGACCCAAAGCCTCCACGCCGCGAGCAATCCAGTCTGCTTTCGTCATGCTGCCTGCGCCGCCTGCGCCAGTCGTTCGATCAGTTGCGCCATGCGTTCCGCATCCTGAGCCGGATCGTAGTCGACATAGAGCTCGGTAACGTGATCCAACCGGACCAGAACGGCCTTACGGATAGCCCGGCGTTCGGTGATGTCGCTCGCGTGTTCGGCAAGCCCGCCGCCGAGGTTGAGGGGCGCGCTGGAGTCGGGTCCAGAGGCGATGTTGTCCCTCGGGTGCCTCACGGCCACCCCCTCCTCGACCTGCCCATAGTGGCCTTTGGCCAGCACAATCAGCGTCGGATGCTCGGGCCCGTCGGTCCACTCGCCGACGGCGTGGACGATCTGGCGGCCGGACCGGATCGGGTCCCGCCAGACCAAGATATTTACGCCGGGTTCCTGCAGCACCAGTTGACCGGCTTGCCCCTCACCCGTCCGCCAAGCGAAGGTTTCGGCCTCCGTCACCAGCGTCGCGAGCGCATGAATCGCCTGCGCCAGCGCCGCGCCATTGGGCTCTTCTCCGACCTTCTCCGGAGAGCAATCAGCTGTGACATGGACCCCGTAAAGAAGGCCCGACAAGAGTTCTGCAGCCTTTGGCGAAGTGTCGGTCGCGATGTGAGCGCGCACAATATCAAGGCCCGCGGCCACTCGGGGGCACCAGGTAGCTTCAATCGGCGCGCGACGCGTAAAGCGGGCGAGTTCGATGTTCTCCACGTCCGGTGGGCGCTCGATCGGAAGGCGAACGCCAGTGGTGTCCAGCGACGCGCCCATGGCGACGTGCCAGAAGAACTGCTCGCCGGTTGGGCCGTAGTCGGGCCAAGCCAACGGACCTCCCGTCACATAGGGTGTGGTCAAGCGCAAAACAGCGCCCCGCACGCTCGGGGTAGCAACGCCACGCGTGACTCGCAGGTTCGCTTGGTTCTTCGGGATCGGCGCCATGCGATTGAAAACACCCGTCAGGGACCGCCAAGCGTCCTGCGGCTCTGGCCAGAGTGGTTTGTCGATGGCGACATTCGTCAGCGCCACGAGCGTGTCGCGTCCCGGTGCGACGTGATGGAGCCAATTGTCGATAGCGATCGCCCAGTTCGGATTGCTCGGTTCACCTTGAACAAGCGAACCCGTCACCAGGACCGGCTTCCCCGCCGCAGCTCCGTCCGGCAGGGCGGCGCGAACCCGATGCACAGCCGTTCCATCGCCCTGGGCGAAGGTTTGCACCATGTCCGCACAGATCATCGGAAAGAGCTCAAGATCCTGAAACGACACCCGCAAAAGATGGGTCCCGGCCTGGATCCATTCTAGCGAGACCAGCTCGGTGGCCTGCTCCATGTGGTTCTTCAGGAACGCCACGCAAATTGTGTCGAGGCCAAAGCCGTGAATCCAGCACCAGGCACCGTTGATCGGACGGGCCGCGGACAGCTGGGCGGACTGCGGATCCCAACTAAGGCGCCGGATTGTCTCGCCGTCCTCTCCGGCCCAGGCTTCGACGCTCGCGGCGGGTGTCGCGCCGAAGCCCGCGATGAGGACGATTGGCCGCTGCTGCTGACGTACGAGACCGTCGAGCTCCGCCCAGTCACCATGACCGAATGCGTATTCCGGCGTGACCAAGACGACGGGGGACAAGCCGGGCGCAATGTCCCGAAGCAGAGGCGCAGCGTGGCCCCCGCCGCCGGCCAGGATGTGGGTGAGCGCCGCACAAGCTGCAGGCCGCCCGAGGTCATGCGTGATCTCGTGGAGGGACCTTTGTCCAAGCTGGATGACACATAGGTTTAAGCGGCCGCCCGCCAGGGTGCGGATCGGGGCCGGCACCGTGACCGTCGCCAGGCGCAGCGCATCGTTAAAGCTGATCTCAGGCGCAGCCAGGACCGGTTCCTCTCTGATCGCGTCTCGAAGTCCAAGCGGTCCCGATCACGCTCTGGCGGCTAAGCTACGATAGGGGCGCCGAAACACAACTCTTCCGGTTGAATCGCTTGCGCGGCAATTATCGATCGCGTTCTCGGC
>Ga0335069_10002775_pt1 | contig 26782 bp, 26 predicted proteins | sample Lox_Sample_11_FD_206714 | JGI IMG/M metagenome (GOLD analysis project Ga0335069, IMG submission 206714) | Soil microbial communities from Loxahatchee National Wildlife Refuge, Florida, United States - Lox_Sample_1.1 | ecosystem: Environmental > Terrestrial > Soil > Wetlands | place: USA...
CACGCAGTGAGTTGGCGTTATTCGAGAAGAAAAACGAACCGCGACCCTTCCTGCGCATCGCGGGGAGAATCTCTTTAGCGACAAGGAACGGCCCACGACTCGAAATATGCTGCGCAAGATCGAACATTTCGACCGGGATGTGCTCGAGCAGTTCCATCTCCGGAGGAAGTTCGCGCCCCTCCATGTAGCCCGCATTGTAGACGACAATTTCCGGATCACCGGCCTCGCTACGAATCGTCGCAAAGGCGCTCGCTATCGATTCTTGGGACATCAAATCCAGTTCGACGATCGTACATGATCCGTTTTGTTGCTGGATCGCATCTGCCAACGATGTGGCATTGGTCTTGCGACGCGTCGTCAGGACAACGAAGAAGCCTTCGCGGGCGAATTTTTGCGCGATTGCTCCGCCGATACTCCAACGCGCACCGACCGGAAGTTCACTGTCGTCCAGTGATTTGCCGTGCACGAAAACAGTATTGCGCCCGTCGGCTTGCCACTTGGACGTCGCGCCAATCACAACTGCCACAGGCTGATTGTTCGAGTTCATTTTGTGGCTTTGGCTCATCGGTATTAGTTCATCCCTTCCACGCCAGCGCTCCGATTCAAGAACAGAGATTCGTCATCAGATGGGTCGCAGGTAAGCAGCATTTCCTCTAATGCGAACTCTATTTTGCTTTCAGCGTTTCTGGCGTCCAGACGTAATTCACATCCGGTTCACCTTCTTCGTTGCGTGATCCGTCGGTAAATTTCGATGGAACAAACCCATGCGCCTCCTAAAACTGACGCGCTGGGGAATTGCGTTGAAAAGTTCAAAGATCTAATCCTGCGGGGCTTAATTGTTTTGCGAGACTGAGCAAACAAGATCCGACGCCCCGACCTTGGTAGGATGGCAAAATATACACAGGTGCTCCATATGCCTACCCTGGAGTGCGATAAAACCGATGACCCGGTCATCGATTTTAGCAACACGGACATCGTCGTTGATTAGCACCTGCCCCGAGAAATAGTGCAAGGTCTCTTGATACGAATGAATGACGGGCAACCAAGGCATCGCCGCGCGTCGCGAACGGATGTGCACGCACGCGATCCTTTCGGCGTCCTCGCGACATGCGTACCTGATTGTTAAGTCCTTCATTCATCCTTCCCAGCATTAAAGTACGAATCTGAACGGTTTGCTTTATGCACTGCGGTAACGGTCATCGAGCGGCGCTCAGCCGACGGACTTCCTCCCAGTAAATGATGCGCCGCGAATACAGATCGGCGATTTGTTGGTCGGAGTACCCCAGTTCTCGCATCAGCCTCTCCGTATGCTCGCCCGGAAACGAACCGTGATCGTAGCGACCTGTCGCATCGGAGAAACTCACGATCGTGCCGTGGCGCAGATATTTGCCGAAGCGCGGACTGTCGACTTCGAACACCATCCGGTTCTGAGCGGCCTGCGGATGCTCTTCGAGGAAGGTGCCGACATCTCGGTCGGCTCTCACGCATGCAACTCCCGCCTGAGTCAGAGACGCCTCCCACTGATCAGCCGTATGGGTCGCGAAGACCTCTGCGAGTTCGGTGGCCAGCTCCCGATCATGTTCCGCACGGGCGGCGGAAGTGGAGAAGCGTTTATCGGCGGCCCAATCGGATCGCCTCAATGAATTGTAGAGCAATGCCCACTCGCGCTCGGAGGGACAGGCAAGGAAGATCCATCCTTCGCTCGCTTGATACAGGCGATAGAGTGCGCCAAGCCCGTAGCATTGCTCATCCGGCAGATGGGCCGGCGGACGACCCGCGTAATCGTAAGCCTCATCGGCGTTAGCCCACGCATTGGCCTGCATCATCGTGACTTCGATCGCCTGTCCACGTCCCGTCTGGGCGCGTGCCAGTAGTGCAAGCACGATACTGGTGGCGACCGCCTGCGATGTGTTGGGATCAGGATTCGCTTCGTTCGCCCGCATCAGTAATCGTGATTCCTCTTTGATCTCGTCGAGCGTCATCGGATGATCAGGCGCCGGAGGATGCGCACAGCCGGCTTGACGCAGAGCGCCGCCCAGCAAGGCTCCCGGTATCGGATGCGCCCCCGGCCGCCGATGGTGCGGGCCCGTCGCTCCATAGGCTCCAACATAGAGATGAATGAGACGCGGATTGATCCGCCGACAGGTCTCCCAATCGATCGCGAGTCGCTCCGGCACTCCGGGGCGGAAGTTATGCAACAGAACATCAGCGCCTGCTATCAGCTGATGGAGAATCTGCTGGCCCTCTGCGCTCTGGAGATTGATCTGAATCGCTTCCTTGCCGGCGTAGCTTTTCAGGTTGATCAGCGTCATCCCGCCACCCGTACTGATAGTCTGTTCGCGCTCCGGGGTAGCATCGACTTTGATCACACGCGCGCCCATATCCCCGAGCATCGCTGCGCCGTACGGCCCCGCGATCACCATCGACAGGTCGACTATGGTGATCCCGTCGAGGGGAGAACGTGATACGTCTTGACTGCCGACAGTTGCGGTCTGAGCTACCGATGCTCTGGATACCTGCGAATCGGGCCGTCGCAAAATCTCGTCGGTATGCTGTCCCTGTTCGGGCGCGGGGCCGCCGACTTCACCTGGCGTTTCGCTCAGACGGGCCAGCACTCCAACCGTTTTAAGTGTTCCAACACGCGGATCATTGATTTCAACTGCGTGACAATTGTGCAGAAACTGCGCATGCTTCATCCCTTCGGTTGCGTAACAAAAGGGCTCAGCCGCGATATTCCCATCCGCGACGTAGATCTGCATCCACTCCTCGAGCGTCCGCTCCTGCATCTTGCTCAGGATCAGATCGCGGAGCGCCTCGCGACCTTCAGCACTCAATATCGGCGCGTTCTTGAACAGTTCCTCTTCGAGAACCCATCCGAGGTCGACCGCCTTCAGATATGAGCGGAAAAGTCGGTCCATCAGATTCGCGTGCTGAAGCCAGCGGCCGTCTTGGGTGCGCACCGGGATATACTGGAGCATCGGCAGACGGAGCATCGCGCCCAAAGCGTCGGGCGGGAAACTCCTCGGATCCTGACGCGAGAATTGCCGCAGCATCAGACCCGCAAGGTCATACGGAATCATCCCTTGCAGGATACTCGTTTGAACCCATTGGCCGCGGCCAGTCGTATCCCGACGCAAAAGTGCAGCGAGTATCCCGCGAACCGCAGCCTGACTCGCCGCCCACGAACCGACTTGCACAGCGGCAAACGCAGGACCACTGCGATTGAGCTGCCCTTCGAAGGTCATCATTCGGCCTGATTTGGCGGCCACAACACCTTCGTATCCGGCGATATGACTGAGCGGGCCGTTCTGACCCCATCCGCTGATCGAGGTGTACACAAGACGCGGATTAATCTCGGAGAGCGCCGAGTAATCGATACCAAGGCGCTTCGACACACCCGGACGAAACGATTCGATTACGATGTCGGCATGCACAGCGAGCCGATGAACCTGCGATCGCCCTTCGGCTGTCTTCAGGTTCAGGGCCGCGCTCTTCTTGCCGCGATTCCATGCGATCCACGCCGGATGACTCCGGAAAGGATCGCCCGTCGGTGGTTCTAGCTTGAGAACTTCGGCACCAAAATCGGCCAGGACCGCTGTCGCGAGGCCTCCGGCCATCCCCCAACTAAAATCCAGAACGACAAGTCCGCTGCACGGTCCGCCCATTCTGCTCCCTCCTCAAATCAACGCGTCGCAGCGCAACCATATCGCCAGTTGAGGATCGGTTGCACATGAAATCGCATGAGCAACGGTCGTCGATTGGACCGGATGGAGATTCTAGTTTGCGGTTCCTTCGAGCGCTAAGTTCGATGACGATCTGAATCTGACAAACGGCAATGAATCACTACCGGATCGTGATGCTCGCGGCGCTGCTGATGACCTTACCTCGGTTGGGATGGAGTCAAAGCCTCATGTCTGTTAGTCCAGGCTCGTCCTTGGAATCCGAGGAGGACCAGTTGGCCGAGGAAGTAGATGATCCGACGGCCCGACTCGCGCAGCTCAAATTGCAGGACATCTATACTCCGGGCAATTTCCAAACTTCAGCGCAGACCAATACTGCGCAACTGCAGGCACCGGTACCCATCGCGCCGTTCTCCCTCCTCCCGTTTCAGCAGTTGGTGCGGCCGACTTTCAAACTTGTGACCTCGGCCACCTCGGGTGGGAGTTCAACGGTGACAGGATTCGGCGATATCGAACTCTTCGACCTGTTCATCTCCAATTGGCCTGACCCGAAGAAGACCGGATTCGCCTGGGGAATCGGACCTACTTTTGTCTTTCCCACCGGTCGAGTCGCGGGAGCCGGCAAAAATGCATGGCAGGCTGGTCCCGCGATGGCCGGCAGGTATAAAGGCCTTCCCCATCTGACCTTAGCCTTTCTCCTCCAGAATCCGATCTCCTTCGCCTACACAACGCCGACAGCAAGTCCGCAGAGCCAGCTCAAGTTTCAACCCGGGATCACCTGGACCTTGGAACGCGGATGGTATGTGAAATCCTCCGATTCGACTTGGAATTTTGGTTGGCGGCACGGCAGCTCGACCATAATCCCGGTCAGCCTTGGTTTCGGCAAAGTCTGGAAGCTGGATGGGGTTGACCCGAATCTCTGGGTTTCGGGCGAATGGACCGCCTATCGGCAATACGCGGGCATCACGCCAATGTACACAGTGCGCTTCGGCTTGAATCTGCTGTTCCCTGAGTTCACACTTTGAGGCCGCTACACGGAGGCGCACGGTAGAGGTGAGGAGCACCTTATAGCGGCGCGGACAGGAGTATCATCATGGGCGCGAATCCGACGAATGGCTCAGAACCTCGACACTTTCATCCGAAGGGCAAGCTGCCTTCCAAGTTCACCATCGAGTTGCAAAAGGGTCTGCGGGCGACCTTACCGTTCGAAGACCAGCGTGATTTCGAAGAGGCCAAACACGGCTTTGTCGCGGCCCCACCTTACAAACAGATAATGGCCGAGGCCGGCAACGTAGCCTGGGATATCGGTAGCTACGAATTCCTGCTGCAGGGTCGCGACTTCGACAGTATTCATCCGTCTTTACAGCGCCAGGCGATCGTGAACATGGCGTACGGACTTTACGAAGTTGTACCCGGCAGAATTTGGCAGGTTCGCGGCTACGATTTGGCCAACATAAGCTTCGTGAAGGGCGACACTGGCTGGATCGTTTTTGATCCCCTGACCGCCAAGGAAACAGCCAAAGCGGCGCTCGAGTTCGTGAACGAGAAACTCGGCAAGCGCCCTGTCGTGGCTGTCATCTACTCTCATTCCCACGTCGATCACTTCGGGGGGATAAGGGGAGTCGTAGACGAGGCTGATGTTAAGTCCGGCAAAGTGCCGATCATCGGGCCGATCGGTTTCATGGAGCATGCCGTTGCCGAAAACGTTTATGCGGGCAATGCGATGAGCCGTCGTGCCTTCTTCCAGTATGGACTCCTGCTGCCGCGCAGTCCCTTCGGCCACGTGGATCAAGCGATTGGGAAAAATACTGCCGCGGGAAGCGTGGGCCTGATTGAGCCCACTCGAATCATTGAGAAAGCCTTCGAGGAAGTCATCGTCGATGGTGTCAGGATGGAGTTCCAGAACACTCCAGGCACCGAAGCTCCGGCGGAGATGAACACTTACTTCCCAGATTTCAAGGCCTTCTGGGCAGCCGAGAATATCACCGGAACGATCCATAATATCTACACCCTGCGTGGTGCTCTGGTCCGCGACGCTTTGCAATGGTCAAAGCATATCAACGCCGCGTTGTATCGCTACGGGCAGGAGGCCGAGGTTATGTTCTCGGCCCATAGTTGGCCGCGTTTCGGCAATGCGCGAATCCAAGAGGTGATGCGTACGCAGCGCGATGTGTATGCTCATCTCAATAATGAAGTCCTGCACTTGGCCAATCAGGGTGTCACGATCAACGAGATACACAACATCTACAAGCTGCCTGAAAGCCTGCAAAGGCGCTGGGCTGCACGCAGCTACCACGGCTCCGAGGAGCACAACAGCCGGGCCATCATCAATCGCTACCTCGGCTACTGGGATGCCAACCCAGCAACCTTGATTCCGCTTTCCCCGGGTGATTCTGCGCCCCTCTATGTAGAGATGATGGGAGGAGCGGAAAAGATCATCGCAAAGGGCAGAGAGCTGTGCGAAGCCGGCAAATACCGGCACGCTATCGAGATTCTGAACAAGCTCGTTTATGCCGAGCCCAACAATCAGGCCGCCAAGGATATCCTCGCCGATGCGTTCGAGCAGATCGGCTATCAAAAAGAGAGCCCGAGCGTACGCAACAGCTTCCTGGCCGCCGCATTCGAACTCCGCTCAGGTATTCCCGGTGGTATATCCGCCAAAAGCAGCGGCCCCGATGTCATCCGAGCGATGTCCACTGAACTCTTCCTCGACTTTCTCGCTATTCGTTTGGACAGCAACAAGGCTCAGGGAATCGAGTTCAAGATGAACCTGTCTACGCCCGACAATGGCGAAAAGTTCGTCGTCGAGATGAGTAACGCGACGCTCACCAGTATCAAGGGTGCCGAGGCCAAGGACGCGAACGTAGCTCTCACGGTTCATCGCGCCGACCTCGATACTGTGCTCACCGGCGAGGCGACCTTCGACAAACTGGTTGCTACGGGCAAAGCAAAGATCCAAGGCGACCCCAAGCCCCTCGCACATCTGCGATCAGCGCTGGTTCAGTTCAGTCTGGCCTTCGAGATAATGCCCGGTACAAAGGCTGCGCCGGTAGCTGGATCGTCGGGTAAAGACCCCTTTGAACAAGCCGCCCCTGCACACTCGGATGGCGGCTGATCCAAGGGTTCCAAGCTCATGGACTCTTGAAAGATCGTGGAGGGTATGGTGAGGGAGCAAATTTCGACACAAGAAAATCCGGGTCTCACCACTCCGCGAGGAGCCGCAATCGCGGGCGTCATGTTTTCAGTTCTCTTTATCGTCAGTCTGAGCCTAGTCCGCTATGCGATACCTGAGGATCCGAGTCAGCCCGGCGAGTGGCTTACCGAACCGAGCCGGCGTCGTGCAGTGCAATCCGCCGTCGACCTAGTTCCCTTTGCCGGAATCGCCTTTCTTTGGTTCATGGGCGTCTTGCGCAGCCGCTTGGGGCAATTGGAGGACCAGTTCTTCGCCACGGTGTTTTACGCTAGCGGGCTCCTGTTCGTTGCGATGCTGTTTGTTGGTTCCTCGATAGGCCACGCCATCCTCGAGTCAGTCGCGGCCGGCAAAAGTGACAACAGCACCTATTATTTCGCGCGTCGCGTAAGCGACACCGTCGTGAACCTCTTCGCGATGAAAATGGCCGGGGTGTTTATCTTTTCAACCTGCACGATTGGTCTACGCACCAGGATCTTCCCGCGATGGATCGCTGTCGTTGGTTACGGATGTGGCCTCGCTCTCCTCGTGGTTATTAGTAACTGGCGCTGGATTACCCTCGTGTTTCCGATCTGGATGCTTCTGCTCAGCGTTTATATTTTTCTCGCCGACCTGTTCGGTCATAGAGCGAGCACTGACCGTCCGGATATACGGATCGCACGCCTATAGCGTCGCACCAGCAGGATTATCCGATGGCCCAAAACCCTGTGATACCGGAACTGGATCGTTCAACCGCATTAGCCTTCGTGCGGACGCGCGAGGCTTACGAACGAACGATGATGGCGTGGATCAGAACGGCCACTTCGCTCATCACCTTCGGTTTCAGCATTTATAAATTCTTCCAACTCGAAACGCCGATGCGCCCGGAACAGCAACGTCTTATCGGGCCCCGCCAGTTCAGCATCATCCTCGTGAGTATCGGAATTTTCTCGCTCCTGCTGGCCACACTGGAGCATCACTTCAATATCCGAGCGCTGCGCAAGAGTTACCCTGAGAGTCGACGATCGTTGGCGGTACTGGTCGCAGCAATGGTTTCGTCTCTTGGCCTGATTGCCTTGTTGGCGATCCTCTTTCGACAGTAACTTGGCCAATCCCCGATAGCTTAAGAGTGCAAGCACGCCCTTAGCAGTTGATTCTCCGAATCAATTGCACCTTCTCCTGTTGACGAAACCAATCGGCAGGCGATAATCCGTGGACACCCAAAAAGACCGACTACAGCTTCAAGAGCCTGCGTGGCGTGCAAGAAGGAGGATGCATCACATGGCCGCGAAACCATCACCTTTGGATCATATCCGGGGCACCGTTCCCAAACTGGTCGAGCTCACCGAAAAAGTCGTCTTCGGCGACGTATGGGAGCGGCCGGAACTTTCTAAACGCGATCGCAGCTTGATTACCTGTGCGGCGCTCGTGGCATTGCAGCGCCCCGATCAACTGCGCGCTCATCTGGGTCGTGCGCTTGCCAATGGCGTGACGAAGACTGAGCTCAGCGAATTGATCACCCATCTGGCGTTCTACTCCGGATGGCCGACCGCTGTGACCGCTGCGGGTATCGCCAAAGAAGTTTTCGAGAAGAACCTCTGAGCGCCGGTCGCTAGCTCGGCTGGCGATCGTATCGGGGACGCTTTCACAATCGGGCCGGAAGGGGACGCCGGCTCGCCACTACCGACAGTCAGGTTGTAATGAGAACTAATGGTAGCCCTTTGCGTACAGCTTTAGCGCTCGCTTTGCTTACATTTTCGTTGGTCGGAATCGCTTCCGCCCAAAGTACATCAAATCCAGCATCTCCGGCTCCGCAAGCCGCGAATGCCGCCTCAGGGCAGAGTAGCGGGCAGGCCTCCGACGCGACGATTCCGGTCGGAACCGTCATAACCACAGCGAACTGGCAGCAATACAAGCAGTTCATGCCCGACGGGATGGTCACGCTTTTCGAGGGCAAGACCGATTGGAAGATGCCTAACGATATCGCGATGACCATCGGTCCTACCGTGATTCATCCTCTGCCCGCGGGCTACATGGCGGCGACAGCCAAATACAGTCCCACAACAAAACTGGTGGAGCTGCCGGGCGGCGCCCTCACGATCGATGGCTACCAGGGTGGGATGCCCTTCCCGAATCCGACCGAGCCCCATCGCGGATGGAAGATTCTCGCGGATTTCTGGTACCGCTATATCCCACATATCGTCGTGAACACGCCGGATAATCGCGGCTTCACGTGCACGCTCGACAGCGTTGGCGACGTTAATTGCGTCAAGGGACTCTGGGTCGCTCGCCAGCTTTCCTACAACACAGACCCGGATACGCCGGCAACCTATCCCGGAGCGCAGGGCAAGTACTACACGACCTGGTTCATGATCGAGGAACCCGAACAACAGCACTACACCACGACGCTTTCAATCGAATATACCGACCTAAGCAAACCCGAGGACGTGTATACCTTTCTGCCTGCGATGCGACGGACGCAACGGATGTCGGCCGCCGCGCGATGCTCAAGCTCGGGATCGGAAACGACTGCTGATGACGGGCGCTTCGGCTTCGATGCGTCTATACCGGATTTCAGTGCCGACCTGGTCGCCGAACGAAAAATACTGACGGAGATGGATATCAAATCAGCGGGGGCAGATTTTCCCGGCAACTACGCGATGCCGCTCGGATGGCCCAAGCCCTCATGGGGGCAATGGGAGGCGCGGGACGCGTATGAATTAGATATCCGCAAACTCCCCGCCAAGGCCGAGGGCTACTGCTACGGCAAGCGGATTCTTTATGCGGATAAGAATTTCTTCGGCCCCCTCTGGGAGGATCTCTATAATCCCAGGATGGAACTCTGGAAGGTTGCCCTGCTCCAGCCGATCGTGACTGAGGTTCCGCGCCTCGGCCTGCAGAACTCGAGCGGTGCCTGGTATGCCCATTGGTGGGATCTGCAGAGCCATCACGCGACTTTCCAAGGGCCACTCGATGGACACGGCTACAACGTCCTGCTCAACGACAACGTTCCGTCGAGCTATTTGGATATCGAACGCTACACAACGCCGGGTGGACTCAATCAGGTAATGCGCTAGGAACGATGAACCCAGTTTCCCACCTCAATCTTATTATCCGTGAGAATCGGGTCGCCGATTACCTCTCACCTACGCGCGAAATCGGGATGCGCCCGGAGGAGTTCGGTAGCGGAAACTCACGCTGGAGTTGGCGTGAACAACCGCCGTTGGTGCTGAACCCCTTCGGCGCTATCAATGGCGGCTTCGTCGCCGTATTCATCGACGAGCTTTTGGCAACGGCTATCGGTTCGGTGCTCGAAGAGCATGAGTGGGCCATGACCGCCGAGACCAAGGTGTCCTATCTGCGGCCACTGCGCCCCGGGGCGATATCGGGTACAGCGCAGGTAGTTCGTCGCGGGCAGGGAATCGCGTTTCTCGACGCCGAGGTGCTCGGACCCGACGCCAAAGTCGCCGCGCGAGCCACCTCAACATGGTCGATTTCGCGGTGAGTCTCGGGCAAACTTAGGCGCAGTTATGGAGTCAGTTATCAACGGAATCGATCTCGACCGCGTCGTTAGCGACGTGCTCGACGGCAAGGAACTGGATCGGAACACGGCACGCGCGATCATCGAATGGCCCAACGACCAACTCGACGCGCTGCTACAAGCTACGCGACGGGTGCGTGAAGCCGCCTTTGGACGTGCGGTAAAGCTTTGTATGCTGCGTAATGCGCAGAGCGGTATCTGCCCCGAGGATTGCGGCTATTGTTCGCAATCGAAAGCCTCGCACGCCGATATTCCGGTCTACAAGATGCAAACCGTCGACGAGTTGATTGCGGGAGCTCGGCAAGCCGTTGCGAGCGGTGCGCGACGCTATTGCATGGTCTGCAGTATGCGCGGTCCGGCGGAGCGCGATATCGAGCATCTGGCGACTGCGTGCGAGAAGATTAGCGATGAGTTTCCCGAACTGGAGCTTTGCCTTTCGATCGGTTTGCTGAGCCGCCCTCAAGCGGAGCGGCTGAAGCAGGCAGGTGCGGGATGGATCAATCACAATCTCAACACAAGCCGCGAGTTCTATCCGAGCATCTGCTCCACCCATACGTATGAAGATCGTCTGCAAACGATCGAGAATATCCGCTCAGCGGGCCTGATGACCTGCGCGGGCGGAATCGTCGGGATGGGCGAAACCGATGAAGATATCATTAATCTGGCTTACGAGACGCGGCGCTTGAAACTTGATTCAGTGCCGCTCAACTTCCTGCATCCGATCGCCGGCACACCGCTATCGGAACAGCGCAATCTGACACCCGAGAAATGCCTGAAGATCGCGTGCCTCTTCCGCATGCTGAATCCTACAAGTGAGGTGCGCGCCGCAGGTGGCCGCGAGCTCAACCTCGGTGATCGTCAGGCCGACCTCTTCAACGCAGTTAATTCGGTCTTCGTGAACGGCTACCTGACGACCCCCGGCCTCGATTACATCAGGACGCGAGAGATCATCGAACGCGCCGGATTTGAGGTCGAAGGTCAGTAGATCGGGTAAACACGCGCGGAGGTTAGTCCCGAGGCGTAACTTAGGCTGCGGTCTGGTTCCCAGGCTTTCCTTTGCGATGAGCCTGAACATAAGCTCTCAAGATCGCGTTCATGAGTGTCTGGTAACCCGCTCCATTCGCCTTGAACCATTCGACCACATCTCGGTCGATTCGCAGAGAAACAGGAACCTTTTTTTCGGGCATCGTAACTCTCGCACTTTTGAGCCAGGTCTCGTCGAGTATTGGGGCGGCGTCTGGGTCCGACTTGATGGCCTTTTCGATCGCGCGATCAGTCATGCCATCAACTCTCGCCCAATCAGTTTTGCCGCGTCTACGGCTGTTGACCGAATAACGCTCGCTACGCTTTGCGCTCACGACTATGTGCTCTTCTCGCCGATATGATGCAGCACCGCCTGCCGCGCACCGCATAGACAACCGTTAATTCTCTTCCCTCGACCATTCCCACCGCTATCATTCGCGTTTCGCCATCGTCGCGGCGGTCATCGACTACTTCAAGAAAAGGTCCATCGAAGATGTGCACGGCATCGTGAAAATCGATGCCATGCTTGAGGAGGTTGGTCGCGTTCTTTGCGACGTCCCACTCAAAAGCCATCTACGTAGATACGATTGTATAGACAGCCCCGCAGTCTTCCAACAACCAGACTGCGGGCCTATTTCGTTGTCTCTTCTTGAGAAGAGTTCAGTGAACCAGGTCTTCTTTAGGTTATGCCTCGCGGCTCCCAGTAACCTTGTCGATGATCTCCATCACGTCGAGGGTCTGGACCTTCTCCGTCAGATCCTTGGCCTTGATGCCGTCGCCGAGCATCGTCATACAGAACGGGCACGAAACAGCGATAACCTCGGGATTCGTCTCAAGCGCCTGATCGGTGCGGAGCAGATTCACCCGCTTGTCCTGATCTTCCTCCATCCACATCCGCCCGCCGCCGGCGCCGCAGCACATACCGAACTTATGGTGCCGCTCCATCTCCTGAACTTTCGCACCGGCACGATTCAGCACCGACCGTGGTTCATCGAAAACATCGTTGTAACGACCGTAGTAGCAGGAATCGTGGTACGTCGTTCGCTTCGGGAACTCTCCGGAGATCTTGAGCCGCCCTGAACTGATCAATTGGTTTACGAGGTCAGAGGCATGGATAACTTCGTAGTTACCACCGAACTGCGTGAATTCGTTTTTGATCGTGTTGAAGCAGTGTGGGCAGTTCACGATGATCTTGCGAACCTGGTAGCCGTTGAACGTCTCGACGAGCATCTGGGCCATCGACTGGTAGAGATACTCGTTGCCGAGTCGACGGGCCGTTTCGCCGTTACAAAGCTCCTCTTTGGCGAGGCAGGCAAAGTCGACGCCGGCTTTCTGCAACACGCGGGCGAAGGCCTGCGTGGTCTTCTTGTTGCGATCGTCGAAGGCACCTGCGCAGCCGACGTAGTAGAGATACTCGGCGTCGGGCTTGTCGGCGATCGTCGGGATATCCATGCCCTGCGCCCATTCGAAGCGCTGCTCGGCATCGATTCCCCACGGATTACCCTGCGTTTCCATGTTCTTGAAGGTGCGGGTAAGTTCCTTGGGGAAGCGGGCCTCTTCCTGCACCAGATGACGCCGCATATCGACGATCTTGTCGACGTACTCGATCATCGGGGGGCAGGCCTCTTCGCAAGCGCGGCAGGTATTACAGGACCATAGGGTTTCGTCTTTGATAACGGAGCCAACGATATTCTCGCCTACCTCAGTGGGTTCGGCGCCGTCACCGTTGGTTGGCTTGCTCCTCTTCTCGATTAGCTCGTTCTGATGCTCCATCAGGTAGTCCCGTAGATCGAGCATCAACTGACGCGGAGCAAGCGGCTTCTTGGTGGCTGTCGCCGGGCAATTCGAAGAGCATCGGCCACATTCGGTGCAGGTGAACATGTCGAGCACCTGCTTCCACGTGAACTGATCGATGTGCGAGGTGCCGAAGGTCGTGGCGTTTTCGAGATCCTGCTTCGAGAGCTGTCCCTTGGGCTCGAGCTTCGCGAAGAAAATGTTCGGGATCGCAGTGACGATATGGAAATGTTTCGAGGGCGGCAGCAGGTTGAGGAAGCCGAGGACGACGAGGTTGTGCACCCACCAAGCGATGTTGCTCGCTTCCAAAGCGCCATTCGCGCCCAGCAGACTCGCCAAGCCGCGGCCGACCAGGGCTGAGATCGGTGCCCATTTGGCCTCGCCAGCGAGCTGGTCCGGATAGGCCACGAAGCGCCCCGCGTCGTACACGAGGCCGGTCAGCATGACCGTCGCGATAAGCATCAGAATCACATAGGCTTCGACGTGCGATTTCTCGCGCACGCCCTTTTCAGGTGGGAGAAAGCCATAAAGACGCGGCGCGTGGATAATCCCCCATCGCACGAGCGCTATCGCGACGCCAATCAGAACAGTCACTTCCATGATGTCGCGGATGAACAGATAAGGTCCGCCCAGAAGATTCAGGCTGAGGCCGGGAATGACGAACGAGTCCGAGTAACCACGCCCGAACATCGTTATGATCTGCAGTCCTAGGACTAGGAAGCCCCAGAAGATGAACGAATGCATCCATCCGGCCGATTTCTCCGCCCCCGGATTGCTGCGCAGGAATTTCCTCTGGGCGATGGCAAAGACAAAAACGTTGCGAATGCGGTCGTAAATCCGATCGAAGCGCGACACCGGGGCAGCGCTTTGCATAATCTGAAAGCGGCGCCAGAGCTGATAAAAGAACGCGCCCACGCCGGCAAAGATGCAAAGAGTGAAGATAATTGCGGTCATCATCCAACCTCTATCGAGCCATCCAAGTGATGAAGGGCTCCTGCAAGCGTTTTAAGGAGTCGCGGGAACTAATTCAATCGGGACGGCATATCGCGCTTTAGCGAAAGATCTCCGCGAAGAAGGTCTTCATCGCGTTCCATGAGCGCGTATCGCTCGATTGCTTGTACTCTATCCAGTCGATTTTGCGCACCGCCGCGTCCGGATAGGTAAAGGCGTGCTTGGTGCCGCTGTAGATCACGACCTGCCAATCGGCTCCCGCCTTGGTCATCTCTTCGGCAAAGGCGTTGATGTGTGCGGGGGGGACCGTCGGGTCGTCAGCACCCGTAAGAACCAGGAGCTTGGCCTTGACCGAACCGGCCGTCGCGGGCTGCTTTGTCTCCAGCCCCCCGTGAAAGGTAACGACACCCGCCAGTGGTGCCCCGTCGCGGGCAAGTTCGAGGACGAAGGTCCCGCCGAGACAATATCCGATGGCCGCAACCCGGTTGGGATCAACCTGTGGCAGCGAGAGAAGCTTGTCGAGTGCGACGCGGCCGCGTCGGCGGAACTGTTGATTGTCCGCCCGCAGCTCGGTCACCCGGCGCATCACCTCCTTGAGGTCGTCGATTTCGATGCCGCCGCCATAGGGATCACCCGCCAGCGCGACATAGCCCATATGCGCAAGCATCTCGCATCGCTCCTTAGCATTGCCGCCGAGCCCGAAGCCGCCCGGCATCACGAGCACACCGGATCGCTTGCCGGAAAGCTTTTCGTCGTAGGCTAGATAGCCAAGCAACTCCACGTCGCCGTCGCTGTAAGCGATATTATCGGTCTTCATCGCATGCTCCTGAAGGGCAGTTTTTTCGAAGAGTCGCGATGATCGCACAAAGGAGCATCGGCGTGCGATGGAAATCCCCACTCTTGTGCTATGCTCCCGCGCGCTTGGGTAAGCGCAGTTACCGGAAATCGGACCAGGAGGGGAAGATGAAAAAATTCGTATCAACGCTTGGCGCGATGGCGCTGGTTGGTGGCTTGATGCTGGCTTCGAGCTCCAACGCACTCGCGGGAAGCGCGAAAGACGAGATCACGGCAACCGAGCATAAGATGATCTCATGCACGAGTGCCGATGAGCTGATGAAGTACTACGCGGACAGTCCAGATGTGACCGTCTTCGACTTCGTGCCGCCACTCAAATATCAGGGAACCAAAGCTGTCCATGATGATTTCAACGAGTTTTTCACCAACGCCAAGGACGCCAAGGGCGAGTTCCTTGAACTGGTGGTGGTCGCCGACCCAAAGATAGGTGCGGCCCATAGTCTCCAGCACTTCACGTGGACCGATAAGGACGGAAAGCCCGGTGAAGTCACGATTCGCGTGACCGACGTTTTCCAGAAGACCAAAGGCCAGTGGAAGGTCATCCACTCGCACGTCTCGGTGCCGGTTGATCCGAAGACCGGCCAGGGCCAGATGAATCTAAAGCCCTAGCCTCACGGAGGCTGAAGAGCTTCGTCATCGCGCTCGCGTGGGCTAGAGTTCGCGCGAGCGCGGTATGCTCCTGCGTCTAGCGACTAGCGATCACAGGAAACATCCAAAAACTTTTAGTGGCGGGGAAATTGAGCGCAGTTAAGAATGAATGGATCGCCGTTCATTTTAGATGTCGCACTCGCCGCTGAACGCTACGGGTGCAGAAAAGAAGGAGGAACCCGCGATGAAGATTGGAGTACTCGCCTTTCTCACTAATCAATCCGGCGATCCCGGTGCGATCGCTCGCGAAGCCGAAGACCTCGGCTTTGAGTCGTTCTTCGTCGCCGAGCATCTGTGCCTCCCCTCTACCTACTCGACCTATTATCCGCGTTCCAAAGACGGCAAGGTGCCAGAGTTCTATGGCCACCTGATTGATCCCTTCGTGGCACTCGCGATCGCCTCGCGCGCCACTTCGCGGATCAAGCTCGGTACCGGCATCTGCCTGTTGCCCGAGAGGAATGTAATCGAAACGGCAAAGATCACCGCGTCGATCGACTTCTATTCCGGCGGTCGGCTGATCCTCGGCGTCGGTGCAGGATGGTTCCCCGAAGAGGCTGAGATTATGGGCGTCAAGTTCGAGCGGCGCTGGCGCCATCTGCGGGAGAGCGTCGAGGCTCTGCGCCTGCTGTGGACCAAGGATAGCGTTCGCTACGACGGCGAGATCGTAAAGTTTCCGCCGATCAAGATCGGCCCGAAGCCCGTACAGCAGCCCTGTCCGCCGATTTTTCTAGGTGCCCACGATCCCAAGTATGCCCTGAAACGCGTGGCGCGTTATGCCGACGGATGGTGTCCGGGCGGTCTCAGCATAGAAAAGGCTCGCGAGTGTATTCCTCAGATCAAGAGCCTGACGGCAGAATACGGTCGCGATCCTTCCAAGCTCGAATTTTCGGTCCTGATGATGGCGGGCGCTCCTCCGGCCAGTGAGGCGATTAAGCAATACGCCGATGCGGGCGTGAGTCGCTTAATTATTGCCGCTCCGGGTTCGCACGAAGGGGATGGTGTCGCGGCCGTGAAGGCGATCGCCCACACCGTCGAGGCAGCGGCGAAAATCAAATAGTTTCGGGATTCTTGGTTTGATGGTTCGCCGAAAATTTCTGCTGGCAGGTTCAGTCCTTCTGACGGTGATGGCGCTACTCGTGGTCGGACGCGCCGGCTATTCGGAAGGCTTCTGGTTTTCACACGGTAATCAGCGCGGACCGTTTTTCCCGGCACGATCGAAGCCCACGAAAGCACACTCAGCTTCAAAGTCATCCAATCGCCTTCGGTGTATCTCCCTCTGCAGGAGGGCGCGTGGCTAACCGAAGGAACGGCGATCGCGCGTCGTTGGGGGCAAGACATCACCGTCACAACGGACTCAGAACCCGGCAAGACTCATCACGGCCGTATCTCTTTCATTTCGTCGAAGGCCGAGTTCACGCCCAAAAGCGTTGAGACGCATGAGGAACGTGTGACGCTGGTCTATCGAATCAAGATCGATCTCGACAATCCGCAACACGAACTCAAGCCGGGCAGGCCGGCAGACGCTCATATCGCAACAGCCTCGTAATCTGAGATGCCCAGCAGTGGAATTCGCGTTGCGCGCGTCACGAAGCGATTCGGCGCGACCGTTACAGCTCTATCCGGTCTGAGCTTTGAAGTTCCAAGGGGCGAACTCTTTGGTCTGATCGGTCCGGACGGAGCCGGCAAGACCACGACGCTGAGGATTCTCGCTGGGCTTCTGGCCCCTGATGAGGGCACGGCGGAAGTCGAAGGATACGACGTCGTGCGGGACCGGATCGCCGTGAAGCATCGGATCGGCTACATGCCACAGCGTTTTGGTCTCTACCAGGACCTTTCGGTCGACGAGAATCTGCGCTTCTGCGCCGATCTCTATGAATTGCAACCTAAGCCGGCCGAAGAGCGGGCCCGCAAGCTGATAGCAGCCTGCGATATGACCCCCCTTCCGCCAGCGACTGGCGGGTAACTTGTCGGGTGGCATGAAGCAGAAACTCGCGCTCGTCGCAGCCGTTCTGCACGAGCCTGACATCCTGCTGCTCGACGAACCCACCACCGGCGTCGCGACGCGAGTTTTGGGAGATCCTGCAGGGACTTCAAACCGACGGCGCAACGGTAATTTGTTCAACTTCGTACCTCGATGAGGCCGAGCGGTTCCATCGTGTCGGACTTCTCAACGAAGGTCGGATGCTCTCGTGCAACACCGTCGACGAATTGAAAAGCTCGATGCCTGGCGAGGTGTTGTCGGTCGATTCGCCGAACGCCCGTGCCGTACGTGACGCCCTCGTCGATGCCGACAGTGTCTCCGCGATCGTGATGGTCGGCGAAGCGGTTCATCTTGTGGTCGATGACGCGGCCGCTCGTATTCCGGAAATCGACGCCCGCTTAAAGCATATGAGCGGACTACCCTGCGGACCTGCCGAGCATATTGTTCCCACCGTCGAAGATGTGTTTGCCGCCGCAATCGAGGCCGAGAATCGCCCGGGATGAATACCGAAGCTGCCATCGTGGTAGATCGTCTCACCAAGCGCTCTGGCAGCTTCACAGCCGTCGACGCGATCAGCTTCGCAATCCGCCGCGGGAAAATCTTCGGTTTTCTCGGCCCAAACGGCTCGGGCAAATCAACCACAGTGAGAATGCTCTGCGGCCTGCTCAAGCCGACTTCGGGCTCGGCGGTCGTTAGCAATATCGATATCGCGACGGGTAATCGGAAACTGCTTTATCGAATCGGTTACATGTCACAGAAGTTCTCGCTCTACGATGACCTAAAGGTAATCGAGAACCTGCGCCTTTACGCAGGGATGGATTCACTACGCGGCGAGGATCGCGCCGAGCGGATCGAATGGGCAATCGAGCTAGCCGGACTCCACGGACGTACCGGCGAACTGGTCGGCAACCTCTCTGCTGGATGGAAGTAGCGGCTCGCCCTGACCAGCGCCCTGACCAGCGCCCGGAAGTTCTTTTTCTGGACGAGCCGACCTCCGGCGTCGATCCGATTACGCGACGGCGCTTCTGGACGTTGATCAACGACCTCGCCCATCAGGGGATCACGATTCTCGTCACCATTCACTACATGGATGAAGCCTAGTACTGTAATCGAATCGTACTGATCGGCCATGGCCGGATCGTCGCAAATGGCGCGCCGGGAGAGCTCAACCGCGAGGCCTTCGACGGTCAGTTGTTAGCGGTTCAGTGCGAATCTTTACGAGCCGGGCGCGAGCTATTGGCGTCGCTTCGCGGGGTCACGCAAGTGGCTGCGTTTGGCAGCGGCTTTCACGTCGTGATCGAACCGTACACTACCGACGCTAGTTCCATCGAGACGGCGCTTCACCGCGGCGGCCTTAACAAGGTGACCGTGCAAGCAATCACTCCGTCGCTCGAGGATGTTTTCGTTCAGCGGTTAGCTCGCACCAGCGACGCGATAACCGGGGTCGGCCATTGAATCGGCGCCGACTCTTTGCGATTGCCCGCAAGGAGGCGACCCAAATCGCCCGCGACCGGATGAGCCTTACGCTCCTCCTGGCGACTCCCATAGTCCTGATGCTGTTCTCGGTTACGGCATCAGCTTCGATATCAGGAAGATTCCTGTCTGCGTGCTCGATCGCGAAGGCAGTCAGGCCAGTCAGTCGTTCCTGTATCAACTCAAAGCCTCGCGCTATTTCAGCGTGGTCCGTGCGTGTCAGGGGTATGCGGAACTCGACGATGCGATCGACCAAGGGATTTGCCGCGTCGGCGTTGCGATTCCGCACGACTATTCGCATCAGCTAGGAGCACAGGGCACCGCAACGATTCAGGCGATAATCGACAGTAGCGATCAGAACACCGCCGCGATTACGAAGAGCTACCTAGAAGCGTTGGTCGCAGACGAATCGAGACGCCTCCTCTACCAATGGGCATCCGTGAAGAAACTGGTGCGACTTCAGGGGCCGATCGCGGTCGATCTTCGCGCATGGTTCAATCAGGATCTCGCGAGCGTCCAGTTTGTGGTTCCCGCGATCGTCGTAATCGTGCTGGCGATCGCAGGCACTTTACTGAGTTCGGCAACCGTCACGCGGGAGTGGGAGTGTGGCACGATGGAGTATCTGCTCTCGACCCCAATCAGCCGAGCGGAGATCGTACTGGGCAAGCTGATCCCCTACCTCCTGTTTGGTGTGTTCGAGGCGATTATTTGTATCCTGATCGCAATCACGTGGTTCGGACTCCAGGTCAAAGGCGGCTATCTGCCCCTGGTGATCGGAACTTTCTCCTTCTTATTGGTGGCTCTGGGCTTCGATCTGCTGTTCTCGGTGATCACGCGGACACAGTTAGGCGCGAGCCAGTTGGCTCTTGTAACGAGCTTCTTCCCGGCCGCCTTCCTCTCGGGAGCGATATACCCGATTAGGTTACAGCCGAAAGCGATTCAATTGATCACTAATCTTGTACCCGCCCGCTACTACTCGGCGGTTCTGCGAGGCTCGTTCCTCAAGGGCGCCGGCTTCGGCGGTCTCGCACGCGATCTAGCTATCCTAATCGTGTTCGCCGCTGCGATCTTAACCCTGACCATCCGGCGCTCAGCCGCAACCCTGGATTAATCGGCCGGCGATGCTCCGAATTTTCCACATAGCAGTTAAGGAAATAGCCCAGCTTTTGCGGGACCCGCACGTACGCTTCCGGCTCACGATTCTGCCCCTGATCGAGATCCTGATTCTGGGCTATGGGCGACTATGGAGATTCGCACGGTACCGATGGCGGTGCTCGATCTCGATCACACGCGGGCGAGCCGTGAACTAATCGATGACTTCGTTGCGGGTAAGCGTTTTCGCATCACGCGCGTGCTGGCGCGGCCCGACGAGATAGCCGGGGCGATCAATTCCGGAGCCGTCACGATGGTCCTGCGGGTTGATGCCGGCTTTGCAAAAGAGCTCCACAAGGGCGCAACCGCTCCCATTCAGATCATTCTCGACGGCGCAGACTCCAACAGCGCGCTGATCACGATGGAGTACGTTGGGACGGTTACCGGGGAGTTCGCGAAGCACTACACGCGCCTCCGCATCGAACAGATGAATCCGGCGCTCGCCCCAGTCATTCCAAATGTCGAACTCGAAGAACGGATGCGGTTTAATCCGAACCTCTACAGCCGCTGGTTCTCGGTCCCGGGGATGATCGGGATGGTCACGATGATCATGGTGATCGGCGTGACGGCCTACACTATCGTCCACGAGCGGGAGAAGGGCACCCTTGAGCAGCTGATGGTGACGCCTCTGCGCCGATCTGAGCTGCTGATCGGCAAGATCATTCCGTTGTTCGGCATCGGCGCTATCAACGTAGCGATTATGTGTTTGCTGGCGACTTGGGGGTTCGGCCTGCCGTTCAGAGGCAATATAGGCGTTCTCGCTCTCGGCTCGACGACGTTTCTGCTGAGCTGCGTCGGTATCGGCTTGATGATCTCGACTATCTGCTCAACCGGGCAGCAGGCCTTTACCGCCAGCTTCGCCTTCTGCGTCATGGCCGTAGTGTTTTCCGGCTTTATCTCGCCGATCGCGGTGATGCCGGCGGCGCTCAAGATAATCCCGGCGGTCAATCCGTTCCGCTACTACCTGGAGATCCTGCTCGGCACGTTTCTCAAGGGCGTCGGGCTAGCCGTGGTATGGCCCTCGATCATCGCGTTGGCGGCGATGGCCACACTGGCTCTCTCGTTCAGTATCGTCAGGCTCGAGCGATCGTTCGGCTGAGCTGATCGGCGCGCGAGGTCAGGTAGCGATCGGGCGTTTTTCATCAGGGCTCGGTCCCGTCCCCCGTAGGCGGACAACCTGCCCCAGAGCGTCGAACCAAAATGGCGCACCGAAAAGCGCGGCGAGCGCCGTGACCAGCCATCCCGCTATCATCTCCATTGACCCCGAGCCAAAGGGCCACAACTGAGCAAAACTGGCGGGAGTCCATCCTACGGGAAGACCAATTTTGCCGATTTCCTGTATAGCGCGGTCCGCGCTGAAGGTGGTTTCCGGACTGATCGCTCGTGCGATCATCGGCTGAAACCAGAGCGCTTTGGCGACCGCTACGGTGCTGATATTGAAAAGCGCTGCGACCAGAAACGCGAGACCAAACGACCACGCCTGTGTGCGGCGCTTGTAGTCGCCGCTGACCCGGTCCATCCCATTGTCAAACCATCTGGTGATTGAGTCGCGGATCTTGCCGACATCACCGGCAGAGGTATTCACGATTCCAACGAGCATCTCCTGGATTTGACCCTTGGGAATATTTTCCACGATCGCTCGATTGATCTGGTCAGGCGCTCCAGGGGCTATCTTGGCCACGCTGATCAACGCGTCAGCGAATTGCCCGGGGTCGATATAAGAAGGTAGCCGCTTCAGGTCCGACTCCTTAGTGGCCGTTCCTCCGTCGCGCGGGCTTACCAAAGCATGGTTGTAAAGGTTGAGGGCCAGACCCTTGAGGTCCGGATCATTGACCAGGCTCTTGATGCCTTCGAGTAACGTGGTCGAACGCCATTTCAGCATCGCAGCCAAGGCTTCGACCGCTACGCTGACGACGAGGCTCACGGCCAGAAAAGTGAAAATAAGACCGACGGCAATATCGAGAACGCTGCTGTTGAACATCCGGCTTTCCCCCTTGAGCCGCTACGATGGAATCACGCTTGATGCCAACGTTGCCAACCTCGCGATCTAATTCAAGGGTAGCTGGGGAAAGCTGGTTGGGTGTCAGAAGCTATTGTGCCGCGTTTGTGGCAAAATCTTTAATCGATTAACGATTGGTGGAGAGGGCGGCGACCCAGATGGCTCAGGAAATCAAGAGCAAAGCATTAGACTTGGCGCTCAGCCAAATCGAAAAGCAGTTTGGCAAGGGCTCGATCATGAAGCTCGGCGAACAGGCGATCGAGGCCAATATTTCGGTCATTCCGACCGGTTCGCTCGGGCTCGATCTTGCGCTGGGCGTCGGCGGGCTTCCGCGCGGGCGCGTAATCGAGATTTACGGCCCTGAGTCTTCCGGCAAAACCACCCTCGCTCTTGAATGTATCGCCGAAGCGCAAAAGCTCGGCGGTATTGGAGCCTTTATCGACGCGGAGCATGCTCTTGACGCGGGTTACGCGCGGAAGCTCGGCGTCAATGTCGAAGACCTGCTGATTTCGCAGCCCGACAACGGTGAGCAGGCGCTGGAAATCGCCGAGACGCTGGTTCAATCGGGCGCGGTCGACGTGCTCGTTATCGATTCGGTCGCTGCGCTAGTCCCTCGCGCCGAGATCGAAGGCGAGATGGGCGAGCCCCAGATGGGCCTGCAGGCGCGGCTGATGTCACAGGCATTGCGCAAGCTAACCTCGATTATCGCGCGCTCGCGCACCGTCGTAATTTTCATCAACCAGATCCGGATGAAGATCGGCGTGATGTTCGGGAATCCCGAAACCACCACAGGTGGCAATGCGCTAAAGTTTTATTCCTCGGTCCGTATCGATATTCGCCGTATCGGGACGATCAAGGCCAACAATGAAGTGGTCGGCTCCCGCACGAAGGTCAAAGTCGTTAAGAACAAGGTTGCTCCACCCTTCCGTGAGGCGGAGTTCGATATCCTTTACGGCTCCGGTATCTCCAAGGAAGGCGAACTGATCGACCTGGCAGCGGAGAACGGGATCGTCGAGAAGCTGGGCGCCTGGTACTCGTACAACGGCGAACGGATCGGTCAGGGACGTGAGAACGCTCGCGACCTGCTGCGCTCGAATCCTTCAATTGCCGATGATATCGAGGCCAAGGTGCGCGCCAAACTGATGAACAAAGGCGGCGCGGTGCCGGTGAATCTCGAGGATGCAGCGGAGGAAGAAGAACCCGAGCCGGCACCGACCCCCAAGCGGAAGGGCTGATCCTTAGTTAGCGTCAAGTAACAGATCGGTTCTTGACGGCGTCTGGCGACTGCTCGAAGCTGTTGATATGCGCTGTCGTCAGTCTCGATTACCGGTTTACTTTATCGCCTTCCTGGTGACGATGGTGTGCGGAACAGCATTCGCGGTCGTCACCCCAGTTCGAGTTCACGCGAGCAGCATAATCACCTTCCGTGCGGGAACGGCGAAGACGACGCAACCCGCGGCTCCGATCCTTGGCGAGAGACACGCGGTGTTCGGGCGGTTGCTCTCGGCTGACCCTTCAACCGCGGCGGCGCCAAACCCGGGGTTGAAGACTCCGATCGCCACGAGCCTGGATGTTCTGGCTCCGGGCCCGGCGCAGAATCCAAACTATACGACTCTCCTGACGCCGGGGCTGAATTCGTATCTCTCGGAACCGCTCTATCCGTACCAACTTGGTTTTCAGTTCTCCGTCGAACCGCCTGATCCATCTTTATGTCTGGGCGGCGGCAAAGTAATCCAGACGGTCGAACTCGCGATCACTATCTCCGATTCAAGCGGGAACACATTGGCAGGACCTACCGATCTCTATACCTTTTTCGGCTCGCCCAACGTTGCAGGCAAAAAGAACTTTCAGGACATCATCGGGCTCGTCCGATGTTACTACGACTCTCCAACAAGCACTTTCTTCTTTGTCGCAACCGACGTCGGTAATAAGTTCAACAGCCCTGCATTCTCAGCGCTCCTGATCGCCGTGATGCCTTCAACCAGCACCACGCCTACAACAATCGTGACGCTGCCCACGACGGATAATGGCGGTAGTTCGGGTATCAAGCATAAGCACTGTCCGTGTTATGAAGACCAACCCTTGATTGGCGCAGATGCCAACGGGCTGTATATTTCAGGAAACGAGTTTCCCCTCAATCCTCTGAGCGCTGCTTATAATGGCGGCCAGATCTACGCTTTTAACAAAGCCGATTTGATCGCGGGGAGTAGCGACCCGGGGGTAATCGTGTTCGAAGCGCCCAACGAACTCCCAAGTACCGGCAAGAAGTACGCGCCTGCGTCATCGATTCAACCTGCCATCGCCACCGACGGTGTCTTCGCGACGGCAAATAATGGCACCGAGTATTTTCTAAGTGCGCTCGACTTCTCCCATAAACTGGATAATCGAGTCGCGGTGTGGGCGATTACCAACACGTGTGGAATCCCAGGTTCCGGTGCCTGCGCTTCCCCACCCAACCTCACCTCAGCTGTATTACCAAGCAACGTCTATGGCATCCCCCCAGATGCTGTGCAGGAAAAGGGCTACGCTCCGCTCGGCGCCTTCTGTTTTCATAATGGAGTAAGCAAGCTCTTCACCCTCGACGATCGGATGCAGCAAGTAATCTTCGCCGACGGACAACTTTATTCGGCCGTGACCACCATCGTGACGGTGAACAAGAAGACCCACTCCGGACTGCTCTATTTCGTTGTTTTGCCGTCAGTGAATGGAGGTACCGTTGGCGCGACGATCACTGACAGCAACTACGTCGCCAGCGATGGGCTCGATCTGTTTTATCCCGCTGTCGCCGCTACTAATGCCGGCTCCGCCGTTATGACGTTCAGCTTTTCAGGAAAAACTGCGTTTCCAAGCGTCGGCTATATACCGCTAACCACCGACCTGGGTACTTTCACAATCCATACGGGTGTTTCCGGTGCCGGCCCTTACGACGCTCAATCCGCTTATCGCCGCTGCTATGGCCTGGGTACGGGGTTGTGGGGTCTGAATTCGGCGGCGGTCGCGGAAAACAATACCCTTTGGATGGCGACCGAGTATGTGTCCGCAACCTGCAACCTTGGGACCTGGCTCGTCGATCCTACCTGCGGTAAGACGCGCGGCTTGGGTAGCAACTGGGGCATCGCCGTTACCAACCTGGCACCTCCGGGCGGCCCGTAATCAACTGCTGAGGAAGTTGCTTAGCAGCGTCACACTCTCGCGGATTCCTGCTATCCGTTGATTGCGGACCAACACCTTTTCGCGCTCGAGCTTCGTAACAGCCGCACCGACAAGATCCGTGCCGATGCCGAGCATCCGGGCGACGGCTCGTTCGTTCCCGTATCCTGCGATCACAAAATAGCGTCGCACGATCTGATAGGCAGCGGCGCGGGGCGTTAACGATCGGGCTGCATGCAGTTCCTCGCTCCATCGATGCTCCACAGTGTCCCAAACATAGGTGAAGGGATCGTAGCGCTCTTCGACTTTGAGAGCCAGAAATTTTTCTTGCAGTTCCTTCATCGCGCGATCGAAATCCGCTCGATGCTTAGGTTGGGAGTAGCCGCATGTCAGTTTCATCGCCTTGGTTTCGGCGGCACCACGACGCGAGAGCGCATCCATCACGAGCTTGGCGCAGTGCGATAGCTCACCCCGCTCGTAGAGCTTCTTGTAGCCACCCGGTGCGATGCGCAACCGAAAGAAGGCGGGAAGCAGCTCCAAAGCCACAAAGCCTGGACGACCTCCGATCACCTTGCCGTAGTAGACTGCGCGCCGAGCCGGAAGCTCATCCTTGAGCCGCCAGGTCATCATGACCGCGTGATCGTGCTGAATATGATGAGGTAGCTCAGGTTCGCGACGACCCTCAATTGCCTCACGCAGACAGGGCACGCCGAGACCGGGCGTGAAGGCGGTGCAGAAGCCGCTTTCCTCGATAAAGCGCAGCGCCGCAGAAGCACCGCCGATTCGGCGCGAAGGCATCCGCCGAAAGTGATGGTCGCGATGTTGTTCGAGAGTGGCAGCTATCGCTTCAGGATGCGGTGAAATCATCGCCGCGCATTCTCGCAAAAATCGCCAAACACGCGAAGTTCCACTCATCGGAGGAGTGGGACTTGCCATTGGAGTTGTCGGATGGAGATGATGTGCCGCTTTGTGGACGGGGCCAGGAGGCGAGGGAGCATTCTCCTGGGCTGAAGGAGCTATCGAGAAGCTCCAGGCAAACTCATGCTTGAGGGTATGAATATCTACCGCGTAGCAATCGCCGGGAGTAAGCGGATGCTTCGGGATAACTACAACGGCGGCGTTGTATTGTAGGAGATTGCGTCCGTGCGCCTGCTCAGCCGGATCCGGGTTTGAGTAATTGAAGGCATCGATGGTGCAGACTTCCAGATTCTCGCCGGTAGTCAGGTCTTTCACAGATGCAGCTTGGGCTTGAATCGCCCTGCCGGTCTGGACCGAGAGCGGTAAGCCGACCGGAATCGCATACCCGGGGCAGGCCGACAGAGGATTGGGCCACTCAATTTCATACATGCGGCCAATGTCGAAACTG
>Ga0335069_10002776_pt1 | contig 26773 bp, 21 predicted proteins | sample Lox_Sample_11_FD_206714 | JGI IMG/M metagenome (GOLD analysis project Ga0335069, IMG submission 206714) | Soil microbial communities from Loxahatchee National Wildlife Refuge, Florida, United States - Lox_Sample_1.1 | ecosystem: Environmental > Terrestrial > Soil > Wetlands | place: USA...
GCCGGACGAGAGTCCTCGCGGGCGTAGAATCCGCGGGAGCAGCCAATGTCCCCAGCCGCCCGGACACCCTCGCCGCCCCGGGCGGCCGATGACCGAGCGGTCCGGTGCGTGCCGCGATCGCGAATGGGGCTCGCAGCGCTCTGCGGGCTGGTCCTCATTGTCGCGGCGGCGCCTGTGGCGGCGCAGGACGACGTCAAGACGGAATTCTGGCCGCAGATCGACACCTTCGTCCGGCTCAACGACGCCATGCGCCTCTACGTTCCGGTCGCCCGGACCCGGGAAGGCACCGGGAACTCGGATCAGTACGGAACCGTCGGGGCCTACCTCGATTACTTCGTCGCGCCCATCGCGAGCCTCCACCTCGTCGGGCCCGCGTTTGCGGCGCAGATGCGGCGGCTGCAGCTTCGCGTCGGATACGGATACACGGAGGCGGGCGGCGGCCAGCCGGCCTCGAACACGATGACCGCGGAGGCCACGACGCGGATGGTCCTTCCCTGGGAGATTCTGGCGAGCGACCGGAACCGCTTCGACCTGAGATTCAGCGGCGGCGACTTCGACCCCCGCTACCGAAACCGCATCCAGCTCGAGCGCAACGTCGTCCTCGGAGAGACGACGTTGACGCCCTATGCATACGGGGAGTTCTTCTACGACTTCGACGATGGGGACTGGTTCAAGATCCAGGTCACCGGAGGGCTGGAGATCCACCTCTCGGAGCGGGTCGTGGCCGAGGCGTACTTCCAGCGCAACTTCGTGAAGGACTCGACCGACGTCAACGGCATCGGGCTCGTCCTGAAGCTCTACCTCAGGTAGCGGACGTTCGCGGGGTCAGTTGTTCCTGTTGTAGTTGAAGTTGGAGACCTGGACCTCCATCTGTTTGGACGGGATCTGGATGTCGGCGTAGTTCATGTAGCTCAGTCCTGCGGCGAGCACGTTGAAGGTCGCGTTCATGGTGACCGGGCTGCCCTGGAAGGTCGTCGAGACGAAGGTCTTGGCGGCCTTGTGCGTCGTCGCATTGACCCACAGGGTCATCGAGTCCCCGGGCAACACGACGCTGCCTCCGGAAAGCGCGATCAGACCGGTCGCGTCGGGGCCGCTGACCTGGGCCTTGTTGAAGAAGGCCAGGAGCTGCGGGCTCGTTCCCATCGTGTACTGCTCGAGCTGGGCCTTGAGTCCCGAGAGGTACTCCTGCATGTCCTTCTGCTTCCCCTCGGCGATCCTCTTGCGGATGCCGAAGCGGGGGAGCGACGGCCCCTCGTTCGAGACCAGGCTCTTCTGGTACTGCCCGTTGACCCAGTTGAGCATCTCGACGCGCGTGTCCTTGACGGTGCCGTCCTCGAGGAGCTCGGTGCGCTGGTCCCAGGTGTACTGCTGCATGGCCGCCGCATTGGCCTGGCGGGCGGCCGTGACCTTTTCGGCGATGCCGGCGCGAAGGCCCTGGTTCGCGGCGTCCTGCGCGCCGGCCGTGAACGCCCACAAGCCGAGGGTGGCCGCCATCAGGATCGGCGCGCGGCTCCGTCGGGCCGTCATGGGATCATCCCGCACTCGAACATCTTGTTCGCGATCGGCGCGGCGACCTTGTTGATGAAGTACGCCCGCATCTGGGGGTCGGCCTTCAGGGCCGCGACCACCCGCTGCTCCATCTGCGCCTTCTCGCCGGTCGGCTTCTCGCTCTTCTGTTGAGCGAGCTGGACGCACGTCGAGTTGGTGTACTTGTCGATGATCTTCTGCGCGAGCATGTCGGCGAGGGGATACTGCTGGGGAGGCTGCTGCGCCTGGGGCGTGCCGGAAACGAGCCACATCGCCGGAATCAGAAGGAGAACCGCGAACCGCCTTTTCATTTTTCCTCCATTGAGCGCTGCTTCAAGTATATGCCGCGCGCCGGATTTCCACGGCGTTGGCAGTCCGGGCGGCTCCTGCCGTACCCATCGCGACTCATCGGGCTCAAATTGCTCCTGATGCCGCGGCTCCATGGGTGACCGCGAACTGCCTGAGGATCGCGTTGCCCCTTTCCACCGCGGAATCGAGCCCTTCCTTGACCGACTTCCTGCCCTCGAGGATGTTGACGAGCTCGAGCTCGATGACCTCGCGAACCCGAACGTATTTGCCGAGACGAAGGCCCCCGCTGTTCGAGGTGGGTTTGCCATTCAGCAACTGGCTCAACGCCGTCCACTTCTCGGGGTACTCCTTGTAGAAGGAGTCGTCCTCGAGGCTCCTGACGGAAGCCCTGGTGATCGGCAGCCAGCCCGTCGTTGTCGCCGACCATCTCTGCTGGGGCAGCTCGTGGAGAAATTTCAGGAAGAGCGCGACGCCTCTCTCTTCCGCGGCCTCGTGCCCCCGCATCACCCAGAGGCTGGCGCCGCCCAGGCTGGTGTTCGCCTTTCGATAGGGCGGTCCCCAGTGGGGCAGCTGGCCGGTTCCCCAGTCGAACTGAAGAGACCTCTTGAACTCACCGACGAACGCCGAGGACTGCAGGAGCATCGCGCAATCGCCGTTGATGAACTCGTCCATCCCCGCGTTCTGACCGACATAGAGGAAGATTTTCTCCTCGTGCCACCGGGCGAGCGCCCCGACGTGCATGAGGCCAAAGTCGCTGTTGATGAGGAGCTTGGTGTCGAGGCCGGCGAAGCCGTTGTGGTTGGTGGCGAAGGGCTGGTCGTGCCAGGGGAAGGTGTTCTCCAGCATCGCCCAGGAAAGCACGGGCGTGGTGAAACCGCACCGGGCCAAGCCGGCGGCCAGGATCTTCCGCGAGGCCGCCTCCACCTCCGGCCAGGTGGCCGGGGGCACGTCGCCGAGCCCGGCCTTCTCGAAGATGCTCTTGTTGTAGTAGAGGATCGGGGTCGATGCGTTGAACGGCATGGAGTAGAGCCTGCCGGACTTCGAGTAGTAGCCGGTGACCGTCTCGATGAAGTCCGCCCAGTTGATCGCGATCTTCTGCTGCTTCATCAGTCGATAGACCGGGACGATGGCATCGGACAGGACCATGGTCTGCGTGCCGATGTCGGAGATCTGGACGAGGTGGGGCGGGGTCTTTTGCCGATACGCAGCCAGGGCGGCGGCCAGCACCTCCGGGTAGGTTCCCTTGTAGACGGCCTTGACCTCGTACTCCCCCTGGCTCTCGTTGAACTGAGCCACCAGACCCTCGACGGCCTCGCGGAGCTGGCCTTCCATGGCGTGCCAGAAGGAGATCTCGGTCCTGGTCTGCGCGCCGGTGGCGTGGCCGAGGAGGACGAGCGCCGCCACGGCGACCAGGACGATGGCGCGGATGACGCGGAGCTTCATGAGGTACTCCGAAGTCCGGTGGGCTCGTTCGGCCGTGGGATTCACCGGGGTGTCTCTCCGGCCGTTGTCCGGCCGGCCAGGAAATCCTCGATCGCCTGCCGGTTCTGAGCGACCACCTTGGCCGCGGCGGTGTGGAGGAGCTGCCGGTTGCATTCCGACGTGATGGCAAACCTCGTCGGGATCTCCGCGATGCGCTCCTCGACGTCCTCCGGCGAAGTCAACGGAGGCTTCTCGTCTCGGCAGGCCTCCGGAAGATCGCTGAGATCGTCCTCCCAGCGGGCGGTGTCGTGGTTGAGGAAGATGATCCCCAGCGTCGCGTCGTCGGGAAACACCCCCTCGACCTGAAGGCTGCGGTAGAACAGGGACCAGTAGGCCGTGGCCCGCTGCTCCATGACGCTGGGGATGCGGGTGAAGTCGTAGGTGAAGAGGGTCCACGGCTCGCTGCGCCGCCCGAGGACCCGGAAACCGACCGAGAACGGGTACGAGCTGTTGAACGACAGGATCAGCGCGCGGCGCGCCTTGTGCTGCTGCAGTTGATTCAGGAAGGTCATCATCAGGGTTTCGAGGCCGAGGTTCTCGTAGAGCCCTCCGTCCCCGACGTGCCAGTAGTCCACGTCGTCGCCCACCGTGAACGTGATCGGCCCGACCAGGGGCGGGAAGGAGGCCGACGCGGTGACCGCGCCGGACACGTGGATGGGGCACGGATCGATCTCGAGCTCGAGCGGGGAGACCGGGAGCAGCCCCTCCCATCGCTTCTGCGCGACCTCCGGGAGCGTGCGGTCGATCCCCCGGCTCGACAGCGACCGGTCCAAGTCGCCGACGAAATCGTACTGGGCCGCGTCGGGAGGCAACGTGCTGAACATGAACCGCCGGCCGTTGTTGTAGAGCGTGGCGTTGAAGATGACTCGAGGACTGTCCCCCCGTCGCTCCCGTTCGCTGAGATCGCCGAAGGTTTCCGGGCCCAGAAGGCGCTCCTCGAGGACCTCGTTCAACGAGCGCGCCTCCAGCGCCGAGTTGAGGATGAACCGGAAGGAGCCGAGCTGTCGCCAGAGAATGGCCTTCTCGAAGTTCTGCGCCAGCTTGGCCTGGAAGTCGGCGAAGAACGTCTCGTAGGCCTCCGTCATCGCCCCGTCCGGTCCGAGCACCGGCGTCTCACGCGCGGGCTTGTGCAGGGCGTAGTAGCCCGCCGCCAGGCCGCCCCCGGAAACGCTGGAGAGGTACGAGACCTGCTCCAGCACGGATCCCCCCTGAGGGGCGCGCAGCCGGCCCACCGCCTCCAGGCCCGACGCGCCGAAGAGGGCCGCGCGACTGCCGCCGCCCGAGAAGGAAACGCCGACCACCAGGTCCTGCGGCGCGGCCGGCGTGATGCAGGGAGTCTCGGCCCCGGCTCTGGGGAGGCGGACGACGTGGGCCGAGGCGCATCCCGTCAGCAGGACCGCGCACGCCACGCCCGGCATCAGCCCGAGTCCCCGGCGCAGTCCGCCGGCGGCATGAGGCCCCACACGAACGGGGGGCACGTAACCTCGGTGGCCCGACATTGGTTTCTTGATCGCCTCGGTAATCCATTATGTACCGACGAGAGCCCGCCTCCGCCTTCTTCGGGATCGAGCTTCCATCGGAGGTTCACGGCGAGATGCGCGAGCCGAAGACGCGGGCAGCGGTGCGCCGACGACGCGATCAAATGGCGCACCACCTCGCGCAGCAGGTAGCGACATTTCCGAACGGGAAGGCCCGAAATCGTTGCTCCTGCCGCCGTATTAAGCTGATGCCCAGCGTTCACGAACAGAAGAAGGCACTCGCGGCGGTGTCGAAGGAAGGGGGCGGACGGGCCATGAAGCGAATCCCTCTCGCGCTCCTCGGGGCGACGCTCCTCTCGGCGGGCTGCAAGAGCATCGGACCGGCCACGATGAACCACGACCGCCTCGAGTACACGGGGTCCGTGGCCGACTCGTGGCAGACCCAGATGCTGTTGAACCTGGTGAAGATCCGATACGGGGACACCCCGGTCTTCCTGGACGTCGGCCAGATCGTCGCCGGTTATTCGTTCCAGCGGACACTCGGCGCCTCGGCGAGCGTTCCCTTCAATTCCGCTCTCGCTACGGGAACCGTCGGCGCGGTGGTCGGTGGCACGTTCAACGAAAGCCCGACCATCACCTACTCGCCGATGACCGGCGAACGCTTCGCGCGTTCCCTGATGACGCCGATTCCGCCGTCGGTGATCCTGAACCTCATCCAGGCCGGTTATCCGGTCGACGAGGTCTTCCGCGAATCGGTGCAGTCGATCAACCATGTCGACAACCGCCGGGTCGGCAGGGATTTCGTCCGGCGGGCCAACCCCGAGTTCTACGCCATCCTGCCGAACCTCTCGCGGCTTCAGATGTCGGGCGACATCGGCGTGCGTGTCGAGCAGGCGGGCCCGGAGGCGAAGCTCCACCTGATCTTCCGCCCCCGGATCGCTGCGGCCGAGGAGAGGGCATTGCAGAACGTGGCGAAGATCCTGGGTCTGGATCCCGCGGCCAGGGAAATCCAGGTCGTCTACGGAACCGTCGAGCGCAACGATCGGGAAATCGCTCTTCTAACCCGGTCGATCTTCGAGATTCTCACGGACATGGCTTCGTCCATCGAGGTCCCGGAGGCGCACGTGACGCAGCGCCGGGTGAATCCGACCCCGGACTGGGACGTGGGCGCCGACGGACCGATCCCGCCGTTGATCCGGGTGGCCAGCTCCACTGAGCGCCCCGCCGACGCCCTCGTCAGCGTTCCCTACAGGGGCTACTGGTTTTCGATCGACGACAAGGACATTCATTCCAAGCAGATCTTCTCGTCCATCCTGTTCCTCTTTACGTTCGTGGAAACCGGGAGCAAGGAAGCCGCGCCCGTCCTGACGATCCAGACGACCCGATGAGGCCGGCCGAAGGGATGTCTGCCGTGAGAAGGGTGTCCTTGCGGTTTACCGTCCTGCTTGCGCTTTCCGCCGGGCTCCTGTTCGCCGGTTCTCCCGCGCGCGGGCAGACCCTGCTCCCGATCAACATCGGGTATCAGTCCAACACCGACTGGCTCCTCTTCGTGGCCAAGGGCCAGAAGCTCTTCGAGAAGGCCGGCCTGGCGCCCACCTTCGTGAAGTTCACGGCGGGCCCGCCGATGGTGGAAGCGGCGCGGCAGAAGAAGATCGACGTGACCTCCATCGGGAGCGTGCCTTTCCTGCTCGGGCTGGCGGAGGGCGTCGATTGGGTCATCGTCGGGATCAACCCGGAGGGGGCCTATGGGGAGGGCCTCGTCGCAAGAAAGGACGGCGGCATCGCCACCGTCGCGGACCTGCCCGGAAAGAGAATCGGCTACGCCAAGGGGACGACCGCTCACTTCGGGCTGATCATGGCTCTGAAGCAGCTCGGAATCCGGCGCGATCAGGTCACGCTGCTGGACATGGCACCCGCCGAGCAACTGACCGCGCTGTCAAACAGGGAGATCGATGCCGCGATGGTGTGGGAACCGTGGATGCGAAAAATGGTCCACGAGGCGGACGGCAGGATCCTCGTCACCGAGGGCGACTTGGGCACCTATTCCACGGTGGACGTCTACGCCGCCCGTCGGGAATGGCTTCGGGACAACCGCGCGGCCGCCGTGCGCTTCCTTCGCGCGATTCTCATGGCCGGTGAGATCATGCAGAAGGATCCCCGGATCGGGCTCCGGGCGCTCGCGGCAGAGATGGGGATCATGGAAGGCTGGGCGGAAGAGATTTACGACAACTCTCCGCCGCCCAAGATGAGCCTGTGGACCGACTCGCGCTATCGCTACTCGCTGGTCAAGGACTCGGCTTTTCATCGCCGGCTCGGCTATCTCTCGAACTTCCTGTTCGACGAGAAGATCAGCCCACAGAGGGTGGACGTGCGGGACGTCCTGGACGCGTCGCTCATCGCCGAGGCTGTGAAGGCGTCAGAAACCGGCCCGTGAGCCGGCGGCTTGCGCAAGGCGAGCTCGACAGCGGCAGCGGTTTGTGAACTCGAGACTGCTGAGATGAGGCGAGCGGCCCCAGGACGCTGTCACCCGGTGCGAAACCGCACCGACTTCGAGCGCTGAAAAGTGGAGCTGAGGGCCCACCAGGTCATTCGACTTCCCTGAAGCGGCACGCCCGGACGCGAGCCGCCAGGGAGGTCGACTCATTCACTCGTCTTGTTGTTCCGGGTCGCCGCCTCGAGCTTCTGGATGTCCGCGGGCGTCAGCTGCGGGCGATCCATCTTGATCGTGAGCTTGTTGAGCTTCGCGGTGAGCTTGAACGGGGGCTGGTAGTCCGCGTCGTTGACGCCGGTCAGCGTGTCCGACCCGATGTCGAAACTCTCGTCCCACTGAAGGATCAGCGGGATCGTGTGATCCATCTTCTGCGTGGCGACCGCCTTCCCGTCGACCTTGAGGGTTCCGGTCCCGCTCTGGCCGATGCCGCTCATGTTGTTGAACGCGAGCGTCTCGGGGCCGAGCCCGTCGTACTTGAAGTCGAATTCGACGGTGTGCCGTCCCGGCGTCAGGGCGTCCGGTCCGTCCCAGCGGATGCGCTTGAGGTCGACCAGGTTCCAGAGGAACACCGGCTTGCCCTTCAGGAGATAGAAGCCGTAGCCGCCGAAACGGCCGCCGGAGGTCAGGATCATGCCCTCGGCGCCGCCCTGGGGAACGTCGATGTCGGCCGTGATGGTGTACGAGCAGTTCAACAGAAGCGGCGAATCACCCTGCGGCAATCCCACCATCGGCGTCGTGTAGACGAACTCGCTGCGACCGGCCGTGATGTTGGGCCGCGGGGCGACCAGGCGCGTGGCCACCGACGCGTCGAGCGGGAGCACCTGGTACTTCTTGGCCTCCGAGAGGAAGAGCTCCTTCATCTCCTTGAGCTTCTCCGGGTTCTTCGCGGCGACGTCGTCGGACTGCGTCCAGTCCTTCGTGACGTCGTAGAGCTCCCAGGTCACGTTGTTGAGCGGGTCCGGATTGACCGGTCCGACGACTTCCCAGGGCGGCCGGATGACCTTCGTCGAGGCGATCCAGCCGTCGCTGTAGATCGCGTGGTCGCCCATCATCTCGAAGTACTGCGTCTTGTGTCGCGACGGCGCGTTCGCGTTGGCCTTGTCGAACGTGTAGGCGAAGCTCACGCCCTCGATCGGGCTCTGCTTGATGCCGTCGACGGAGTCGGGCGCGTGGATGCCCGCGGCCTCGAGGATCGTCGGCACGACGTCGATGATGTGGTGAAACTGGTGGCGAAGCCCGCCGACGTCGGCGATGTGCCCGGGCCACGACACGGCCATGCCCTGCCGGACGCCGCCCCAGTGCGAGGCGATCTGCTTTGTCCACGAGAACGGCGTGTCGAAGGCCCAGGCCCAGCCGACCGCCATGTGGTTGTAGGTCTTGTCCGAGCCCCAGGCGTCGTAGAAGTACTTGAGCTGGTCGGCGACCGGGACCTGGACGCCGTTGAACATGGCGACCTCGTTCGGCGTGCCGATCAGCTGTCCCTCGGCGCTCGTCCCGTTGTCGCCGTTGATGTAGATGATGAGCGTGTTGTCCAGCTTGCCCATGTCCTCGACGGCCTGGATGACGCGGCCGATCTCGTAGTCGGTGTAGGCCACGTAAGCGGCGAACACGTCCACCTGGCGCAGGAACATCTTCTTCTCGTCGGGCGTGAGCTGCTCCCAGCGCTTCAGGAGCTTGTCCGGCCACGGGGTCAGCTTCGCGTCCTTCGGGATGACGCCCAGCCGCTTCTGGTTTTCGAAGATCTGGTCCCGCAGCGCGTTCCACCCCTTGTCGAAGAGGTGCATGTCGCTGATCTTCTTGATCCACTCGGGCGTCGGGTGGTGCGGCGCGTGGGTGCCGCCCGGGACGTAGTAGCAGAAGAACGGCTTCGACGGGTCGATCTGGTTGAGCTGATTCATCCAGGCGATGGCCTCGTCGGCCTGCGCGGTGGTGAGGTTCCAGCCGGGGTGGCCGACGTTCGGGTAGATCTGGGTCGTGTTGCGGAAGAGGTTCGGCTCCCACTGGTTGGTGTCGCCGCCGACGAACCCGTAGAAGTACTCGAAGCCCATCCCGAGCGGCCACTGGTCGAACGGCCCCATCTGGCTGGCCGTGAACGTCGGCGTGTTGTGGTCCTTGCCGAACCAGGAGGTCGAGTAGCCGTTGTCGAGGAGGATCCGGCCGATGGTCGCCTTGTCCTTCGTGATGATGCTGTCGTAGCCCGGAAAGCCCGTGGACTGTTCCGAGATCACCCCGAAGCCGGCCGAGTGGTGGTTGCGCCCGGTGATGAGGGCCGCGCGCGTCGGCGAGCAGAGGGCCGTGGAGTTCATCTGCGTGTACCGCAGGCCGGCCTTCGCGATGCGGTCGAGCGCCGGAGTCGGGATGACGCCGCCGAACGTGCTCGGCACGCCGTAGCCCGAGTCGTCGGTCATGATGAGCAGGACGTTGGGCGCGCCCTTCGGCGGCACGACGCGCGGCGCCCACCAGGGCTTCGACTGCATCGCGTTGTCCTTGATGACGCCGCCGAACGGCGGGTCGGGCGGCGGCAGCTGCTTGCCGTCGATCGAGGTGGTGGCCGACGGAGATCCGGGCGGAGCCGGCGGTTGCTGAGCGAGGGCGGCCAGCGAGACCACGACAAACCCGGTGAAAGCGGGGAACCATCGCCGAAACTGCATGGCGGAGCCTCTTTCTTTTCTTCGCAGTGAAATGCGCGAGGTATCAAATCAGGAGCCGCGCGCGGCTGTCAATGACGCCGCGTGAATGCCCGCGGGCGCGGCTCGACGAGTTCGAGCGCCGGTTGACCCGGGCCGCGGTGCGGTGATCTGATGCGCGCCGAGAAAACCTCCAGATCATGAGCATCGTGCGGCGTCGATCTCTCCTGCTGCTCGGCCTGTTGGCCGTCGTGTCGCTCGCCCTGCTCGTCTGGGCGGCACTCGTGCTCGCGCGGGCGTTTCCGCCGCGAGTGGTCCGAATGGCCGCGGGGCCGGAAGGCGATGCCGATCACGAGCTCGCCGAGCGCTACAGGGCGTTTCTGGCGAAGAAGGGCGTCGAGCTCGTCGTCGAGACGACGGCGGGCAAGGTTGCGAACCTCGCGCGGCTCGAGGATCCGAAGTCGGGCGTCTCCGCCGCGTTCTCGGTGGGGGGTCTGACGACCGCCGGCCGTTCCCCGGGCGTCGCCTCGCTCGGGACGATCGCGTACGACCCGCTCTGGGTTTTCTGCCGGGGACTGCCCGACTCGCCTCAGCTCGGGGACGTGAAGGGCAAGCGGATTTCCATCGGCCCCGAGGGGAGCGCCACGCGGGCGCTCGTGCTGCAGCTGCTGAAGCTGAACCGGCTCGAGGGCGACGCCGACGTGCGGCCCCTCTCGCCGGGTCAGGGCGCGGAGGCCCTCGAGCGGGGCGAGATCGACTGCGCCTGCATGGTGACCTACGTCGAATCGCCCACGGTCCGGAAGCTGCTCGCGGATCCGCGGATCGACCTCGTCAGCCTGCCGCGGGTCGACGCTTACCTCGCGCTCTTCCCCTACCTGCGCAAGCTCACGCTGCCGATGGGCGTGGGCGATCTCGCGCTGAACCGGCCGCCTCGCGACGTCACGCTGATGGCCGTGCCCGAGGGACTCCTCGTGCGCCAGGACCTGCATCCCGCGATCCAGTACCTCCTGCTCGAGGCGGCCGAAGAGATCCACGCGCCGCCCGGCATCTTTCAGCGTCCCGGCGAGTTTCCGGCGGCCCAGCCGGTCGACGTGCCGCTCTCGGACGAGGCGCGCCAGTTCTACAAGTCCGGCGCGACGTTCTTCCAGCGCCACCTCCCGTTCTGGCTCTGGGTCTTCGCGTCGCGGCTGATCGTCGTGCTCGTGCCGCTGCTCGGCGTCGTGTATCCGCTGGTCCAGCTGGTTCCCGCGGCGATCGCCTGGGAGGTCGACCGGCGGCTCACCGGGCTCTACGCGGAGCTGCGAGCGATCGAAGCGCGCGTCGCGGCCGGCGCCGGGGGCGGAGACGTCGCCGCGGAGCTCGATCGGCTGGAGGAGAAGATTCACACGACGCGGGTGCCGGCGTCGTACACGCGGGCCCTGTACACGCTCAAGCAGCACGCGGGGCTCGTTCGCGAGCGATTGAGCCGAAGCGGGCCGCGCCCGAGTTCCTGAGCGGGCGTCAGGGTTTCGCGATGCCGTGCTCGAGCGCGAGACGGATCAGCTCGGCGCTGTTGGCGGCGCCGAGGGTTTCCATGGCGCGGTACTTGTGGAACTCGACGGTCCGCACCGAGAGCCCGAGCACCGAGGCAATCTCCTTGGCGGTGAGCCCCTTCACGACGAGCTGCACGATCTCGCGCTGACGGCCGGTCAGGGCGGCCGTGCCGATCGGGGGTTCGGAACCGCCGGCGGCGGTTCCGGGCGGAGCCGCGCCCGCGGCGGCCGCCCGGATCGCGCCGAGCAGGTCCTCCGGGGCCGCGTGCTTCAGGACGAAGCCGTCCGCCCCCGCGGCGAGCGCGCGCCGCGCGTAGGCCGGCTCGCGGTGCATCGTCACGACGACGACCCTCAGTCCCGGCACGGCCTTCTTCAGGAGCGGGATCGCTTCGAGGCCGTTCAGCCGCGGCATCGTGATGTCCACGACGGCGACGTCCGGCTCGAGACGCGCGGCCTCCTCGACGAGCGCCCGGCCGTCGTCGACGATGCCGACGAGGTCGAACGCGGGCTCGAGGAGGCGCTTCAGCCCTTCCGCGACCATGCGGTGGTCGTCGGCGAGCAGGATGCGGAGCTTCTTCACGAGGCCCCGGCGTCGCGGGGAGCCCAGGCGTGAAGGATCGTTCCCTGGCCGGGCGCGCTGTCGACCCGGAACCGGCCGCCCAGCACCTCGACCCGCTCGCGCATGCTCGCGAGGCCGAGGCTCGGCCGTCCGCGGCGGCGTGGCGCCCGGAAGCCGACGCCGTCGTCCCTGAGAGTCAGCTCGAAGCCGCCGCTCTCGGCGCGACAGGAGAGCGAAACGCTCCTCGCCTTCGCATGGCGCGCGACGTTGCGCAGCCCCTCCTGGGCGATGCGGAAGAGGCACAGCGCCGTGTCGCGCGGCATTCCGGGTTCCGCGCCGTCGACGTCGAGCGCGACCGGGATCGACTCGAGCCGCGAGAAGCGCTCGCACTCGGTGCGGAGGGCCTCGGCGAGACCCAGGTCGTCGAGCGTCGACGGGTGGAGCTGGTAAGCCAGGGCGTTCGCGTCCTCGGAGAGGCGCGCGAGCTCGTCCCGCATCGGCGCGTGCGCCCGGCCCTCCAGCGGCACCGCCGCGGCGTACTCGAGGCGGGCGGCGTCCATCGCCATGCGCGCCAGCCGCTGGCTGAAGTCGTCATGGAGCTCGCGGGCGATCGCCTTGCGCTCGTCCTCCTGCGCGGTGAGGAGTCGGCGGTTCAGCTCGTGGACCTGCCGCTCGGCGCGCCGCCGGCGCGCGCGCTGAGCGAGGAGTCCCGCGATCAGCAGCGCCTCGAGCGCCACGATCCCGACGCCGAAGAGAACCGGCCGGCGGTAGGCGAGCCAGAGCGACGGCGGCCGGAAAAGGACCTCGCTGCCCCGGGGCAGCCTCTCCTCGGGGATGTTCCAGCGGCGGAGCTCGCGCCAGTCGTAGGCGGCCCGCACGGGCTCCGGCGCCGGGACCCGCAGGGACGACGGCGCCTCGCCCCGCAGGAGCGCGAGGGCGAGCGCCGCGGAGCGCCGTCCCTCCCGCTCGATCGGGATCAGCGGGCCGCCCACGATGCCGCGCCCGAGCTGGCTCTCGAAGTAACCGAAGAGCGGCGCGTTCGACGCCGCGCGCAGGCGCGCGAGCCCCTGGTCCTGCTCGTGGGGCACGTTGGCGGCGTCGACCTCGAGGACCCCGTAGAGGATCGCCGAATGCGGCGGCAGCGCGGCCGCCCGGCTTTCCATCTGCTCGAGGGAGAGCGCGTCGAACCACTCGATCGCGACGCGCCCCGAGAGCGGCGCGAACTCCCGCTCGGCCTCCGCCTTCCAGAAGCGCTCGAGGGGAGAGCGGCCGACGACGACCGCGATCCGGCCCGTCTCCGGGAGCAGCCTCAGAATGTTCTCGGGGCCCGCCGGCAGGTCGAGCGAGATGGGGGCGGCGACCTGATTCGGAGCCGTCTCCTTCGGGATCTGCCGCCGGTCGAGGCCCATGAGCAGCGTCGGCACGGCGCCGAACAGGGGCGCGGAGCGCGCGAGGAGCCGCGCGGGCGGGGCGCCGACGGTGACGATCAGGTCGAGCCGGCGGTTGGCGACGATCGCCGCGAGGTATTCCGCGAACGCTCTCTCCTCGCCCGGCTCCTCGTAGCGCGCCGCTTCCATCGGCACCTCGAGGAACTCGACCGGGCCCGGCGACGCGCGGACGATCTCCGTGCGCAGCACCGCGGCGAGCGCGTCGAACGGGGCGAAGCGGCTGCCGAACGAGCTGACGATGAGGACACGCCGGGTTTCGGCAGGGGCGTCGGCGGCCGACGCCGGGCCGGAGACGGCGAGCGCGGCCCACGCCGCGAGCGCGCGGAGGAGGAGCCGGTTTCGAATGCGCCGAGTTTATCTCGGCGCAAGCTTGCTCGCCGGCGCGGTAGAATCCGCGCCCGTTCGAACGGGAACTCCCTTCACAGGAGGTTTTGGATGCGCAGGAAGCATCGACAGTTCCTTTGGCGCCCCGCCGCCGCGGCGGCAGCCTTGGCGCTTTCCCTCGTCGGGTCGGCGGCGGCGCAGCAGGAGCAGGGCGGGGGGCTCATCGCGCAGGCCGTCCGGGAGAAGCTCGAGGCGATCAAGCAGTCCGCGGCCGCGAACAAGGCCGCGCTGCAGCGGTACACCTGGACGGAGAGCATCCAGGTCGCCTTGAACGGCGAGGTCAAGACGACCCGGCAGATGACCTGCCGGTATGGCCCGGACGGCAAGCCGCAGTGCCAGCCGATCGGTCCCCCGCCGCCGCAGGACCAGCAACGCGGCCTGCGCGGGCGCATCGCCGAAAAGAAGAAGGAAGAGTTCGCCGATTACATCCAGCAGGTCAAGGGCGTCATCGGCCTTTACGTGCCGCCGGACTCCGCGCGCATGCAGGCGGCCCACGCCGCCGGGAACGTTTCGTTCTCGCGGCCGGCCTCGGGGGAGGCGGGACTGGTGTTCCGAAACTACTCGCTGCCCGGCGACTCCATGACCCTCGACTTCGCGATGGCGACGAAGAAGCTGGCCGCGCTGGCGGTCAGCACCTACCTCGGGGACCCGGCGAGCCCGGTCACGCTGAACGTCCAGTTCGCCATGCTGCCGGACGGGACCAGCTACCCGGCGCAGGAAGTCGTCAACGCGGCGGCCAGGGGAATCCAGCTGACCGTGACCAACTCGAACTACCAGAAGCTCGCGAACTAGGCGGAGCCTCCGGGCCGCGCCCGCGGCGGTTGGCCCCCTTTACCCTCACCCTCCCCCCGCCCGGGGGAGAGGGTTTTGTCTGCCGGCTTACTTTCCGAGCGGCATCGCGAACTGGACGTACAGCCCCCGGCCCTGCGTCGAGGTCTTGGCGCCGTACTGCCAGAAGTAGCGCACGGTCAGGGCGCCCTGCAGGGCAGTGAGCTCGGGGCCCACGCCGTAGACGGTCGACTTGTTGTTCTGCAGGATCTCCGGCACTTCGACGCCCGTCGTCGAGCTGACCTGCCACTGGGCATACCCCGCGACGCCGAACCAGCCGCTCATGAGGGTCTGCTTTTCGCCGAACGTGTGACCCACGCCCCACATGTAGTTGATGGCGTTGCCCTGTTTCCAGTCCACGTCCTGCTTCTTGCTGTTGATGTCGTAGAAGAGCGCTCCGGCGGCGGACCACTCCTTCTCCTTGCCGATGAAGCCGGTGGCTCGGAGCGAGATCTCGTTGCACCACATGCCGAAGGAGGTGTTGTCGAGCGCGCCCGGCGTGTAGCGCCCGGTCGGGGCGTAGAACGTGTAGGCGAACAGAACGTCGGTGCCGCCGTTGAAGATCGGCATCGGCTTGTCGGAGTGCCAGCCGAGCTGGAAAGGAGAAACGTAAAGCTGAGAGAGAGCGAGCCCCGTCGAGGCGCCCTGATTGTCGAGGCGCGGGAAATCCAGCGCGAAATTGGCAAACGGGATGGCGACGACGGCGCTGTAATTCCCGCCGAGGATCTTGTACGGCGAGACCCACTGGATCAGCGGCCCGAAGATTTCCTGCGTGAGGCTCGGGCCTTTGACGGCGTTTCCGTTGGGGCCCTTGATCTCGTCCTGCCAGTTGACGTTCCCGAACATGCCGACGTAGAGGCCCGGCGGCGCCTGGGTCCCGGCGTACATGCCGTACATGCCCTTGATGATGAGCTGTTGGCCGGACGCCGCTCGCGAGAGCAGCACCGCCGCGGCGGCGACAACGAAAATCCTCCGGAGCGTCTTGCTGACCATTCGTTCCTCTCTCGAGCGAGCGCGAAAAAAGCGGCCGGACGGGAGGCCCGGCCGCGTGACGATCGACTAGGACTTGCCGGAGCCCGGCGGGAAGTTCTTGAAGAGCTCCTGCATCGCCTGCTGCACCTGGCCGCGGTCGGCGCCCGTGCCCGACACCTGGTCCTGCGCGGTGCCGCGCCAGATCATTTCCTTCGTCTTCGGGTTGACCATGTCGACGATGATCGTGCCGATCGGGATGTTCGTCTGGGTCGCCGTGGCCATGCCGCCCATGCCACCCCAGCCGCGGTAGCCGAAGCCGCCCATGCTCGTCGCGTTCCACTGCTTCTCGCTCGAGAGCACGACGTGCGAGTAGACGACCACGTCGGGGTTCGACGTCGCCAGGGTCCAGCCCTTCGACTGGAGCGCCTGCGTGATGCCGTCCTCGATCCGTTTCTGGGTGAACGTCTCCGGGTCCTTCGTGCCCTCGGCGAGCGCGAAGGAGTGGAACTGGGACCAGTTGACCGTGTGGTCGTAGTCGACCGCGGTCGTCATGGTCGAGCACGCCAGCGTCAGCGTGCCGGCGAGAATGCCGAGGAGGGTTGCCACTCTCTTCATGTCCGTCTCCTTAACGTTTTCGTTCTACTTGCCGGGCTGCGGCGGGAAATTCTTGAAGAGTTCGGCGACGGCAGTCTGGACCTGACCCTCCTCCGCGCCCGACGCGGAGATCTGGTCGCTGGCCGTGCCGCGCCAAACGAGCTCCTTGGTCTTCGGGTTCACCAGGTCGACGACGAGGGTGCCGACGGGGATCTTGGTCTCGGTCGCGGTCGCCATGCCCCCGCCCATTCCGCCCCAGCCGCGATAGCCCCAGCCGCCCATGCTGGTGGCATTCCACTGGGTCTGCGTGGACCGCACCCCGTGCGTGTAGACCATGATGTCGGGGTTGGACGTCACGGCCTGCCAGCCTTTCGAAGTGAGCTGGCCCGTGATCGCGTCCGCGATCCTCTTCTGCGTGAACGTCACGACGTCCTTGTCGCCCTCGGCGAGCTGGAAGGTGTGGAACTGCGACCAGTTGATCGTGTGGTCGTAGTCCACGGCCGTCGTCAGAGTCGAGCAGGCGGACGCGAGCAGCGCCGCGGAAAGAATTCCGAACAGGAAGCCCTTCTTCATGGTTCTCCTCGCTTCGTTGGAGTGGCGGCGGCCGGGTATTCTATGCCAGCCGGCGGTCACCGCCGGAAGCCGCCGCCACCGCCCCGGAAGCCCCCGCCGCCGCCCCAGCCGCCGCCGTGGAAGCCGCCCCAGCCGCCGCCGCCCATGGAGCCGCCGCCGAAGGAGTGGTCCCCGCCGCCCCAGCCGCCGCCGCCCCAGGAGTGATCGCCCCAGCTGCTGCCGCCGAAGCTGTTCCAGCTGTGGTCGCCCGAGGAGCGCGCCTGGCTCATGTTGTCGAGGTCATGGGAATAGGAGCTGTTGGTGAGGCCGCCCCAGCCGTTGGTGTTGTGGTTCCACTGGCTCCAGCTGCCGCCGCTGTTCGAGTAGACGTTGCCGTCGTGGTCCGCATACACGTTGTTGCCCACGTGCGCCACGCCGCCCTGGTCCGTGTGGAAGCCGCCGACGTTGGTCGACTGTCCGCCCGGACCGGTCACCGTTCCGCGGCCGCCGGAGATCGAGTTGCCGGTGTAGGCGTTGCCGGCGGTACCGTGCCAGCCCGAGGCCGAGGCGCCAGTCTTGGTGTCATAGGCCGCGCCGCGCGTCCCGGAGGCGTAGTTTCCCGTGTAGGCGTTGCCGACCGAGCCGTGCTGGCCCGCCGACGCCACGCCGGTGCGCGAGTTGTACGCGGCGCCCTCGGTGCCGTGCCAGGCGTTGCCGGTCCACGCGTTGTAGCCGCCGCCGGAGCGCGTGACGGCGTTCGTGTTGCCCCAGTGGCTGTACACGTTGCCCGACGACCAGCGCGCGTAGCCGGGACCCCAGACCGCGCCGCCGCCGTGGCCCCAGTAGGCGGCGCCGTAGCCGCCGTAGAAGCCGCCGCACGCGGCGCCCCAGCCCCAGCCGTAGTACCCCCAGCCGTAGCCGCACATGGCCGCGCCCATCGCGAAGCCGCAGCCGACGCCGAAGGCGAACGCCCAGCCGGTCCACGGCGTGTAGGCGAGGCCGCAGCCCCAGCCGTAGGTGACCGGCGGCCCGTACCAGACGCTGCCGATCCACGGCGAGTAGACGTAGCCGGTGCCGTACACGACGACACCGTCAGCGACGATCGCGCCCGTGTAGCCGGGCGTGTAGCCGACGTACACCACGGAAGGCGTCGAACCGTAGACCTGCACGTAGGTCAGGTAGTAGAGCGGCGAAGAGGGCGGGATGGAATAGATGGAGGACGGAACCCATGCCGCGACGGTCCAGGGCCCGTTCACCGAGGGCGACGAGAACCAGATGCCGCTCTGGCAGGCGTAGTAGGCGTAGGGGCCCGTCATGATGACCGGGGTCGACGCGTTGACGACGTACTGCAGCGTCGGGGTCGTGCCCTCGATCGGTTGGAACTGCGGCGTCCCGTCGAACGTGATCGGCTTCGCGATCTGCGCGGAGCGCTGCACGGTCGCGGTCTGCGGAATCGAGGCGGCGACCACGGCCTCCTGCGCCTGCGGCGTGCCGGGGACCGAGGCCTTCACGTTCTCCACCGGGCTCTCGTCCGGGATCTTCGCGAAGTCGGGCGGCAGGCTCGAGGCCGCCACCCAGGTCCACGGGCCGGCCGTCGACGGCGCGCTGAACCAGCGGCCGGAGATGAGCACGTACGTGTTCTGGTTGTCGATGTCCTTGAAGACGCGCCCGGTCGTGTTGGCGACGTAGAGCAGCTGCGTGCCCGGGATCGCCTGGTAGTCGGCGGCGCCGCTCGTCACGATGAGCTCGGTCGGCTGGGTCTCCATGTAGACGACGGGGACCGGCGTCGTCTTCAGCGACGGCTTCGGCGCGTTCTTGTCGGAGGCGGAGCCCCCGGCCATGGGATCACCGGTGCCCGCCGCGACGATCGCCTTGTACGCCTTCTCGAGATCGTCCTTCCGGCCGAAGTGGGGGTCGGCGACGGTCCACGGGCCCTGGATCGAGGTCGCCTTCATCCAGCCGTCGAAGAGGTGGAAGTACATCTCCCCGGAGTCGGCCTTCAGGACGATCGCGCTCGTGTTGATCAGGCGCTGCAGCGACGCATCCGGCTGCGGCTTCCACACCGGCGCGCCGTCGATGAGGACGAGCACGGCCGGCACGTCGGAGAAGAGGATCTGCGGCGGGCTGTTCTGGAGCGGCCGCGACTCGCCGGTCTTCTTCGCCTGCACGACGCCGAGATCCGCCTCGAGACGATCGAGCGCGATCGCCTTGGACTTCTTGCCGCTCTCGGATTCCTGGAGCGCGGCCTGCCAGGCGGCGGCGTTCGCAGGCGCCGACGGGAAGCTGACCCGCGTGATGTTCATGTCCTCGAGGAAAACGACGCGGTCGACCTTGTCGACGTCGGTGCGGGCCGTGAACCAGATGACGCCGAAGGTCGGGTCCTTGGCCCCGGCCGGCTGCACCGAGACGGCCGCGTGGCCCTCGAGCGTGATGCCGGACCAGCTGTCCAGTTGCGGCTGGTAGACGAGAAACGTCGTCAGCGTCGAGCCGCTGCCCGCGACGACGCGCCGCGGCCAGGGGTCGGGCGCGGTCGGGGACGGCGTCGAGGCCGTGGTGGCCCCGGCGGCGGTCGGCGTCTGGGCCGCCAGCGCGGCGGCCGAGAGTGTCGACAGGACGAAACACAGCACCAGGCTGAGAATCTTTCGCAACACGGTCACGTGAAGAGCTCCCTCGAGTTTTTCGGGCCCGAAACCGTCCGGGCCGCTACTTCTTGCGCGTGTACTGGATCTCCATCATCTTGAAGGTCTTGCCGTCCGGCGTCTTGCCCCACATCTCGATCGTGTGGTGGTCGTTGTCGACGATCGTGATCTTCTGATCCGACGTCGTGACCTTGCCGGTCGCCGGATCGCTCGTCGTCGCCTTCATCGTGAGCACCTTGCCGGCGGCGTCGATGGTCCCGGTCGACGTCATGATCGCGGTCGAGGCGGTGTCCATCCAGGAGCCCTCGTACTTCCGGGTGACGTTGTCGTAGCCGGTGTAGCCGATGCCGTTGAAGGTCTCGCCGAGGAAGACGCCCTCGTACTTCGTCTGGACGAAGCGGTCGCCGAGAACCCAGGTGTTGACGGAGGTCCCGGTGGTGTCGTCGGGCGGCCTCGAGGGGTCCATCCACGTGCGCACGCGCGCGTCGAAGGTGCCCACGAGGGGCTCGAGCTTCTTCTGGCCGTCGCCGGGCGTCATGGCCTTCTGCCAGGCCTCCATGGCGGCTTTCTCGTCGGCGGCCTTTTTCTTGTCCTGCGCGGCGAGCGGAAGGGCGACCGCGGCCGCGAGGGCGGCCGAGAGAGCGAGGCGAGGGAGGTTCTTCATGCCGTTCGTCCTCCTGTTCCGGATAGCCCGGGAAGTCTATCCCCTCGCCCCCTCGGTCCAACAACCCGACCGACCATCCCGGTTCTACTTGTCCGCGGCCTGCCTCGCCTCGGCCTCCCGGAGTTTCTGGACGTCCTCGGGCGTCAGCTTCGGCGGTTCGAGCGTGATCGTGACCTTGTCGAGCTTCCCGGTGAAGGGGAACGGAATCTTGTAGTCGTTGTCGTCGACGGGCGTTCCGGCCGCCGTGCCGATGTTGACCACGGTGTCCAGCGGCTTGGTCAGGGGCACGGTGTGCTCCATCCTGTTGGTCGCGACCACCTTGCCGTCCACGCTGAGCGTCCCCGTTCCGCCGCGGCCGACGCCGCTGACGCTGTTGTAGGCGAGCGTCCCCGCGCCGAGGCCGTCGTACTTGAACGCGAACTCGACCGTGTGCGTGCCGGGCGCCATCGCCGGACCCTCCCACCGTGTCCGCTGGATGCCCTGGTTGTTGTACGTGAACACGGGCTTGCCCTTCAGCACGTACAGCCCGTAGCCGAAGAAGCGGCCGCCCTCGTTGTAGATCATGCCGTCGGCGCCGTCCTTCGGCACCTCGATGCGTGCCGTGATCGTGTAGGACTTGTTGAGCAGGCTCGGCATGTTCCCCTCGGGGATGTCGCTGACGGTGAGGCCGGAATATTCGAACTTCGTCCGTCCGGCCGCCAGACTGGGGCGCGGCGCGACGAACCGCGTCGCCGCCGAGGCGTCGAGCGGCAGCACCTGGTACCTGGCGAACTCGCCGAACATCAGGTCGCGCATCTCCCGCACCTTCTCGGGGTGCTGCGCGGCGACGTTCGTGTACTGCGTCCAGTCCTTGCTGAGCTCGTAAAGCTCGAGCTCGTACGCGGTCGCCGGGTCGGCGATGGCCGCGCCCGCGAGCTGCCAGGGCGCGCGCTTGGGCTTGGCGCTCAGGATCCAGCCGTCGTTGTAGAGCCCGTAGACGCCGAGCATCTCGAAGTACTGGACCTGGTGCCGGGACGGCGCGTCGAACCCCGCGGCGCCCTTGTCGAAGGTGTAGGCGAGGCTGACTCCTTCGATCGGCTTCTGGGCGATGCCGTCGACCTGCACCGGCGCCGGGATGCCCGCGGCCTCGAGCAGGGTCGGCACGATGTCGATGACGTGGTGGAACTGCCACCGGATGCCGCCCTTGTCCTTGATCCTCGCCGGCCAGGAGATCGCCATGCCGTTCTTCGTTCCGCCGAAGTAGGACGCGATCTGCTTCGTCCACTTGTAGGGCGTGTCGAAGGTCCAGGCCCAGTCGATCGAGTAGTGCGGGTACGTCTTCTCGTTGCCCCAGGCGTCGTAGAACGGCATGTTCTCCGCGGCCGTCGGGTAGATGCCGTTGAACGGAATGACCTCGTTCCACGTCCCCATCGGCGAGCCCTCGGCCGAGGCGCCGTTGTCGCCGCTGATGTAGATGACGATCGTGTTGTCGAGCTTGCCCATGTCCTCGACCGTCTGGACGACGCGGCCGATCTCGGAGTCGGCATAGGCGAGGTAGGCCGCGTAGACGTCGGCCTGCTTGATCAGCAGCTTCCGCTCCTCGGGCGTGTGCTGCTCCCACGTCTTCAGCAGGTCGTTCGGCCACGGCGTCAGCTTCGCGTTCGGCGGGATCACCCCGAGCCTCTTCTGATTCTCGAAGATCTGCTGGCGCACGGCCGCAAAGCCCTTGTCGAAGAGGTGCATGTCGCTGATCTTCTTGATCCACTCGGGCGTCGGATGGTGAGGGGAGTGCGTCGCCCCCGGCGCGTAGTAGATGAAGAACGGGAGCGACGGATCGATGTCGTTCAACTGCTTCATCCAGCCGATCGCCTCGTCGGCCATCGCGGTGATGAGGTTCCAGCCCGGGTGCCCGACGAACGGCGCGATCGGCGTCGTGTTGCGCGTCAGCATCGGCTCCCACTGGCTGACGTCCCCGGCGTTGAACCCGTAGAAGTAGTCGAAGCCCATGCCGGTCGGCCACTGGTCGAACGGCCCGGCCTGGCTCGTCTCGAAGGCCGGCGTGTTGTGGTTCTTGCCGAACCAGGAAGTGCGGTAGCCGTTCTCCTTGAGGATCTTCGCGATCGTCGCGTTCTCCGGACCCATGATGCTGTCGTAGCCCGGGAAGCCCGTCGCGATCTCCGAGATCACGCCGAAGCCCTCCGAGTGGTGATTGCGCCCGGTCAGGAGCGCCGCCCGCGTCGGCGAGCACAGGGACGTGGTGTGGAAGTTCGTGTAGCGCAGTCCGTTCGCGGCGATGCGGTCGAGCGTCGGCGTCGGGATGACGCCCCCGAACGTCGACGGCGCCCCGAAGCCCACGTCGTCGGTCATGATGAGCAGGATGTTCGGCGCGCCCTTCGGAGGCACCACGCGCGCCGGCCACGCCGGCTTCGACTGCAGGGCGTTGAGCTTGATCTGGCCCTGGAACGGCTGCGGCGGCGGCGGCAGGTAGCGCCCGTCGATCGACGTCGTCGCGTCGGGCGAGCCCGGGGTCCCGGTCTCCTGCTGCGCCGAGGCCGGTGCCGCCAGCAGGGTGGCGAGAACGAGGCCGGCGATGGCTGGAACGAGGGCCATCGGCGGCTTCCGTGTCCCGAGCCACGAGCTCCGGGGAACGATTCCTGACCGGTTCATGCACCCCTCCTTGTTGCGACGCTCAATAGAGGTTCCGCTTTCGGGTAGGAAGACGGCCGCGTTCCACGGCCCGGCGACATGAAGTCCCGGACGTGCGGCGAGGCACCGCGGCGAGGCATTCGCTCCGCAATCCTCATCAACAGGAGGCGACAATTCGCGTGGAAATAAATATCACGATCGCGTCAAGGGTCGCCTCGAGGGACCCTGAGGCGAAACGACACGCTTCCCGCCGTGCCGGAGTGGGCGGGTTGGCGCTAGGATTCCGGAGATGAGAAACACGACACGTCTCGCGACGATGTTCCTTGCGGCCGTCGTGACGGCCGCGACGCCCGCCGCGCCCGCCAGGAGCTCGCTGCCGTGGATCGAGGACGACTACGGCCGCGCGCTCGCCGAGGCGAAGTCGAAGAAGCTGCCCATCTTCGTCGAGGCCTGGGCGCCCTGGTGACACACGTGCCGCTCGATGAGAGCCTTCGTCTTCACGGACAAGGCCCTCTCGAAGCACGCCGGACAGTTCGTCTGGCTCTCGATCGACACGGAGAAGGCGCAGAACGCGGCCTTCGTCAAGAAGTACCCGATTCGCGCGTGGCCGTCGATGTACGTCATCGACCCGGTCTCGGAAAAGATCACCCTGCGGTGGGTCGGCGGCGCCACGGTCGCCGAGCTCGACAAGCTCTTCGTCGAAGCGTCTCGCCCGGGCAAGGATGCCGTGGCGAGCGCGGCGTTGAAGCGCGCCGACGCCCTGTACGCGGACGGGAAGTACCGGGAGTCGATCGCGCCGTATCAGGAGGCGGTCGCATCGCTGCCGAAGACGTCGCCGTCCTACGCGCGCGCGGTCGAGGCGCTGCTCTTCGCCCTTTCGGCGTCGGATGAACCGGCTCCGTGCGTGACGGTGGCGCGGTCCGCGCTGCCGGCGCTGCGCGCCACGCCCGCCGCGGCGGTCCTGGCCGGATCCGGCCTCGACTGCGCGCTCGGGCTGCCGGCCGAAGCGCCCGGGCGCGCCGCGAGCGTGGCCGAGTTCGAGCGGGTGTCGCGCGAAGTTCTCGCCGATCCGAAGCTCCACCTGGTCGCCGACGACCGGTCCGCCCTCTACAACTCGCTCTTCGACGCCCGCAAGGACGCCAGGGACGAGACGGGCGCCCACGAGGTCGCGCTCGCCTGGGTGGCGGACCTCGACGCCACGGCGGCTGCCGCGAAGACACCCGAGCAGTTCACGGCGCTCGATCCGGATCGGTACAGCGCCTACCAGGCCGCCGGCGAGATCGAGAAGGTGATCCCGATGCTCGAGCAGTCGGAGAAGGACTTTCCGAACGACTACAACCCGCCCGCGCGCCTGGCGTCGGCGTACCTGAAGCTCAAGCGGTACGACCAGGCGCTCGCCTGCAGCGACCGCGCCCTGGCGAGGGTTTACGGCCCGCGTAAGCTCCGCCTCTACGCCGTCCGGATCGACATCTACCGGGGCATGGGCGACGAGGCGAATGCGGAGAAGACGGCGCGGGAGGCGCTGGCGTTTGCCGAGGCGCTCCCCCCGGGCCAGCGTTCGGAGTCCGCGATCGCGTCGCTCCAGAAGCAGCTCGGGGTCGAAGCGGCCTCCGGTCCCTGCGGGCACTGAGCGTTTCGGCGGCGCTCCGGCGCCGCCGGGGCGGCCTCTGCTACCATGCGCGCCTGCCGTGCGCGCGCTCGCACTCCTTCTGATGGTCCTCGCCGCCGCCGCGCCGACCCGCCTGCGCGCCGAGTCGGCATCGACGCGACTGCAGGCGCTGGTCGACGCGGAATGGCAGTACCGGCTCCAGGAGAACCCGCTCCTCGCGACCTCGGCCGGCGACCATCGGTACGACGACCGCCTTCCCTCGATGACGCCGGCGGACCTCGCCCGCCGCGCCGCCCACGACCGCGAGACCCTGGCGACGCTCCGCGCGATCGACCGCGCCGCGCTGACGCCCGCCGAGAACGCGAGCGCGGAGATCCTGGCGCGCGAGCTCGCCGACGCGGTGGCGGCTTACGACTTCGGCGCGTACCGGATCCCGCTGACGTCCGACAGCGGGTTCCACACCGACTTCGCGGACCTGCCGGAGCGCCTGACCTTCGCGTCGGTCAGGGACTACGAGAACTACGTCGCCCGGTTGAACGCCTTTCCGCGGTACGTCGCCGAGGAGATCGCGCTGATGCGCGAGGGCATCGCCGCGGGCTTCACGCTCCCGCGCGTGGTGCTCGGGGGCTACGAGGTGACGATGACGACGCACGTCGTCGCGGCGCCCGAGAAGAGCGTGTTCTTCGAGCCTTTCCGGCGGTTTCCGGCCGGCGTCCCCGAAGCGGACCGCGCGCGACTGACGCAGGCCGGCCGCCGCGCGGTCCTCGACGGAGCCGTCGCGGGCTATCGCGCGCTCGCCGACTTCATGCGCACCGAGTACGTGCCGCGGGCCCGGGCGACGATCGCGGCGTCGGCGCTCCCGCGAGGGAAGGACTACTACGCCGGGCTCGTCCGCCACTTCACGACACTCGACGTGACCGCCGCGCAGGTGCACGAGATCGGGCGGCAGGAGGTCCTGCGGATTCGCGCCGAGATGGACGCCGTCATCGCGAAGACCGGCTTCATGGGCAACTTCGAGGCGTTCCTGAACTTCCTGCGCACCGACCCGAAGTTCTACGCGAAGACGGGCGAGGATCTGCTCAAGGACGCGTCCTACATCGCCAAGCGGATGGACGGCAAGCTGCCGTCGCTCTTCGGCAGGCTCCCGCGCCTGCCGTACGGCGTCGAGCCGGTGCCGGCCTTCCTGGCGCCCAGGTACACCGGCGGCCGTTACATCCCCGCGCCGGTCGGCGGCACGCAGGCGGGCGAGTACTGGGTCAACACCGACGCGCTCGACCAGCGCCCGCTCTACGTCCTCGAGGCGCTCACGCTCCACGAGGCCGTCCCGGGCCACCACCTGCAGATCGCCCTGCAGCAGGAGCTGACGGGCCTGCCCGAGTTCCGGCGCTTCGCCGAGGTCGGCGCGTTCGTCGAGGGCTGGGCGCTCTACGCGGAGAGGCTCGGCCTCGAGGCCGGGTTCTATCGCGATCCGTACAGCGACTTCGGCCGCCTGACCTACGAGATGTGGCGCGCGTGCCGCCTCGTGGTGGACACGGGCATTCACGCCGAAGGCTGGACGCGCGCGGAGGCGATCGAGTACCTCGAGACGCACACCGCACTCTCGACCCACGAGGTCTCGACCGAGATCGACCGCTACATCTCGTGGCCGGGGCAGGCGCTCTGCTACAAAATGGGCGAGTTGAAGATCCGGGAGCTGCGCCGCGAGGCCGAGGAGGCGCTGGGGCCGAAGTTCGACCTGCGCTCTTTCCACGACGCCGTGCTCGACCAGGGCGCGGTGCCCTTGACCGTTCTCGAAGGGCAGGTGCGCGCCTGGATCGCGGCGCGCCGGGCCGCATGAGCGCCGTCGCCGGGCGGACGACGTTCCGCGCGAAGAACCCGGCGACGGGCGAGCTGCTCGACGGCGAGTTTCCGGAGGCGACCGCCGGCGAGATCGACGCCGCGGCGCGGTCGGCCGAGCGCGCCTTCGAGGCCTACGCGGCGCTGACGCCGGCGCGGCGCGCCGAGTTCCTGCGCGCCATCGCGCAGCAGGTCCTGGCCCTCGGCGAGCGCCTCCTCGACCGCGCGCAGGCCGAGACGGCGCTGCCGCCCGCGCGCCTCGAGAGCGAGCGCGCGCGCACGGTCAGCCAGATCCTCCTCTTTGCCGGCCTGATCGAAGAAGGGTCCTGGGTCGGCGCGCGCATCGACCGCGCCGTTCCCGACCGGAAGCCGCAGCCGCGCCCCGACATCCGGCGGATGCTCGTGCCGCTCGGCCCGGTCGGGGTGTTCGGCGCGTCGAACTTCCCGCTCGCCTTTTCGGTCGCGGGGGGCGACACGATCTCGGCGCTCGCGGCCGGTTGTCCCGTGGTCGTCAAGGCGCACCCGGGGCATCCGGGCACGTCGGACCTCGTCGCCGGGGCGATCCGGACGGCGGCGCGCGAAACCCGCATGCCCGAGGGCGTGTTCTCGATGGTCCA
>Ga0335069_10002777_pt1 | contig 26764 bp, 23 predicted proteins | sample Lox_Sample_11_FD_206714 | JGI IMG/M metagenome (GOLD analysis project Ga0335069, IMG submission 206714) | Soil microbial communities from Loxahatchee National Wildlife Refuge, Florida, United States - Lox_Sample_1.1 | ecosystem: Environmental > Terrestrial > Soil > Wetlands | place: USA...
CGACTCCAGCGACACGTAGCTGAACAGTCCGCTCTGCTGTACATCGGTCCCGCGCATCCAGTCAGCTCCGTTCGGTGCGTTCGCCGAACTCTGCACGATCCGTGGGGTTTTTCAACAGCCTGTTAGATCACGAGGCGCTTCCCAGGTGTCGAGCGTCACTATGAAGCGCTAGGATGTGTCCGTGAACGCAGTAGGGCTGTTCTCGAGCATAGCCGTGTGCGGCGTGCTCGCGGCATCCGGTGCGCACGCGCGTTGTCGGATGACGAACGTCGTCGCAATTCCCGTGGCGGAGGACAGCCAGCAACTCGTCACCCGGGGTGCGATCGACGGCCGCTCGATGAGGGTGCTGATCGACACTGGTTCGAACGCCAGCCTGATCTGGAGATCGGCGGTCGAACGGCTCGGACTGCACGTGATGACCGGCCCACGGATGCGCATGTTGGGGCTGGGCGGAGAGTCCTACGTCGATGCGACCTTCGTCCATAAACTGCAGGTGGGGTCCGTGGCGCTCAAGAATGTCCGGGTGCCGGTGGCCGGAGATCTGCCGATCGACATTGATTTCATTCTAGGCGGGGATCTGCTGGTGCGCGGCTCGGTCGAATTCGACGTGCGGCATGGGGTCGTCAGGACGATGCAGACCGCACAGTGTTCGCCGGCTGAGCTGCCGTACTGGGCCGAGACTTACTCCATGGCTGACCTCATCGGCTCGCCACGAGACACAAGGGCAGTGCGCCTCGAAGTCCTGCTGAATGGTCACAGGGTGCGCGCGCAGATCGATTCGGGTTCGTCACTCAGCTTCGTCGGCGAGCCGGTGACCGACGCCGCCGGCGTTCGCTATGTGGACCATGGCCTCGAGGTGGTGGGCATCGGGCAGCATTCATTGAAGACCTGGATCGCCGAGGTCGACAGCGTGAAGGTGGGCGATGAGATCGTCAGAGGCGCGCGGCTGCTGGTCGCGTCGTTGGGGAAGTATCAGACTATGGAGCACATCGGCTCGCGCATCCCGGTTCCTGCGGGCCAGCAGCCTGAGATGCTCCTCGGTATGGATTTTCTACGCGCGCATCACGTCCTCATCGACAACGCGACGCGCAAGATGGTGTTCACCTATGAAGGTGGCCCGGTGTTTCAGATCGACAATCCAGCGGCGCCGGACGCGACTTCCTCGGACCAAACCGGCCCGCTTTCCGCTGATGATTAGCCGCCGCCAGCCGGTGGTGCCGGTCGCAAGCTGTTCTCGAGCGGCGGGCCGCCGCCGATCATGGGTGTGTTGGGTCGCGAGCCATTCTGGAGGAACATCGACTGCACGATGGCAGCATCCCCACACATGAATGTCGCCTCTACCACGTGTGAACCCGTTCGTGGCTTATCGTCGATCAGGCAGTAATAGTTCTTGGAGTCGTGCGTAAACGGCACGTAACCCCACTTGATCATTCGTGCGTTCACCCAGGGCGCGTTGGCTGCGACTTGCGACCAGGGCGAGCTATCGCTGTCCTGCCACACGGGACGCTCGGTGTCCATTCTGTAGTAGCCCCGCAGGTAATACGTGCGCGCGGAACCGGTCGGCGTCGAAGCGGGCCCAGGCGGCGCGCTCTCCGGAGCAGCGAACGACACGGAGGTGATGGCGGCGAGAACTGCGAAACAGCATCCTACCGTAAGACGCATACGGCCTCCTGTCTCAGGTGAGCCGGGTTCAAGATGCTCCTTATAGTATACTCCTGCGTTGAGCAACCCACGAACACCCGACAGCGTGCAGCAAACTCCTGCGCGGCCCGCCGAGCTGCTACCGGCTTTCTATGCCGAGCTCCGTCGGCTGGCGCGCGCGCGGCTTGCAGCCGGTGGCCGTTATACCTTGCTGGATACGACAGCCCTGGTGCATGAATCCTTCCTCAGGTTGGAGCGTGCCCATCACGTCGTAGTCAAAGATGCAGAGCATTTCCTCGCGTATGCCGCTGCCACGATGCGGTCGGTGATCGTCGACTACGTTCGGCAACGCAAGGCCGAGCGCAGGGGCGGTGGCGCTGCCCACGAGCCGCTCGATACCGCCCAGGCTGAATTGCCGGGCGCACCGGACGACGAGATTCTGGAGGTCCACGATGCACTCGAGGCGCTCGCCGCGGTCGATGCGCGACTCGTCCAGGTCGTCGAGATGCGTTACTTCGGCGGCCTCACGGATGCGGAGATCGGCCAGGCTCTGGGAGTAACGGATCGAACCGTGCGCCGCGACTGGGAACGTGCCCGGCTGCTGCTGGCGGGGCTGCTCGGTCGTTGAGCTGTCGGGGAGCGTTCCCGGCCTCACCGCTGTCCGCATTTGCACTCGGATTGCGTCAGAGCCGGGGGGTACCGACGGAGCGAGCTGAATCACCCGCATGAATCCGCCATACGCAACAGACGTGCTCAAGTGGCAGCGTGTCAATGCGCTTCTTCAGCAAGGCCTCGAGCTTCCACAGGACCAACGGGCCGAGTGGCTCGCTCGATTGGCGGGCGAGCATCCCGAGGTGGTCGCGCAGCTGCGCGTATTACTGGAGCGAAGCGTCGCGCAGTCAGACACCTTCATGCGACGCCCGGTCTCCGGTCATTGGGTGCAGGACGAGGCCCTCGGTGGGCCTGGCGACGCACCGGGCGACGTCATCGGTCCCTACCGGCTGCTGCGGGCGCTCGGACAGGGCGGAATGGGCGCCGTGTGGCTGGCGGAGCGTGTCGATGCCAGTCCGCAACGGCGAGTCGCGCTCAAGCTTCCGTTGCACGGCTGGGCGCGGGGGGTCATCGAGCGGCTGGAGCAGGAACGCGACACCCTCGCGGCGCTCGAACATCCGAATATCGCACGGCTCTACGATGCCGGCTCCACCGCGATGGGGCGACCCTACGTCGCCATGGAATTCGTCGATGGGGCGCCCATCGACGTGTTTGCCGCCGAGCATCACCTGCCCATACGCGCACGCGTGTCGCTACTTCTGCAAGTGGCCCGCGCGGTCAGCTATGCCCATGGGCGGCTCGTCGTCCATCGGGACCTCAAACCTTCCAACATCCTGGTCACCGCAGACGGTGATGTGCGGCTGCTCGACTTCGGTGCAGCAAAGCTGCTTCGCGACGATGGTCCGCAGGACTCAGCCCTGACCCGCGAGGCGGGACGAGCATTTTCGCCGGACTATGCCGCGCCGGAGCAGATTCGAGGTGAGCCTGTCACCGTCTCGACGGATGTGTACTCACTCGGTGTCGTTCTGTTCGAGCTTCTGACCGGGACGCGGCCGTACAGCCTGAAGCGCCACTCCGCCACGGGCCTCGCGGCAGCCCTCGAGGAAGCCGAGTCGCCGTTGGCGAGCTCCATTGTCACGAATCCTCGGAGCGCCCGGCGCGAGCTGCGCGGCGATCTGGACAACATCATCGCCAAGGCGTTGAAGAAGAACGTCACCGAGCGCTATGCGACGGTGGGCGAGTTCGCCGACGATCTCGTGCGCTGGCTTCACTACCAGCCAGTGCGCGCCCGTCCCGACAGCGTAGCCTATCGAGTCGCGAAATTCGTGCGGCGCAATCGGATCGCCGTCGCGGTCGGCACGTTGATGGTCGCGGCGCTGATGGCCGCGGCAATCATTACGACGAAAGAGATGCTCGAAGCGAGAACGCAACGCGACGTGGCGCGTGCGCAGGCGAAGCGCGCCCAGGCCGAGGAGCGCTTTGCCAACATGGTGCTGGAGCAGACGGGCACCGCCGGACACCCGCTGAGCCGCGAAGAGATGCTCGACCGCAGCGTCGAACTCCTCGACCAGCAGTACGGCGATGACCCGCAATTCATCGCCAGCTCTCTGATTCCCATCTCTGACCGGTACATGGAGCTCGGCAATACCCGGAAGGAGCTGGCGGTACTGGAGAAGGCCGAGTCGATCGCGCGGCGCCTCGGCGATCCCGTTCTGCTGATCAGCGTTCAGTGCAACGCGGTCGAGACGGAGACCGATCTGGGTAACATCGAGGGCGCGCGGCGGCGCATGACTGAAGCACGGACGCTGCTCGCGCACACTGCAGGGATACCGATGGAGCGCCGGATAGAGTGTATTCATGCCGATGCGACCCTGGCCGACGCGCTCGGCGATCGGGCAAGAGCGGTCGATCTCATCGAATCGGCCATCTCGCTGCAGGAAAGTCGGGACCGTACTGACCGCGCCTATCGCGCCTTGCTGTCTCATGCTCAGGTCCTCTACCTGTACGCCGGACGCCCGAAGGATGCCTATGCGCTCGTGGAGAAGACCCTGAGCGTGCTGGAGAAGACGGATGCGAAGAACAGCGAGGCAATCTTTGGCGCGCTACACAATCAATCTCTGGCCCTCAATCAAATGGGCGAGGTGCAGGCGGCACTGAGGCGGGAACAGGAAGCCGTGGCGATCAGCACGGGCGGCGACCCGAAGCAACCGGTGGCGGCTCTGGCGGCCAACGCGTTAGGGCGGCTGTTCACGCGACTCGCCCGCCCGCGCGACGGGGAATTATGGAGCGGGCGGGCCGCCGCGGCCGCGCGCGAGGGCGGAAATGTCGCTACGCAGATTATCGCATTGGCCACCCTCGCCGAGGCGCAGGCCATGGCCGGCGAGCTGAGCAAGGCGCGCACCGCGGCCGAGGAGGCCGCGCTCCGGATCACTGCAGGCAGCGACTCGCGCGCGCGCATCGCGGTGGAACGAGCCCGGACTATCGTCGCACTGAAGCGCAACGATCTTCGTGGCGTCAACGTTGCCGTCGCCTCACTCCTGAATCTGATCGGTTATCCCGACCCCGACAAGGTACGGGTGGTCCAGTCCGCGGATACACAGCTGCTGCTTGCGGCGCGCGCGGCACTGCAGACGGGCGATGCGCCTGCTGCAGTACGGCTCGCGTCCGCTGCGTTGGCGCTCGCGAACGAGCTGGCGCGGGAGCCGCGGCACAGCGCGTCTGTGGGCGAGGCGCGCCTGCTGCTGGCGCAGGCATACCTGGCCCAGGGCGAGCGCGACAGCGCGCATGCCAGCCTGCACGGTGCCATCGAGGGGCTCAGCACCGGGCTGGCGCCCGACCACCCCCTGACGCTCGAGGCGGCGGCGCTCGAAGCCAGGCTCTAGTTGTCCGCATTCGCGGATCTTTCACGTGGATAGAAGCAATGGCCGTGCCATGCGGGCGACGGCAGCAACCGATGGCACAGCGCTCGTGCCACCACGAAGGAAGATCGATGTACCGACAACCACGCTCGCTGCTGGGCGTACTGGCCGCCCTGGGCACCGCCGGAGCATTCGTCGCCTGGTCGAATCTGCACGAAACCCAGTTCGCGCCGGCGACCGCTGCATCAGATGCCGCGGCGGCAGCCACGGCCACGATGCCACGGACGGCCGGAGCCGGAACGGCAATTTCACCGAATCGGTGTCCGCAGTTCCGGTGGGATTGCGTGGAACACAGCGACAACACCGAGGACCCTTCATGGAACTTATATTTGTTTCTGCCGTCGGCATGGCGTTGATACTGGCGGCCGGATTCTCCGAACTCGTCCAGGCCCGATGTCTGACGTGGCGGCAGGTCAGGCCGGGACGCGCAGCGCAAACCACCCGTTGGTTTGCCAGCCCCGGCGATTGCGACACCGTGACGGTGCAGGTCATCGTCGCGAGCTGACATGCTCAGAGGGTTGCCGGATGAGGCGCGCGCAATCGCGGCGACGGCACCGCTGGCGTCAGCCCGAGCTTGCGCGCGAGGCTCCTCGCGTCCGCCGGAGCTCGCAGCTTTCCATCGGTATTGTCGAAGTAGCAAAACACATCACGGGGTGGGCCGGGCGAGGCCTGGCGCGGCACTGCGCACCGGATGTCATCCGGCGTGCCACCGGCTTGCCACGTACGGATGCGTCGTGCCCAACGCTCGAGCGCGCGATCTCCATATCCCGCCGTGTACAGTTGCTTATCGCCGTGCAGGCGGACGTAGATGAAATCTGCAGTCACATCACCGACGCGCGGCCAACGACCTGCTGACTCGGCCACGGTGAGCGCGAGATGGTACTTGCGGAGCAGCTCCATGAAGGCTGCCGTAACGAAGCTCTCGTGACGGATCTCGACGGCGTGACGCACGGGGCGGATGGCATCGATCGCCAGGCGCGTGCGGCCCTTCATCCAGCGACTGCGTCGCCGCGCCAGTGACAGCGCGCTCGCGGTGTCGGTCGGCAGCAGGGCGAAGAACGACTCGAAGCGCTCGGCATCGAAGCTCAAGGCTGCCGGAAACTGCCACAGGACAGGTCCGAGCTTCTCCCGCAGATTGAGCACGCCCGATGCGAAGAAGTTGGCGAGCGGCCGCTCTACTTTGCGCAGCTTGAGCATGTGGGTGATGTAGCGGCCACCCTTGAGCGCGAAGATGAATCCGGGCGGGGTTTGCTCGTGCCAGAGCTGGTAGGTCTCGGGCTTCTGTAGCGAGTAGAAGGAGCCGTTGATCTCCACCGTGGAGAATACCCGGCTGGCATAGCCGAGCTCCGCCGCCTGCGGCAAACCCGGCGGGTAAAAGACACCGCGCCACGGTGCATAGCGCCAGCCGGAGATTCCGATGCGAATAGCCACCCGCAACCTTTAGCCGCTCAGCCCGCGGGCCAGCTCGCCGCTACCGAGGCGGCGCCGGATCACCGGCGCAGTTTGCCGCTGATCTCCGCAATGTGCCGGCCCTGGTAACGAGCGCCCTCCAGCTCGATGCTCGAGGGCTGGCGCTTGCCATCACCGCCGGCGATGGTCGAAGCACCATAGGGCGAGTTACCCATCACTTCGCTGTGCCCCATCTGCCCCTGGAAGGCATAAGGCAGTCCAACGATGATGAACCCGAGGTGCAGCAGCACCGGATGGAAAGTGAGGATGGTGGATTCCTGCCCGCCGTGTTGGGTAGCGGAGGAGGTGAACACACCCGCGACCTTGCCGACCAGAGCGCCTCTCATCCACAGCGCCCCCGCCTGGTCGAGGAAATTCTTCATCTGCCCGGCCATGTTGCCGAAGCGCGTCGGTGTCCCGAAGATTACCGCATCGTAGTCGGCGAGCTCGTCGACTTTCGCAATTGCGGCCTTCTGATCCAGCTTGAAGCCGGACTTGCGCGCGATCTCCTCGGGCACTGTCTCGGGCACGCGCTTCACATCGACCTCCGCACCCGCTTCGCGAACACCTTCCGCCACCGCCTGTGCCATGCGCTCGATGTGACCGTAGGAGGAGTAGTAGAGCACTAGAACCTTGGCCATGGATTGTTCCTCTGTGCAGCCGGGGGACCTTGCGGGACTCATCTTGACCAGAATCGGCCTCAGTGGGGAGCGTGGCGGTTGCTGCCGGCGCCATCGCCTGCGCCAGCCGCAGGATGAGCACTCGGCGCCACCGTGCCACCGGGCCGGCACGTTTCGGGCAGTAGCGCGATGCCCGCGACGACCGTAACCGCCGCCACCGCCACCGGATACCAGAGCCCGGAGTAGGGATCGCCCGTGATGGCGACCAGCGTGAAGGCGACGGCGGGCATGAAGCCACCGAACCAGCCGGCACCGATGTGATAGGGGAGCGAGAGCGAGGTATATCGCACCCGTGGGGGAAACAGCTCCACCAGCCAGGCGGCCATGGGAGCGGTGGCGAGCGTCACGTACACCATCAGGACGAGAAGGAGCGTCACTACCATCGGATAATTGATCGCCCCCGGGTCGGCTCGGGCTGGATAACCCGCCCGGAGCAACGCCTGGTTCAGTTGCGTCTCGAAGGCCGCGGATGCCGCACGAAAGCGCTCGGCGTCGAGCCGCGAGCCATCGAATGCGACCACCTCGGTCCCGTCGCCGCGCTCTCCAATGCGTACCAGCGCCACGCTCCCCGCAGCGGCGGTCTCGTTGCTGTAGGGAACACCGGCGCGGGCGAGCGCGCCCTTGGCGATGTCGCAGGAGCTCACGAAGCGTTGACGGCCGATCGGATCGAACTGCAGGCTGCAGGTGCCGCGCGCGGCGCGCACCCGCACGGGCGCGTGCTGCGCCGCGGCCTCGAGTGCCGGGTTGGTGAAGTGCGTGATGGCGCGGTACAGCGGGAAGTAGGTGGCCGCGGCGAGCGCCATGCCGAGCATGATGAGCTTCTTGCGGCCCAGGCGATCGGACAGACGGCCGAACAGCAGGTAGAGCGGTGTGCCCGAGACGAGTGTGATCGCGAGCAGCACGTTGGCGGTCTGCGGCTCGACCCGCAGCACCCGCGTGAGGAAGTAAAGTGCATAGAGCTGTCCGCCATACCAGATGACGTTCATTCCCGCCGTGGCTCCGAGGAGCACCGCCAGGATCCGCTTGAGATTGCCGCGGTCGTGGAAGGCATCCTTGAGCGGGGATCGCGAGGCGCGGCCATCGGCCAGCATCTGGAGGAAGACCGGGGATTCCGCGAGCTGCAGGCGGACATATACCGAGAGTGCCAACAGCAGTGCGGAGAGGAGAAAGGGCACGCGCCAGCCCCAGGTCTCGAAAGCCGCTCCGAGGATCGCGCGGCAGCCGAGGATGACCAGCAGGCTCAACAGCAATGCGAGCGTGGCCGTCGTCTGGATCCAGCTCGTAAAGGCCCCGCGGCGCGACGGCGGGGCGTGCTCGGCCAGGTAGATGACCGCTCCGCCGTACTCGCCACCGATCGCGAAGCCCTGCAGCAGGCGCAGCGCGATGAGCAGGATGGGCGCGGCGATGCCGATCGCAGCGTAGTTTGGCAGGATGCCGACGAGCGTGGTGGCCGTGCCCATGAGGATGATGGTGGCGAGAAAGGTCTTTTTTCTTCCCACACGATCGCCGAGCCGGCCGAACAGCAGCGCGCCGAAGGGACGCACGGCGAACCCGGCCGCGAAGGTGAGCAGTGCGAAAATGAAACCGCTGGTTTCGTTTAGGGCCGCGAAGAACTGCTTCGAGAGGGTCGCCGCGAGTGAGCCGTACAGGAAGAAGTCGTACCACTCGAACCCGGTGCCGAGGCTCGAGGCGAGAATCACGCGCAGCTGCGACGCCGCAGGAGCAGCGGCAGGCATCGGCGGCCCGTGCATGAGCATTTTTTCTCCGCTAACGATCGGTATACTCGGCAGCCGCGCGACGCCGACATCTTAGAACAAGAGTTGCGCGAGGAGCGGCAGATGGCAAGACGGTGCGTGGCGGCTGCGGTGCTTGGCTTGCTCGCGGTGTCGGCAAGCGCGATCTGCGCCGCCGAGGTGCCGATCGCGATCCGCGCCGGGCACCTCATCGACACCACCGCCGGCCGCCTGACGGCCGCGCAGGTGGTGATCGTAAGCGATGGTCACATCGCGGATGTCGGGCCGGACGTGCCGGTGCCACCCGATGCGCGCGTCATCGACCTGAGCGCCTATACGGTGTTGCCGGGATTGATCGATGCCCATACCCACCTCACCATCGACCAGCGCAATCAGGATCCGCTCGCCGAGCTCGAGCACACTGCGGCCGAGCGCGCCTTCGGCTCGATCCCCAATGCACGCGCCGTGCTGCTCGCCGGCTTCACCACCGTGCGCGACCTCGGCTCGTACCGTGCGCTGGTCGATGTGGCGCTGCGTGATGCCATCAACCGGGGGGATGTCATCGGTCCCAGGATGTACGTTGCCGGGGCGTATGTGACGATTGCCGGCGGTGCCGGCGCGCTTACCGGCTTCGCCCCCGATGTCACGCTGCCGTGGGATCTGCGTTACGGCAGCGCCAACTCACCGAGCGAGGTGCGCGAGCGCGTGCGGCTGCTCGTGGGTCAGCGCGTCGATGTCATCAAGATGTTTGCGACCGGTGCGGTGCTCACCCACAACAGTAATCCGGCCGGCCGCGAGGCGACGCCCGAGGAGCTCGCGGCGGGAGCGGACGAGGCACGTAACTTCGGGCTGCGGCTGGCGGTACATGCACACGGCGCCGCAGGCATCAAGGCCGCGATTCGCGCCGGCGCGGCGTCGATCGAGCACGGCACGCTCATGGATGACGAGGGACGCGCGCTCATGAAGCAGCACGGTACGTATCTGGTGCCGACGCTCGAGGTGCGCGAGTGCGTCGGCAACAACTATCCGCCGGAGTTCGTGAGCAAGGCGCAGCAGATCATGACGGCGCAGCTCGCCAACTTTCGCAAAGCGGTCGCTGCCGGCGTGAAGATTGGCTTCGGCACGGACATCGGAGTCTGCCCGTTCGGCAGGAATGCGCGCGAGTTCGCGCTCATGGTGGAGAATGGCATGACACCCATGCAGGCGATTCAGGCCGCGACCACGGCGGACGCGGACCTGCTCGGGATGTCGCAGCAGCTGGGCTCGATCAGCCGCGGCAAGCTCGCTGACATCATCGCCGTGCGCGGTGACCCCCTGCAGGACGTGCGCCTGCTCGAGGAGGTGCGCTTCGTGATGAAAGAAGGCCGGATCTATAAGGAGGAGTGAGCGCGGGCACGGCTGCGCCGCTCACGGCGGCCTCGCTCGCGCCGTGGTCGGTGCCAGTGCCCGTGCCTTGAGAGTCCTGCCGTGATTGCCTACTGTAGATGAGTCTGTCTGCATCGCCAGCCGGAAAGCCATCATGACGACCCGCCCGCCAGTCCCGCCCTTCACCCTCGAGACCGCCACGCAGAAGGTTCGTCTGGCCGAGGACGCCTGGAACACACGCGACCCTGACCGCGTCGTGCAGGTGTATACGGAGGATACCCGCTGGCGAAATCGGGCCGAGTTTCCCGTAGGCCGCGCCGAGGTGCGCGCGTTCCTGCAGCGCAAGTGGGCGCGCGAGCTCGAGTACCGCCTCATCAAGGAGCTCTGGGCCTGCGCCGGCAACCGCATTGCGGTGCGCTTCGCCTACGAGTGGCACGACGACTCCGGCAGCTGGTTCCGCAGCTACGGCAACGAGAACTGGGAATTCTGTGCCGAGGGGCTCATGCAGCGGCGCTTCGCGAGCATCAATGATCTGCCGATCACCGCGGCGGAGCGGAAATTTCTCTGGCCGCTCGGCCGCCGTCCCGATGAGCATCCGGGACTCAGCGAGCTCGGCCTGTAACGACGGTGGGTCGTCATGATGACCGAGTCCGGTCGGTCGTGACCGACATCGGCTGATCTCCCGGCGACAATCGAGGATAATACGGCCCCGTTGCCGCGACGCAACAAACTGGAATCAGCCGTCACCCGCAATGGCCCCAAAGTCGCATTGCCGGGCGACGCAAACGCCTGTGAAGTCGAGCCGGCAGCGGCTCCGGCCCGCTATTGGAGTGCATATGAAACGTGGTCTTCTGGTATGGATTGCTGCGGCGACCCTCGCGGCTTCGCAAGGGGCTGTCGCGCAGCTGATGGGGCCGGGCAACGGCGGCGCCATGGGCGACTGGGAATTCCGCATCGGCCCGGTGTTTCAGCAGTCGAAAAACGTCGAGTTCAACGGCGGCAGCAATGCCGACATCGACAGCACGACGGGAATCCGGGTCGGAACGGGCTACTACGTCACCAATGACCTCATCGTCGGCATGAACTTCGGCTGGAGCCAGTCGACCTTCAATGGCACGGTCAAGGGCAACCTCGCCAATAGCTACATCGAGAACGGCCACGTCGATTTCAGCACGCTGATGTTCGACGCCCAGTACGTGTTTCCCTTGCGCAGCGCCATCAAGCCGTTCGTGGTCGCCGGCCTCGGATGGAACTGGATCAATACCAACATCGCGGCGGGGCCGCCGCAGGTGGGTTGCTGGTGGGATCCCTGGTGGGGTTACGTCTGCAGCGGTTATCAGCCGACGCACGGCTCGAACAGCTTTGCCTACCAGGCCGGTGCCGGCGTGCAGCTGAACTTCACGCGCACTTTCTCGATCAACGTCGACTACCGCTACTCCTGGATCGATCTCAGCAACGCCAACGGCACGCCGGGCTTCGGCGCGGTCGGCCTGATGTTCGTCTGGCGGTTCCCCTCCTATCACTACTAGCGGCGCTGCGGGTGGCGCGCGCTATGCGGCCACCCGCAGCTCTGCGGCGCGCCGCTCCGGCCCCGCGAGCGTCACGACGATGAGCGCTGTCGCGACGAGCACGAGCGTCCAGGCGAGGACGTAGGCGTAGTCGGCGCCGCGGGCTTCGGCCAGCCCCGACTGGATGGGCGCCATTTTCGCCATGGCGAGATTACCGAGCTGGTACGCGAATCCCGGCAGCACCGCGCGCACCGAAGCGGGTGACAGCTCATTGAGATGCGCGGGGACTATCCCCCAGGCCCCCTGCACCATGAACTGCATCAGGAACCCCCCCAGCGCCAGCATCACGGCAGTGTGCGAATAGGCCCACAGGGGAATCATCGGCAGTGACAGCAGCGCCGCGAGCGCGATCGCGCGCCGCCGCCCGAGCCGCTCCGAGAGCGCGCCGAAGCAGACCCCGCCTGCGAGTGCGCCGAGGTTCATGACAATCGCGATCTTGCCGGTGGTAACCGCCGGGAATCCATGTTGCACCTGCAGGAAGGTCGGATAGAGGTCCTGCGAGCCGTGGGAGTAGGCATTGAAGCAGGCCATGAGCAACACCAGGTACACGAGCCTCGGAAACTGCTCACGTACCGCACCCCACAGCGCCGCGGCGGAAGACCGCCGCGGCGCGGCGCCCGCCAGCCACGCGGGCGATTCCTGCACGGCGAAGCGTATATACAACACCAGCAGCGCCGATGCGGAGCTGATGATGAACATGCCGCGCCAGCCCACCTCATCGAACAAGGTCGCAAACAGGATCGAAGCGAGCAGATAACCGATGACGTAGCCCTCCTGCAGCAGTCCGGAGAAAAAACCGCGCCCCTTCACTGGCAGCGTCTCGAGGGCGAGCGCTGCGCCGACACCCCACTCACCGCCCATGGCGAAACCGAAGAGCGCGCGCAGCACGAGCAGCGTCGCCAGGTCCGGCGCGAACGCCGTCGCCAGCTGCAGCAGCGAGTAACTCACGACATTGAGCATCAGGATCGGCCGGCGTCCGTATTTTTCCGCCAGCCAACCGAAGGCGAGCGCCCCCAGGGGCCGGCAAGCGAGAGTCAGGAAGATCCCCTGGCTCACCGCCTTCACGTCGGTATGGAACTCGCCGCTGATCGTCTTGAGGCAGAAGACGAACACGAAGAAGTCCAGAGCATCGAGCGACCAGCCTCCGAGTGCCGCCAGATAGGCGTGCAACTGCGGACGTGTGAGCAGCCGGAAGTAAGCGAGCAAGGTCGGCCTGCGGCGCGAGAGCGGAAGCCGCGAGCCTAGCACGGACACCGGTGGCGCTCTGCAGCCCGGCCGCGCTCCGGCTGGCTGCAGCGGCCGCAGCTCAGCGCATTAACTTGGCGCGCGTGGCGGAGTAAGCTCCTCAGCACCGCGGGCCAGGAGGACACAACATGGCGACGCCAGCGATTCCGGCGGGATACCGCACCGCCACTCCCTACCTGATCGTGCAGGGCGCGGCTGATGCGATCGAGTATTACAAGCACGCCTTTGGCGCGACCGAGATGCTGCGCATGGCCGATCCGCAGGGCAGAGTGGGGCACGCCGAGATCCGCATCGGAGACTCGGTGATCATGCTCGCCGATGAGCACCCCGCGATGGGCTACCGCGCCCCGCGCTCTCTTGGAGGCTCGAGCGTCAGCATTCTGCTTTACCTGGAAGACGTCGATACCGTGTTCGACCGCGCCATCAAGGCCGGTGCCCGGGTACTGCGTCCGGTGACGAAGCAGTTCTACGGCGATCGCTCGGGGACGCTCGAGGATCCGTTCGGTCACGTCTGGACCATCGCCACCCACGTGGAAGACGTGCCGCCGGAGGAGTTGCAACGGCGCGCCGAAGCGGCGCTGCGATCGAAGCCTTCGTCGGACTCCTGAGTCAGCGGCCGCGGCGCGCCCAACAGCCCCGCCCAGCCGCTGCATGTGCGGCAGATACATCCTCGCAGAGGCTGCCCGCGCGGAGCGCGCCTTGGGCATTCATCGCGGCCACTGGGATTACACGCGCAGGTTCCGCGTGCTGCCGAGCGAGCAGGTGCCGGTCGTCGTGCAGTCGGCGCGGGAGCGCGTCGCAACGCAGATGCGCTGGGGGCTGGTGCCGTGGTGGCGCCACGGGTTGCCACTCAAAGCCTCCACCATCAACGCCACGGTCGAGCGGCTCGCGACTGCCCCGGCCTATCGCGATGCCTGGCGCCGGGCGCAGCGCTGCATCCTCGTCATGGGCGGCTTCTATGAGCCGCACCTCAATGAGGACGGCTCGCGCGCGCCGTACTTCGTGCATCTGGCGGACCGCGAGGTGTTTGGTGTCGCCGGCCTGTGGGAGCGCTCGCGACGCGCCGATGGCAGCGCGCTCCTCTCCTGCACGCTGATCACCGTCCCGGCCAACGCGCTGCTCGCGGTGGTGCATAACGAGAAGCCGCGCATGCCCGCCATTCTCGCCGAGTCGGACTACGACGATTGGCTGCACGGCCCGCCCGAGCGGGCCCGCGACCTGCTGCGGCCGTATGCGGAGCAAACGATGCGCGCCTGGAAGGTGAGCAGCCGCGTGAACAATCCGCAGTTGCCCGATGACGCCCGGCTCATCGAGCCGCTGTGAGCGCGCACCATTGCGGATCGGGCCGCTGCAGAGTGCGACCCACGTCACATTCACCGTGCATTCAGGCGTACCCCTGTGTCATTGGCACACGCCGCTTGGCATATTGCGGCGCCGTGAGTGTGGCCAATGTGTACGCAAAGGGAGTGTCTATGAGAATCATGCGTTTGTTGGTGCTGCCCGCGCTGACGCTGGTGTTGGTGTCGATCGCGCAGGCCCAGAATGTGAGCTTCAACGCGACGATCAGCGGCTCGGTGGTGCCGGGAGTGTATGGTCAGGTCGTGATCGGCAACGGCCCGCCTCCACCTGTCGTGTATGCGCAGCCGGTGATCGTACAGCCGGCGCCGGTCGTGGTCGGCGCTCCCGCGGTGGAGCCGGTGTACCTGCACGTGCCGCCGGGTCATGCCAGGGACTGGCGCAAGCACTGCCACGAGTACCATGCGTGCAATCGACCGGTGTACTTCGTGAGGTCGGCGGAGTACGAGCCGGGGTACCGTCCCGAGCACCATGGGCATGGCCATGGCCATGACGAGGACCGCGACGACCACGATCACGGTCACCGCGACTGAGGTCGCCTCGGCGCGCTGACGCGGTTCACCTCCGCGGCGCTCGAGCGCGAGCGCGTTTTGCGCGGCTGCTGCGTGCACGTAGTGACGATGGCTTCGATGCACTAGGATAGCCGCACAACAACACGCGGAGCGGGCGGGATGAGCCGCTATCGACCCTACCTCATCGGGATCGCCATCGTCCTGGTGCTGGTCTGCGCCTATGCGGCCGCCGGCTTTTTCGCAGTCCCGTACTTCGTGCGCAAGGCTGCGGTCGGGTTCGTGCGCACCCACTACGGCCGCACCCTCGCGCTCGGCGAGGTCCGCTGCAATCCTTTTACGCTGGCGCTCGATGTGCGCGGACTGGCGCTGCCCGATGCGGACGGCCGCACGCTGCTCGCTTTCGAGCACCTGCGCGTCAGGCTGCAGCTCGCATCGATCTGGCGGCTCGGCCCGAGCTTCGCTGAGATCCTGCTCGAGCGCCCCTACGTGCGCGCCCTGCTGCGCCCGGGTGGCGAGCTCAATTTCGCCGACCTCGCCCGGGGCTTCCCGCCCTCGAAGCCGCAGCCACAGCCCGCACCGCCACCGCGCCTGTACGTGCAACGGCTCGCCGTCGTCGGCGGCACCGCAGTGTACGAGGACCGCACCCGCTCGACGCCGTTCCGCGCCGAGCTCACCCCGATCGTTTTCGAGCTGCGCGATTTCAGCACGCGCGCCGCCACCGGTGATGCGTATTCCCTCGAAGCCGCCTCGCCCGAAGGGGAGCGGCTCCTCTGGACCGGTACGGTGCACCTTGCACCCTTCGCCTCGCGCGGAGCATTCGAGGTGTCCGAGCTCAAAGCAGCCACCATTGCGCGCTACCTGGGGGCGAGTCTGCCATTCGACCTGACATCGGGAACGCTCGCCTTCAACGGCGGTTACGAGGTCGCGGGGGGTGCCGGGCCAATCGATGTGAGTCTCAACGTCAGGAGCACCACGGTGAGGGCGCTCGGATTGCGGCCGCGCGGTGCTACGCGCAACTACATCGAGGTCGCGGGCATTGCGATCGAGGACATGCTCATCGGGTTGCGCCGGCACGCCGTCACCATCGGCAAGGTCACTCTCAAGGGTGGCGACATCGAGGCGTGGCTCGACGAGGCGCACCGCTTGAACCTGCTGGAGCTCTTCGCCCCGGCGTCGGCTGCGCAGGTCGCACCCGCCCGGCCGCAGCCCGTATGGACTTTGTCGGTGCCGGAGGTGCTTGCGGAAGGCTTCCGGGTCTCCCTGGAGGATCGCTCGCTGAGCCCGGCGGCGGCCGTCACGCTGACCCCGCTCACGGTACACGTGACCGGTTTCAATCTGTCCCCCGACGACACGCTCGAGCTGCGCATCGAATCCGGTGTGAGCCCTGGCGGTAACATCGCGTGTCACGCGCACGTCCTGCGGCGAACCGCGGCCGTCGACGCGCAGCTCGAGGCCCACGACCTGCCGCTCACGCTGCTGCAGCCCTACCTGACGCGGTATACGTCCATGACGCTGCTGAAAGGCACGCTCGGCACGAAGCTCGACATCCGCCGCGGCGATGACGGCGTGCTCGCAGTATCCGGCACGACGGCCGTTCACGACGTGCGCACGATCGATGACGCCCTCAAGCTCGACTTCCTCAAATGGCGCGACCTGCGCATCGCCGAGCTGCGCTACCGCTCGGCGCCGGCCAGCCTGCGCATCGCCAGCGTCACTGCCCTCGAGCCCTACGTGCGTATGGTCATCGCCCCCGATCGCTCCACCAACCTCAAGGCGGTGCTCACGCCGTCGCGCTCCGGCGTGCCGCCGGCCACTGCGGGCAGTGCATCGGTAGCGACGGACACGCGCGCACCGGCGCCGCCGCCTGCCGGGCGCAGACGGGCCAACGGCACGGCGCCGGCTGCCGCGCCGGCGCGACCGCTCACGCCGCTGCCGGTGTCGATCGGCACCGTCACCCTGGTCAATGGCTCCGCGAACTACTCCGACCTTTGGATCAAGCCGAGCTTCGCGATCGGAATTCAGAGTCTGGCTGGCAGAATCACGGGACTGTCCTCCGATCCACAGTCACGTGCGCGGGTGCAGCTCGAGGGCAAGGTCGACCGCTATGCCCCGTGGAAGCTCGCGGGCGAGGTGAACCTGCTGTCGGCGGCGCTGTTCACCGATCTCACCATGAGCTTCAGCGACGTCGACCTCACGGTGGTCAATCCGTACTCCGGACATTTCGTCGGTTACCGCATCGAGAAGGGCAAGCTCTCGGTCGACGTGCACTACCAGGTGGAGCAGCGGCGGCTCACCGCCGCGCAGCATTTCGTCATCGACCAGCTCGAGCTCGGCGAGCGCGTGGAGAGTCCCGATGCCGTGCACGTGCCGCTGAAGATTGCAGTGGCGCTGCTCAGGGACCGCAACGGCGTGATCGATCTGAATCTGCCCATGTCGGGCTCGCTCGATGATCCGCAGTTCCGGCTGGGCCCGATCATCTGGAAGGCGTTCGTCAACGTGCTCGAGAAGGCGGCGGCCGCTCCGTTCGCGCTCCTCGGGCACCTGTTCGGTGGTGGCAATACACAGCTCAACATCATCGAGTTCGATGCCGGCAGCGCCGAGCTGACCAAGCCTGCGCAGGATCAGCTCGCGTCCCTCGCCACCGCGCTCAAGGAGCGGCCGCAGCTCAAGCTCGACGTGCCCATCGTTTTCGCTCCCGGCATCGACGCGCCGGCGCTGGCGGCCGGGCGCCTGCGCGACGAGCTGCAGCGGCGCGAGCTGGCGACCCGCCAGGGACGCAAGCACCCTGACACCGCGTTGGAGCTCGCACTCGCCGAACCCAGGAAGCACTTCGAGCTGCTGCTCGCGCAGTATCAGGCCGACTTCGGCAGGGACAAGCCGTTGCCGCCGAGCGTGCTCGGGGTGCAACAGGCGAAGAACAAGGACAGCGCCCCCTACGACGCCGCGATCGAGGATCTCAATGCCGCGCTGATCGACCGGGTGCAGGTTCCCGAGAGCGACCTCGAAGCGCTCGGCACGCAGCGGGCACAGGCCATCCAGGGCGCGCTGGTCTCCGCTGGCGAGGTCGACAGCTCGCGCGTCTTCGTCGTGAATGCGCCCGCCAAACCGCAGTCCGGCGACACGGTGAAAGTGGAGCTCGCCGTGAGGTGATGCGCGTGCCTCAGCGCCCGAGTGGCGGCAGCTCGCGCGCCGCTGCCTTGGGTCGCCGCTCCGCGTCATACAATCCCCAGTGAGCCTCCTCGGGATGCACCCCGGCCGTGCCCGGCACGCCCGTCGCGTCGTAAGCGCGCCAGGGCGCATCGAAGGCGGCGAAGTACGCGAATGCCTGCGCCGGTGTCGGCGGCAGCAACCGCCGCAGCTCGCGGTAGAAGCCGGCCTGGCGTGCCTCGCTGAATCCCTCCCCGGGTGGCGCCGTCGGTACGCCCGTCTCCTTCACCAACACGGGTCCGCAAGCGAGTGGAGCGCGGCCGGCAAGCACGTTCACCACGAACTGGGCCGCATCGCGATCCGGAGCGTCGCGGAACCACGGCTGGAAGACGGGGTGTACGTTGAGCAGCAGGAAGTCGAGCTGCGGGAGCAGCGCCCTTGCCGAGGCCGCATCGTAGATGTGGAAGGGCTCGGTAGTGGAGAGCGGCACGCCCGGCGCCTGCGCGCGAGTCTGCACGATGAGATCGCGCAAGGCGCCCGGGTCGATGCGATGCGCGAACAGCATCTCGTTACCGAGCGAGATGCCGACGACGAGCTGCGGGAAGCGGCGTGCCGCATCGAGCGCCGCGGCGAGCTGCGCGGGGGCACCGGGGTCCCAGACCCCGATGATGAGGGCGCGGAACTGCAGCTGCGCCGCGATCGCCGGTATCTGTTCGGCGCCGTGTATCGCGTCGTAAGTGATCAGCGCATCGAAATGGCTGCGCAGTGTCTGCAGGTCGGCGCGGATGCTCACGGGGTCCGCTTCGGTGAAGCGGCCATCGGTGACCCGCAGTGCGGTCGGCTCGTAGGCGATGAAGCGGGCGTGCGCGAGCGCGGAGCGCAAGCGCGTGATTCCCGGTTGCGCGGCAGGGCGTGTCGGACAGGATGGTGCTGCGGGCGCGGCCGCTGCGGCCGCTGCGGGCGCGGCGGCGAGTGCTGCGCAGTGCCACAGGAGGATGGTTGCAGCGAGCGCGGCTGCGAGCGGATGCGATACCGATGGCACGCAGGTGAGCCTTGACACACCGATTGTGCCACACTGGCTCGCATGCGCTCGCCGCCGCGGGGCGAGGGCCGGGAGACGGAAATGGACAGACAGAGCGAGCAGGCGGCGCGCTTCCGCGCGCTGCATGAGTCCGGTGTGTTCGTGGTCCCCAATGTCTTCGACGGCGGCTCCGCGGCCATCATGGAGCGGCTCGGCTTCCAGGCACTCGCGACCTCGAGTGCCGCCTGCGCCGCGACCCTCGGCAAGCTCGATGGCGAGGTGACCCGCGAGGAGGCACTGCTGCACGCACGGCTCATCGTGTCGGTGAGCGACTGTCCCGTCGCCGCAGACCTCGAGAACGGCTTCGGCCACGCGCCCGAGACCGTGGCCGAGACCATCCGGCTCGCCGCGGCCAGCGGGCTGGTCGGCGGCTCGATCGAGGACGCGAGCGGTGATGCGCGCGCGCCCATCTACGAGTTCGAGCACGCGGTCGAGCGCGTCGCGGCGGCGGCGGCGGAAGCCCATGGTCAGCGATTTCCTTTCGTACTGACGGCGCGCGCGGAGAATTTTCTCCACGGCCGTGCGGACCTCGACGACACGGTGCGGCGCCTGCAGGCCTTCGAGCGCGCCGGCGCCGACGTGTTGTTCGCGCCGGGTCTGCCGGACCTCGCCGCGGTGCGCACCGTCTGCAGCGCACTGAAGAAACCGGTGAACTTCATGGTCGGCATACGTGGCAAATCCTTCACGGTGGCAGAGCTCGCGGCGGCGGGCGTGCGCCGCATCAGTCTCTCCACCACGCTCTACCGCGCCGCCATGACGGGCCTCCTGGCTGCGGGCCGCGAGGTGAGCGAGCGCGGCACCTTCGGCTACCTCGACAGCCTCATCAGCGGCGCTGAGCTCGGGAAGTACCTGCGCCCCTCAGGGTGAGGGTGTATCGCCGGGCTGCGCCGCGCGCAGCCAGGTACGAAAAGACGGCACCGCTCCATCGCCCTCGGCGGGCGCCCAGGCCGCAAACTGCACCGCCGTAGCCGGGTCGTAGGGTCCCTGCTTGATCTCGAGAAAGGCGCAGCCTCCCGCGGCGGGCACGAGGGTGTGCCAGACGCCCTGCGGAGTCTCGTAGGCGAAGTACGCGGCGGCTGCGCCGACCGGCTGCCGCGCAAGCACGCAGCCGCGCTCATCGAAGAGCAGCACATCGACTCCTCCGCGCAGCAGCACTGCCAGCTCGCCGCGGCTCGCGTGGCGGTGCGGCCGAAAGTAGGAGTCGGCCTGCGCCACCACCAGGAACCGCTGCACCGGATCCGCTGCGGTCGCGTGTATGTTGTGGTGTGCACGCAGGCGCGGGCTCGCGGCGGCTTTGGCTGCGAGCTCATCGAGCAGAGTCTGCTTCAGCAGTTGCAGCATTTTCAGGCGACCTCGACAGCCGTGCGCTGATGCAGGTCCGGCAGGAACGCGGCCAGCAGGCCGATCAGCGGCAGGAAGGCGCAGATCGCATAGATCGTCTCGATACCGACATGGTCGGCCAGCTTGCCGAGCACCGCCGCGCCCACGCTGCCCATGCCGAACGCCAGGCCGAAGAACAGTCCCGCCACCGTGCCGGTGCGTCCCGGCAGCAGATCCTGGGCATACACCACGATCGCCGGGAAGGCCGAGGCGAGGATCAGCCCGATCGGGACGGTGAGCACACCGGTCCAGAAGAGATTCGCATGCGGCAGCAGCAGCGTGAACGGCAATACGCCGAGGATCGAGGCCCAGATGATGTACTTGCTGCCGAGGCGATCGCCGAGCGGGCCGCCGATCATCCCGCCCACTGCGGCGGAGGCGAGAAACACGAACAGGTGCAGTTGTGAGCTGCGCACCGACAGATGGAAGCGCTCGATCAGGTAGAAGGTGTAGTAGCTGCTGATACTGGCGAGATACACGTACTTGGAGAACACCAGCATCAGCAGCACCAGCAGCGCGAGCGCCACGTGGCGGCGTCGCCTGGTGCGGCGCCCGCCGCCGCTGCCCGCAAGTCGTGCCACGCCGTGGCTCTTGTACCAGTTGCCGACGTTCACCAGCAGGAATATCCCGAGCAGCGCCGCGATCGAGAACCAGGCGACGCTCGACTGCCCGTGCGGCAGCACGATGAAGGCGGCGAGCAACGGGCCGGAGGCGCTGCCGAGATTTCCGCCCACCTGGAACAGCGACTGGGCGAGTCCGTGCTTGCCGCCGCTCGCCATGCGCGCGACGCGCGAGGATTCCGGATGGAACACGGAGGAGCCGGTGCCGATCAGCGCGCCGGCGAGCAGCAGCAGCCGGTAGCTCGCGGCGAAGGCGAGCAGCAGCAGGCCGAACAGCGTGAATACCATACCGGCGGCGAGCGAGTAGGGTCGCGGGGTCCTGTCGGCCATGGCGCCGACCAGGGGCTGCAGGAGCGAGGCGGTGAACTGGAAGGTGAACGTGAGCAGCCCGATCTGCGCGAAGCTGAGCCGATAGGAGCTCTTGATCATGGGGTAGATCGCCGGCAGCAGCGACTGCAGCATGTCGTTCAGCAGGTGGCAGAAGCTGATGGCGGCGAGGATGCCGAGTGCGGTTTCGCCGGCGCTCCTCAGGGAGCCGGCGGTGGCAGCGGGTTGGGTCAACGAGGCGCTCCAGATGGCCGCGCCGCAAACGGCGGCAGCGGATTTCCGGCAATGTGCCGGAATCCGCTGCCGCTGCCTATCTCTCTTTGCGGAGGCGCCTCAAATGGCGGCCGCTAGAACTTCTGTCCGAACTGGAGTCCGAACTGCAGGGGCGGGGTCGGAAGGACATGCGTATTCGATGTGCAATAGTGGTATTTGAGGTCGTTGCATTCCGAGTTCCTGCCCAGCTCGCCACGCTTATCGAAGAGATTGTCGGCGTAAGCTTCAAGGGTCCAGCTGTTCTTGCCGATGCCCACCGAAAGATCGAAGGTCCCGAACGCTGGAGTCTCCGGGACGATGAGCCGCGTGGTCTCGAGGCTGTAGGTGGTTCCGCTCTGGTAGACGACCGCGCCCTGCACGAAGCTGTTGAACTCTCCCAGCTCGAACTGATAGCGGGCCGTGGCGTTGGCCTTGTTTTTGGGTATTCCAGGCATTTGCGTACCGGCTGGATTGTTGCCGGCTGGGTCACACGTTGCCGGGATGACCCCGGTGTCATGATCCGGTTGGCAGAAAAGCGTGGTCGTCTCGTTCTTGAAGAGAACCGTGCCCGCAGCGTTGATATTCAGATGCTCCGTCGCCTGCCAGTTGAGCTCCGCTTCAATGCCCTCCGACTTTGCATCGGCCGCATTCACGATGGAGGTGATGCCGTACTGGCCCTGCACCGAAGTTTGCGCGTCCTTCCACTTGTCGTAGAACACCGCGCCATTGAAGCGCAGCTTGTGGGCCCAGGTCGTCTTCCAGCCGATCTCGTAATTGTCCAGCTTGTCTGCAGAATAGGCGCCGGCCGTGGGAATGCGGTTGTTGCCGCCCGGTCGGAAGCCCGTGGAATAAGTCCCGTACATCATGACATCGGGGGTGAACTGATACTGCAGGCTCACCCGGTGCGTTTCGCCGCTCTCGGTCACTTTCTTGTCGGTGTTGACGCACGGCATATTGCCGGAGTTGTAATTGCCGGGAATGGTCAGGATGGGACCCGGGCATGCCGCCTCTCCGTGCGACGAATAGCCGTTGTTATTGAAGCCGAAGAACCCCCACAGGGTGTTGTCGACCCAGTAGACGCGGACCCCGGCGATCAGCTTCAGTTTCTCGGTGGCATCGAAGGTGAAATCGCCGAACACCGCTTTGTCACGGTCGGCGCGCGGCATCTGGGAGAGGTAGTAGACGTTCTGCTGGCCCGTGACCTGGTAGAAAACCGGCAGGTTGGGGACGTTGAATTCCGCGCGTATCTCGTCGGTCTGCTTCTGATAGAAGGCGCCGAGGATCGCCCGCAGGCGATAATCCGCCGGGCTCGAGACACGCAGCTCGTTGCTGAACTTCGTGTAGTGGTCGTGGTTGTTCGTGTACTGCACCGGGCGATCGAGCAGATGGCCCGTGCTGTCGATGAACCGGGTGTAGGCATAGCTGTTGCCGATGGACTGCGCGTCGTAGGCGATCGAGTACTGTGAATAGTCCACCAGGTTGTGGACCTCGCGTTCGAAGTAACCGCCCGAATACAGGACATCCCAGTTGCTGAGCTTGCCCTCGACCGTGAGGGCCGCCTGGTACCAGCCGTCCTTGTTGAAGGGGTGGAAGTAGTCGCCGATATTCAGGTCACCGAATTTCGGATCGTACGCGAAATCGCCCTCGCTTTTCTGGTACTGGCCGAGGATCGCGGGGGTGATGCTCCACTTGTCGTTGAGGTCCACCTTGAGCGCTGCCCGGCCGCCACCGGTTTCGACCGTATTCCAATTTTTCTTCACCACGTTGGAGTTGTTGATGGTGACCGGGTAGTAGTCCGGAAAGCCGTCCGGGCCGCCAGCCGGGCCGCCCGCAACCGGCGTCCCGGTCGGTGAATAGCGCTGGAAGGTGTCCTGCCGATAGACGTTGTTGAGGTAGCCGCCGCTGTACTCGTAGTAGCCGACGAGGCGGATCGCCGCGTGGTCGGAGAGCGGAATATTGGCGAAGCCTTCGAACGCGCCGCCCGGGTCGCCCGATTTCCACTTGGTGGCCTTCACATCGTAGCCGGCCTCGAACTTGGAGGGATCGGGTTTGTTGGTGATGATGCGTATGGTGCCGGAGAGCGAGCTCGCGCCGTAGAGCGTGCCCTGGGGCCCTGCCAGCGCCTCGATGCGCGCGATGTCGTAGATATGAATGTCGAGGTTACCGCCGATGGTGGTAACCGGGATGTCATCGACGTACATGCCGGTGGAGGGGAGATAACCGGCGTGCAGCTGCGTCGTGCCGTTGGTGCTGGAGATGCCGCGGAAAAAGAATGCCGTCTGGCCCGGCCCCCAGGAGCGGTAGCTCAGGCTCGGTATGTACTGGGCGAAATCCGCAAAACCGCTGACGTGGAGCTGCTGGAGCGTTTCCTCGCTCAGCACCTGCAGGCTGATGGGTACCTTCTGGATGTCCTCGGAGCGCTTCTGCGCGGTCACGACGACTTCCTCGAGCTGCCCCGTTTCGGTTGGCTCCGCAGCGACGGCGAGGCCGCCGCCGGCCAGCACGGCAGACGCCAGCGGCATCCCGGCCCACTTGGTGCGCATCCTTGCCAGTTTTCGCTTTCGGCTACGGGTCATGCCTGGTCTCCCCTTGGATAATTGCTGTTAGGAAAGTCGCGCCTTTCGGCAAAGCGCGCGGCTCGATTTTTAACTGGCAACGGGCTTCAAGTTCTCGAAGCGTTGCATTTTTGCAACTCGCTTTGAGCGTCGTCCCCTACGGTGTGCTTATGCCACAATCGCGCCGATTTTAAAACTGCGGCACGGCGGGATAGGCCTCGAGCACGGCCCCCAGTGATTGCCGCAGTGGTTCCAGCCACGGCTCGAAGTTGCGCCACTGATCGACGCCTTCCCGGTAGATGGGCTGGCGGACCTGCTGTGAGCTCGCGGTCCTGACGGCCCGCTCGTTCTCGTAAAATTTCAGCGTGGCCGGCTCGAATGCCAGCCCGCAGAACTCGAGCAGTCGCCGTACCTCGCCCTCGGTATCGCTCACCATGTTCTCGTAGATGACGCGGTGAATCGTGCCCGGGGCCACCGCATCGAAGTGCGCCATGAGCTCGACGTAGTTGCGGTAGTAGTGGCCGAGGTGCTCGAGGTCGTAGGTGTAGCGCTGCCCCTGCGCGAAGTGCTGTTTGAAATTCGAAAAGCAGCAGGCCATCGGATGACGGCGCGCGTCGATGATCCTGGCGCGCGGCAGGAGCAGCCGGATGGCCCCTATGTGAAGGAAGTTATTGGGCATTTTGTCGATGAAGAAGGGCTTCGCCGTCTTGCGCTGAATGCGGGTCTGCTCGAGGTACTGCTCGCCGAGTGTGCGGCACTCCTCCGCGCTGAGGCTCGCCAGTACCTCGGGGTACACCGATTTCTCACCGGGCGCCCGCTTCTTGCCCAACGCTGCCGCCAGCGACATGATGTTGGGCAGCTCCATGGTGCCTTCGACGCTCGAATGGCTCGCGAGGATCTGCTCCACCAGTGTGGAGCCCGCGCGCGGCATGCCGACGATGAATATCGGGTCGGGAGCCGGGGAGCCGAAGTCCTTGCGCGACGCGAAGAACTCCTGGGTGAAAAGCGCCTTCGAGCGCTGTATCAGGGTCTCGAGCTCCCCCGGATCCCACCCGACCCGGGCGAGGCGGAGCTTGTTTCCCCGGGCATAGTGATCGAAAGAGTCCGCGAAGTTCCTCTCGTCCTCGAGCGCCTTGCCGATGGCAAAGTGGAAGTGAGTACGGTCCTCGGGGGTGATAGCGGAGCCCGCCAGGTGCTCACGCATGCTCGCGAGCTCGGTCTCCTGGAACCGAAAGGTCTTGAGATTGGCGAGGCTGTAGTAGGCCTCGCCGAAGGTCGGCGTGAGGGCGATGGCGCGCCGGTAGGCGGCGATGCTCTCCGCGGTCCGCCCCGCGGTCGCGAGCGCGTGCCCGTAGCTCGTCCAGATCTTGTACTGATCCGGGTGCTTGGCGAGGATCTCGGCATAGAGCTCGATCGACTGCGGATATTCACCCACCATGGCCAATATGACGGCCTTCGAATTGCGATAGCTGGAATTGTGCGGCTCGGCCGCCGTCAACATCTCGATCTGCTGCAGAGCCGGCACGTACTTGGCCTGGCGATGCAATGCGAGCGCATAGTTGTAGCGGGCGGCGTTGAAGCCCGGGGCGAGCTCGAGGCAGCGTGCGAGGAGATTCTCCGCATCGATGTAGCGGCCGAGGCGGCCCGCCACCTCGGCCAGCATGCGAATGGCCGCGACGTCGGTCGGATACTTCTTGAGGTGCTCGCGCAGCAGCAGCTCCGCCTTCGGAATCTGGTTCTCCGACAATGCGGCTGCGGCCGACATGAGCCGCGGATCCTTGGTCGATGCCTTGATGTGTTGCGCGTAGGCGGTGTGGGCGCCTTCGGTGTCACCCTTGAGGGCCAGCCGGTCGCCGATTTCCCGCCAGGCATCGGGCAGGTCGGGCCGCAGCTCCACTGCGCGGCGCAACGCGCGCAGCGCGTCGTCGTGGTACTCGAGATCGCTCAGCGCCATTCCGAGCTCGAAATGAGCGACCGCCCAGCCCGGCTGCGCGGTGACCAGAGGCTGCAGCACCGAGAGCGCCGCGGCAGGATTGCCCGCCGCACGGCGCGCCGAGCCGAGAAGCAGCGTAGCCCCCGGGTGTGAGGGGAAGACCTTGAGGATCTCCACGGCCTGCTCGGCCGCGAGGAGCGGCTCCTTGTCGATGAGTCTCGCCGCGTGCTGCAGGGCTTGCGCGAGTGTCCCGGTCGGCTCAGCGGCCGTATTCATGGGCGTACCTGGAAGGCGTCATGGGGACCTCACTCGTGCAATGATCCGATCTGGCGGGACGTACTGTCAAAGCGTGGCGCCATCCGCGGTGCGGCGCCGCGCAGCTATGGCACGGCACGCAGCGCTCCTCTAATGTTGGGCGGTGGACGTCCGCAAGGCCACTCATCGCTACGA
>Ga0335069_10002778_pt1 | contig 26763 bp, 24 predicted proteins | sample Lox_Sample_11_FD_206714 | JGI IMG/M metagenome (GOLD analysis project Ga0335069, IMG submission 206714) | Soil microbial communities from Loxahatchee National Wildlife Refuge, Florida, United States - Lox_Sample_1.1 | ecosystem: Environmental > Terrestrial > Soil > Wetlands | place: USA...
CCGCTTCGTGCTCCCGCAGCACCCCGATGATCTGCTCCTCGCTGAATCGACTCCCTCTCATTGCCCGTCTCCTTATCTGGCGACGGACTCTACCTCATCCTGGTGGAGTTTTCGGGGTGCAGGCCACCGGACTTGCGTTCACGACCGCTTATCAATGTACATCCGCGATTTCCGATGTTAACGGAGTATGGCTCGATTACGTCTTGCTATGGGTACGAGCGACCACATCGCGCATGTCGCTCATGACCTTTCCGTAATCCGCCTTCCCGAAAATTCCCGACCCCGACACAAAAACATTCGCGCCGGCCGCCTTCACATCCGCGATATTGGCCAGCTTGATTCCGCCGTCGATCTCGACATCGACGCTGAGTCCGCGGCGCTTCAGTTCGCGGCGAATGTAGCGGAGCTTTTCGAGCGCGGCGGGAATGAACTCCTGCCCGCCGAAGCCCGGATGCACGCTCATCACGAGGATCATGTCGAGTTGATCGGCAAACGGCAGCACACGATCGGCATCGGTTTCGGGATTGATCCCAATCGATGCGCGCACGCCGTGATCGTGAATCGTTTTCGCCATCGCGGAAATGTCCGGGCATACCTCGCAATGTACCGAGATCGAGTTGGCGCCTGCTTTGGCAAATGCGCCGACATAGCGGCCCGGCTCGGAAATCATCAGGTGCGCATCGAGCGGAAGCTTCGTGACTTTGCGGACGGATTCGAGCACCGGGATTCCAATCGACAGGTTGGGCACGAAATGGCCGTCCATCACGTCGAAATGAATCAAATCGGCGCCCGCCTTTTCGACGGCGCGAATTTCGTCGCCCAGCCGGGCAAAGTCGGCGGACAATATCGACGGTGCAATCAAGTCCCTCTGTCCCATTTCAAACCCCGTAGAGCATTATCGACGACGCCTTCCGATTGCGAAAGAACTCCCCGCCTAGTCCGCCAAGTGCCGTAAACAGGTCCCTCTTTCGTCTCTTGACAAGTGGTTGGACCATTGGATAAGTGGATATCTCTAGCCAATATGCCGCGTTCTGCCATCATTCCCTTCCGGCCGCCCCAGCGCAGGCGCATCCACGAGGATGTCGGCGAACAACTGCGCGATGCCATCCTGGATGGACGTTTCCCAGCCGGCAGCAAGCTGCCCTCCGAGCGCGAATTGGCCGCAGAGTTCCAGATTAACCGCACCTCGATTCGCGAGGCGATCAAAGTTCTCGAAAGCTTGGGCCTGCTCGTTGTCCGCCAGGGTGACGGCGCGACGGTGCAGCCGGTTGCGGAGGCTTCGCTTGAGTTGCTTGCGCCGATGATCTTTCACGGCGGCCATCTCGATCGCGACGCAATCGCCGATCTGTACGAAGTCGCGCGCCCGCTGTGCTTCGAGCTGGGCCGGCTCGCAATCGAGCGATGCCGCCCGCAGGACCTAATCGAGCTGCGCCGCCTGCGCGACCTGATCGCCGATGAGCGGCTCGAGCGCGACGAGCGGTATGCGGCGGCGCACGACCTGATGGTCGCACTGGCGGACGTGACCGGGAACCGGGTATGGCGGATGCTGGCGCGCAAGCTGCGCGCGATGCTCTCCTCCGAGCCGATGCGTAACGCGCGCACCAAGCTGCGCGACAATCCGGGCTACTTTGTCCCGCTAATCGAGCCCAGCTTTTTCGTTCCGGTTCTCGACGAATGTATCGGCGCTGTGGAACGCGGCGATCGTGAAGCCGCCGCGGCGGCGCTGCGACAGTTTTTTGAAATGATCGGTAAATCAAGTTTTGAAAAATCCAGCGGCCCGGCACGCCCTGACCGCACTGCCACGAGCAGGGACAAATGAAGGAGGCCCTATGAGCGAGGAGTTCAAGCTACAAACCGAAACCCAGGAGCCCGGTCTCGATACCGCGATGAAGGTAATCTACCAGTGGAACTACGATCCCGACATCGAGGAATTGCGCCGGCTGTACGTGAAAGCCACCGAAGCACAATGGATCGGCGAGCGCGACATCGAATGGGATCGGCCGATCGATCGCGAACGCTTCGCCACCACTCCGCTGGGGATGGGTCTGCCTATCGAGCACTGCTCGTACTGGAAGGCGCTTCCGGCGGATACACAGTGGGAAGCGACCAAGCGGATGGCGGGCTTTAGGTTGAGCAACTTCCTGCACGGCGAGCAAGGGGCGTTAATGGTTGCCTCGCAACTCGTCAACGCGGTGCCGCACACGGACGCAAAGTTCTACGCCGCAACTCAGACGATGGACGAAGCGCGCCACGTCGAGGTCTTTGCGAAATACATCAAGAAGCTGGATTACGTGCAGCCGATTTCGCCGACCCTCAAGGGTGTCCTCGATTCAACGCTTGCGACCGGCGACTGGATGAAGAAGCTGATCGGGATGCAGATCGTTGTCGAGGGATTGGCGCTCTACAGCTTCCGCGAGATGCGCCATTTCACGGAGGAGCCGCTGCTGAAGGAGCTGCTCACTTACGTCGCCCGCGATGAATCCCGCCACCACGCCTATGGCGTTCAGTACATCGCGCGCTGCGTACCGGAATTGAAGGAGAGAGAGCGGATCGAACTTGAGGACTTCGCTCTCGAATGCGCGCAGGCGCTCATCGATCGCAACCGGCCCGGCAACACCTTCTTCCACGAAATCATGAAAATCTGGACCGAGGTCGGAATGGACACTTCCGCGCTATTGACCTGCATCATCAGCGAGCAGCGCCAGTTGATGGAGATGATGGGGCCGAATACACGGTTGGGACCGATCCACGGTTTCGTGCTCCCGACGCTCAGGCGATGCGGTTTGCTGAGCGAACGGGTGGCTAATCGCTACCATGAGTTCCTAAAGGAAAACATCAGCGCCGAGGCCGTCGGTGAGACAATCGAGGAGTTCAAGAAACGGATTCCCGATCTTCCGGAGGACACACTGCGCTGGGTGATGGGCGAAGCGAACTAACTGCCACGACCGGCGTTAGCGCCGGCCCGAGCGCAACCTTTCACGCGGGGTATTGAGAATGGAGCGGCGCCGATCCCGGCGCGCATGATCCTCTCAGCACCCCGCGTCTTTTCTTACTCTGAATACAACTCTCCCATGGCTTCGCGGTGGTCAATTTCCCAGACGCGCACCGGCCTCGATGCGGCGGCCGCGCATAAAATCGGCCGCGGCCATCCGCTTGCGCCCTGCCGCCTGCACTTCGATCAGCTTAAGCGCGCCAGTCCCGCACTTAATGATCGGCACGGGTGAAACCGCGATGACTTCACCCGGTGCACCGTCTTTACTGGTAGTTTCGACAGCCGCGCGCCAGATGAGCAGCTCGTCACCGGCAATCGTCGTCCGCGCGACCGGCCATGGATCGTATGCCCGTATCATCCGCTCGATTTTGGCGGCGTCGGCGCCCCAATCGATCACCGCATCGCGCTTCTCGACCGGCTTGCAGTAAGTCGCAAGCGATTCATCCTGCGGTGTTTCAGAAAGTTCACCCGCAATGAGCAGTTCGAATGCCTCTATCATCGCCGCCGCACCAAGCTCCGCAAGCTTCTCTTTGAGCGAACCCTGTGTGTCACCGGACGAAATCGGCATCGCGTGCTTAAGATAAATCGGACCCGCATCCATCTTCGCCGTCATCCGCATGATCGTGACTCCGGTCTCGGCATCACCGGCCAGGATCGCAGCCTCGATTGGAGCGGCGCCGCGATGGCGCGGCAGCAGCGATGCATGAATATTTATCGGCGCGATTTTAGCCGTATTGAGCACCGGCTCCGGCAAGATTTTTCCGTACGCCACGACAATCAGCAGGTCTGGTGAGAAGGAATTTATCGTGGTCAAAAACTCGGGTGTCCGGACCTTTTCCGGCTTGAGCGTGGGAATTCCCAAACGAATTGCAACCTCACCAACCTCGCTCGGCGTTGGCCTCAGCTTTCGCCCGCGCGGGCGATCCGGCTGCGTCACCACCCCGGTCACGCGAAAACTTTGCCCGGCGGCGGCCACAAGCCTTTCCAGAATATGGCCCGCAATCGCGGGCGTGCCCATGAATACGATTTTTAGCGGCGTTGCGATGTCAGATCCGCACCGAGGAGGGGCCGATGCTGTCGGCTTTACCCTCTTTGATTAGCTTGCGTAGCCGGCGCTTGTAGAGTTCGCGCTTGATGCGGCTGATGCGATCGATGAAAAGACGGCCGTCGAGATGATCGATCTCATGCTGAAGCGCAACCGCGAGCAAATCGTCGGCTTCGATTTCGATCTCCTGCTCTTCGGGCGTCCAGGCGCGGACCAGCACGCGCGCCGCGCGATCGACCTCAGCGGTGTAATCGAGTACCGACAGGCACCCCTCCTCCCAAGTGATGCTGCCCTCGCTCTCGACGATGCGGGGGTTGATCAGCTTGAGCAGATGCTTGCCGGGCTCCTCATGGTCGGTATCGATCACCACGATGCGTTGCGATTCGCCCACCTGTGGCGCTGCCAGCCCCACGCCCGGCGCGGCATACATCGTCTGCACCATGCTGTCGATCAGGCCCGCGACATCGCCGTTGATATTTTCAACCGCCGCGGCGACCTGCTTGAGCGCATCGTCGGGAAATTTTCGAATCTTCAGCAACGCCATCGTAACAACCTAATAAATATAAGTTTACCAGAGCCAATTGAGCGTCGAAAGAAAGGGCGCCGGACGCGTTGGAACTATTCCGAACCGGGGTTGTCCGCGATACCCGCCGGTATCTGGCTTGGGTCCGGCAGCAGAGTATTTTGCCAGTTGGATGAAAGTGAATAGCGCCATTCGTCGTTCTTGCGCTCGACGTGCACGACTACCGCCGGCGCTGTGCAGTCTTCCCACGGTCCCCATCCACCGGCGGTCCAAGTTCGCTCCTGCTCGCAATTGAATCGGACCTCGCCCTTGTCATCGGCGAGATCGAACCGGTTGCCGGACGAATCATCGGTTGCGCGGTATTTCGCGCGAACCATTCGAAGCTCAACGAATCCCTGCCACACTGTCCCCGGTGGCGGAGGAAACGGGCCCAGCGCTGGCGGCGCCGCGACAACTCGTGTCAGCCAGGTTCCCTTGCGGATCTTCATCCAGCTCTTCAGATAGACACCCCATGCAACGCGCAGCGATTGGATCTCGACCGATTCGGTACTCGAATCCGCTGGATGTGGCGGAAACGGCTGAGCGCCGGCATTCAGTGCAATCCCCAATTGAAGAATGAATGGAGCCAGAACTGCGCGAAATATTTTATTAAAGCTCCCCACGCTCAGAACCATACGAAAGTAATCCCCAAACGGCAACGTAGGTGTGATGCGGCAAGCACATGCGTCCGGCCTCGCCATCAATTCGCCACAATATGCTCGTAATCGCGGCTTAATGCCCCCGTTGCATGAAACCGCGCACTGTGTTCTCCTATTGGCAGGGTGCACGGCGGATGTGGGACCGTCTCGGCCGTGTAGGGTTTTGGGTCGTAGTGGGGAACGAAGCATCGCTCGGAGGTGTTTTATGGAACGGTTCGAAGAGGTCAAGAGCGGCGTTCTGACGGTTCAGGATGTATCCAGCTACCTGCGGGTACACCCCTCCACCATCTACAGAATGTTGAAGCGTCACCAGTTGCCGGCGTTCCGGGTTGGCAGCGATTGGCGTTTCACGGTCGAGGCGATCGACAAGTGGCGCGCCGAAGTCGAGTCATCGATGGTGCAGCCGCATTCGCCGATGACCGCCGCGCATCCGTCCCGCTAACCAGCGGGGACGGACGTTAAAGGGGGAAGCGATTCTAGCTGGTGCGCGGAGGCGCACCGCCGTCGTTGTGGTCGTGCCCGAAGAGGGACACCAGAACGATCAGCGTCACGCCGATAGAGATCGCGCTGTCGGCGACGTTAAAAATCGGATAATTCCAGGCATAATAGTGTGCCCGGATGAAATCGATCACCTGTCCGCGGGCGGCGCGATCGATTAAGTTGCCCGTCGCACCCGCCAAAATCAGCGAAAATGCCACCGAGGTCGGCGTGATCCGGTCGGTCTTCCAGAGCAATATTCCCAGCACCACGATCGCGGTGGTCGAGAGCGCCACCAGCAGCGCCGCGCGCAGCCATGGCACCGACTGTGCGAACATGCTGAAAGCGGCGCCGGGATTCTGGACGTAAGTGATGTCCAGAAGGTTGCGGATCACCGGGATGCTTTCGTCCATTTCCATGTGCGTCTTCACGAACCATTTGGTCGCCTGATCCAGAATCAGGACCGGGACCGTGATCCATCCGATTAGCCGGATTGCCGGATGGCCGCGCGGCGCCTTTGCGGCACCATCGGAAAGGACTGCTGCGGTTGGCGAGGTCATCGGCTTACGCTTTCACCACTTCACCGCATCGCGGGCAGAGTTCCGGATGCCCGCCATCGTCGAAGTAACACCAGCATCGTTGGCATTTGACGCCGGGGGCGTGACGGGCCTGGACAACGCTCGTGGAAGTGCCAGGCCAATCAAACGGATGCGTTATAGCTTTAATGGGAGGCTCCATCTCTTCTGCAAGAGACATAAGGTGGGCCTTTCCTTTAAGTTCACCTATTTCCACCGTTGAGACGATAAACAACTGGCGAAGCTGTTCTTTCAGAGCTAAAAGATGACTCACTACTTTTTCATTATCAAAGAGCAGATCCACTTCCGCATCAAGTGGGGCACCTATGATCTGAGCCGCGCGAGCTTCCTCAAGAGTCTTCAGCACGTGGCTGCGAAGCTTCAGTAGCTCTTCCCAACGCGCCTCCAACTTCTCATCGCGCCAGCCGGGATTTTCGTGCATCGCGAGCAGATGCAAGCTCTGTTCGCGCGGGCCCGGCAGATGCGAATAAACCTCGTCGGCGGTGAAGGGAATCAGCGGCGCGAGCATCCGCAGGATCGCGTCTAGCATTCTGAACAGCGCGGTCTGCGCGGAGCGGCGGTTGAGCGACGCTTCCGCGTCGCAGTAGAGCCGGTCGCGCGCGACGTCGATATAGAGCGCACTGAGGTCGATCACCATGAAACTTAGAATCGCGGTGTACGCGGCCTGAAAGTCGAACTTCTCGTATGCGCTGCGCACATCAGAGTTGAGCTTGTCCGTGCGCGCGAGGATGAAGCGATCGAATTCGAGCATCCGATCGAATGGAACCGCGTCGCGCACGGGATCGAAGTCGGAGAGGTTTCCAAGCATGAAGCGGCACGTATTGCGGATTTTGCGGTACGATTCAGATACGGCAGCGTAGATTGTAGGCCCGAGCGCGATTTCAGAGGTGTAATCGAGCGAAGCGTACACCAGGCGCAGGATGTCGGCGCCGATTCGGTTGACGACATCGATTGCGTCCTCCGAATTGCCCAGCGATTTCGACATCTTGCGGCCTTTTTCATCGACGGTCAGGCCGTGGCTAATGACGCTCTTGAAGGGTGCGGCCTTCTGGTCCGCCACCGCGCAGACCAGCGACGAACCGAACCATCCGCGCGCCTGCTCGACCGCCTCAAGGTAGGCATCCGCAGGCCAAGCCAGTTCCTTGCGTTCGCGCAAAACGGCTGCCTGCGAGGATCCGGAATCGAACCATACGTCGAGGACATCCTCTTCTTTCGCGAACACCGTGCCGCCGCATGAAGCGCATTTGAGCGCCGGCGCGGCGAAATCGGACGCCGGACGGCTATACCATGCGTCGGAGCCTTCGCGAGCGAAGATCTCCGCCGCGCGATCCATGGTTGCCAAATCCAAAACGACCTTGCCGCATTTTTCGCACTTGAGCGCCGGAATCGGCACGCCCCACGCCCGCTGGCGCGACAGGCACCAGTCCGGGCGTGTCTCGGTCATATTGCGTATCCGATCCTGAGACCATCCGGGAACCCATTTGACGCGGTCGATCGCATCGATCACCCGCTCGCGCAACCCTTCGTGATCGATGTTCAAGAACCATTGCTCGGTAGCGCGGAAAATCAGCGGATTTTTGCATCGCCAGCAATGCGGGTAGCTGTGCGCGAGCTTCTTCGCGCCGAGCAGTGCGCCCGTTTCCCGGAGCTTTGCGACGATTGCGTCGTTACATTCGAAGACATTGCGCCCCGCCCATTCGCCTCCGTCGGCCGTGAATTTTCCAGCATCGTCCACAGGCGTAAACGGCTTAAGCCCGTACTGCTTGCCGATGACGAAGTCCTCGTAGCCGTGGCCGGGGGCGGTATGAACCAGCCCGGTGCCGGTGTCGGCAGTCACATGATCGCCGTACATCAGCTTGACGGTGCGCGGGAGAAACGGATGGCGAAAGATGTCGCGGCCGTCGAGCTTGCGGATCGCCTCGCGATCGAGCGCAACCCGCCGCGTTACGGCCAGCGAACACTCTTTTTCGACCGCCTCGGCCAGCTTCGCTCCGACGATGTACCATCCGGCGGCGGTTTCCAGCGCGACGTAATCGAATGCCGGATTGAGCGATATCCCAAGGTTGGCCGGCAGCGTCCACGGCGTGGTGGTCCAGATGACGGCGCATAGCTTTCCAGCGCGACTCGCTTCATCGAGCGCGGCGGCGTCTTTTGGATCGGCGGCCAATGCGCCGGCGCCGGCCGGATTAACAGCGATCTGGAATGCGACATAAATCGAGGGCGATGCGTGCTCGCGGTATTCGACCTCCGCCTCGGCCAGCGCGGTACGGCAATCGAAGCACCAATGGACCGGCCGCAGGCCGCGGTACACGTAACCCGACTCGGTCAGCTTCCGCAGGCCGCGAACCTCGGCCGCATCGTACTCGGGTTTCATCGTGAGGTAGGGGTCGAACCAGTCGCCGATCGCGCCAAGCCGGCGAAAATCTTCCCGCTGAATGTCGATCCATTTGTCGGCTTCGGCGCGGCACAGCTTGCGCAGTTCGAGTTTGGGGATCGTGCGCGCGCGCGGACCCAACTCGCGCGATACGCGGTGCTCAATCGGCATCCCGTGGCAGTCCCATCCGGGGACGTACGGAGTCCTGAATCCCATCATCGCACGCGAGCGAACGACGAAGTCCTTGAGAATTTTGTTAAGCGCGGTGCCCAGATGGACCCGGCCGTTGGCGTAGGGAGGCCCGTCGTGGAGTATCCATGCGGGCGCACCCTTGCGCTCTTCCATAAGCCGCCCGTAAAGATCGATCGCGTCCCAATGCGCGAGCATTTCCGGCTCCCGCTTGGGCAGGTTCGCCTTCATCGGGAAGTCGGTCTTGGGCAGTTTAAGGGTTGATTTGTAGTCCTTTTCAGCCACCGGCAATTATAGGGCCGCAGGCAGTGGCCTGCGGCCGCATCCCGACAGATTAACTGAGACGCCCCGCCCACGCGAGTGGATGACAGCTAAAGTGCAGGATTATGGGTTCCAAAGGCTTGCTATCGCATTTCTGCCAATAGTGGATACATTGACTCCACTATTGCCGGTGGTTAGATTTTCTGTGGATCGGACGCTCACAACCGAACCGGAGACTTACGATGGCTCATGAACACGAACATACAGAATCGGCTCCTAAACAGCCTATCGACGCCGCAAATTTGCCCGACGTGAAACTCACGCCGGTTGCGATCGAGAAAGTGCGTGCGATGCAGACAAAAGAGGGGCTGGGCACCGGGCACGGGCTGCGTATCGGCGTGGTCGGCGGAGGATGCTCCGGCTTTCAATATTCGCTGAATTTCGACACGCCCAAGGAAGGCGATCGGATCACCGACTTCGGCGGCGTGCGCGTACTGGTCGACGAAATTTCGCTGCCGTATATCGCCGGCACGACACTCGACTACGTCGAGGGGCTGCATGGCGCGGGCTTCCGCTTCGACAATCCGCGCGCGGGCCGCACCTGCGGATGCGGGTCGTCATTCAGCGCGTAGCAGATCACCCCGCATATAGGAACCAACTTAATCATAATCTCTGCGAGACCCTCACGGTCTCGCGCTCCCGGTTGCTTTTCCGAAAACGGCGAGGTCCTTCGCAGAGCCTCAGGACGCCTGCTCATGGGCCATTCGCAGGCGTTTTCGGCACTGCGGGAAGGCCGAAATGAGCCTGCCCTGAGCGGAGCCGAAGGGTTAGGGGTTTCGGGATTTCTATTCCCGTGTTAAATCCATCACGCGATGCTTGCGGGACTGCGCTACTGGCTCTCGCCCGCCCGGCGGCGGTTCATGCGCGAGCTGGCGCGGCCCGGTCTGGAGGATATTCGCACCCGGCTAAATAACGCCGGCTCACCGCGCGCAATTGGGTTTATCACCACGCTGAACGGCGCCAACGCCGATTTCCTTGCCTATGCCCTGTCGTCGAACGGCCCCCTTGCGGCATACGGCGGCAGTGCGACGCCCGAATCGGTCGCGGCATGCATCCGCTCGATGCTCATCTACGCGGTCAATCTGTTCGTGCGAAACGAGTTGGCGAAAAATGATAGTGAGCTTATCGGATTGCTGGCGCATGTCATAAACGCCGAGCCAAAGCGCGTGATGCTCATGCGGGATGAATTGCGCAAGGCGCCGCGCTCGGAAGAGTGGATGCTGCTCGCATGGCTCGTCAAAGACCTCGGCCAAAAGCCGCCGGCGTATGACGCCGCGCTTGAGCGCAGCTTCGGATACAATTACCTCTCATATATCGATCAATACCGGCACAAGATCGAACGCGAATTGTCGTCCGCGCCGGACTGACGAATTGGAGAACGGAGTGAAAGATCTCGACGGAAGGGGAATTATCGTTACCGGCGCAACGCGCGGTATCGGCCGGGCGATCGCGCTTGAAGTCGCGCGCCGCGGCGCAAACGTCTCGTTTAATTTCCTGAAGAGCGACGAAGCGGCGAACCAGCTCAAATCCGAAATCGAAGCACTGGGCGTGCGCGCCCTCTCCTACAAAACCGACGTTGGCGATCTGGCCAGCGTGCGCGAGATGGTCAATGCGACGAAAAAGGATTTCGGGCGCATCGACGGCTTGGTCAACAACGCCGGACTCACCCGCGACAAGGTCTTCGTGATGATGTCCGAGGACGACTGGAACGAAGTCATCCGCGTGAATCTGACCGGCGCTTTCAACTTTGCCCGCGCGGCGGTCTTCATGATGATGAAGGCGAAACGCGGCTCGATCCTGAACATCACGTCGATCAGTGGAATCGTCGGATTGCCCGGACAGGTGAATTATTCGGCGTCGAAAGCCGGAATGATCGGACTTACCAAGGCGCTGGCCAAGGAAGTCGGGCGGCTTAACGTACGTGTCAATGCGCTCGCGCTGGGATTTATCGAGACCGATATGACCGCTGCCCTTCCCGCCGAGAATCGCGAGCAGGCGCTCGGGATGATTCCGCTTAACCGCTTCGGCAAGGTCGAGGATGTCGCGCCGATGGCGGCGTTCCTGCTGTCGGATGCGGCTTCCTACATCACCGGCGCGGTGATCCAAGTGGACGGCGGCCTGGCAATGTGAGGGTGCGCGGCTCGATGCTAATCAGCCTTGACAGAATTTCGGACCCGTGCTGAACCTGCGCATGAACGATCCCCAGGGCGGAATTCAGCTCGAACGCATCGCCAGCCGCATCTACCTGATTCGCGGCGAAAAGGTGATGCTCGATAGCGATCTGGCGGAGCTTTACGGCGTTTCAACCACGCGCCTCAACCAGCAGTTCAAGCGCAACTTGGACCGGTTTCCCGGGGACTTTGCCTTTCAACTCACCAACCCGGAATTCAAATCTTTGATGTCGCAAATTGCAATATCAAACATTGGCCGCGGCGGCAGGCGAAAATTGCCTTGGGTTTTCACCGAGCATGGCGTCGCGATGCTTTCCAGCGTGCTCCGCAGCAAACGTGCGATACAGGTCAACGTCGCGATTATCCGTGCGTTTATCAAGCTCCGCGAGATTCTTGCTTCGAATCGCGACCTTGCCCGAAAGGTCGAGCGGCACGATCGCCAGATTGCGGTGCTTTTCGATACGGTCCGAAAACTCCTCGCACCGCCGGAACCGCCCAAGAAAAATCCCATCGGATACATCCGCCACAACGAGTGATAAATCGCATCGCGGTCGCGGCTACTTCGTCGGATTGGTCACGACGCCCGCGAACAGGAGCACGCCCGTATATTGGTCGGCGATTGCGAAGAAAAAGGGATGATCGACGATCATCTCGAAGGGAGGCGGTTCATGAAACGAAGAAGCTATGCCCCTCCCTATATCCATCACTTCCGCCGTAGCCGCAGCTTCGGTACCTTCCTCGTCAACTTTCACATAAGTTTTGTGCTCAACGTCGCTTATATACAGCTCCGGCGGCGAATGAATTTGTGAAAAATCGGCGTTTTGTCCAAATGCCACAGCCATTCCCATTTTCTTTAGAGCGTCGTTGAACTGCGAACCATAGCTTGATTCGAATTTGGGCAGGACAATCGTTCCCGCGCGATCCTTAAGGCCGTTCCTCCAGTCGTGCCAGTGTTTCTCGTCGAGCGAGCGAATGAAGTCAGGAAGCCCGTTTAACTTTCGCGGGAGAACGACATACATCGCGAACCGTTCGTTGAGGTAGGGTAGAACGATCTCCTGGAAGGCGTCATTCTCGGCGTATTGGAACCTACCGAACTCGGTCATCATGGGCGTTTGGAGGGACTCGCCGCCTGAAAGATGAAAGGTCTTAACCTTGGTCGCCTCTTTATAGAATCGGTCCTTCCATTGCCCTTTGAAGTACGCGGCATTGGTGAGGACCAATCGCGTAAGCGAATCGACCCGATCGAGTATCGTCGGAATCTTGCCGTGGGTTTTCTTGCTGGTCCAGTCATTGATGGTGCTGACGGCTTGTCCGGGAGTCCGCGCAAAATCAAGACTTTCCACCGGCGCATCGTAAGCATCCCGGCTCAGATCGAGGAAGGCAGGGTTGAAGGTGTAGCCGGACTGGACCCAGAGCGCGTTTGCAATTTCCAGCTGCACGGTCGGATCGAGCGAATTAAATTCCTTAATCAGGCTGCGATTGGCATTATTGAAGTCATCGTCGCTGAACTGCGCGATGCCCAGCGTCTTGGCCATCGCGGCCTTGGTCTCTCCGGACGCGCCGTTGTAGGTCATCGCCAGCGCCATCGAGACGCTGAACGGCGAAATAATCGCGTTGCCGCCATTGCCGTCGGTGAGCGTGCGCAGCAACCGCAGCCCGAAATCGTCTTCGGCGGCATAAACTTTTGAGGCCCACGTGTGAGATGTGCGCGCCTCGTCGGCCCACGCGATCGCCGCGTGAACAATCGATGCGGCCAGAATCACGGCAAGAGCCGGCGCCGTGAATTTGCGGCGCGTGATTCGCGATCGGTCGAAATATTTCCTCGCCATTTTCGTCATTGTGTTTATGCTGATTATCGCCGGCCGGAGCCGCATCCGGCCTCCGTTCAACCCTCAAGCACGGGTGGTGGACTTTTGCAACCGCCAATATCCTTGAATGAGGACCGGTCGCTTATGATAATTCGTGGAGTAGTTTGGATGAACACCGAACGCCAGAATGATTTCTACGAAGCCGAGCCGCCGCAGGCGTCGCGGGAGCTGGCCGAATTGCGAACTGCGGGCGATTACATCGCCCCGTTCACTGTCGTTCGCCGCCGCGTAATCGACGACCTGCATGAGGACAAGCCTACCATCGACGCCACCGTGGTCATCCGCGTCGGTGACAAGGAAGTGACCGAGGCGGCCTCGGGTGTCGGAGTCGTCCATGCGCTGGACGTGGCGCTGCGCAAGGCGCTGCTCAAGTATTTCCCCTTCCTCGAAACCGTGCGCGTGACGGAGACCTATACGCATGCCAGCGGCGAATCGACCGAGGCTGAAGTTGTATCGGTAAAGAAATTCGCCGACGGCAACCTCGCGTGGAGTACGCTTGCTAAATCGGCCAATACGGTAGAGGCGGGATGGCGGTCGCTGCTTGACGGATACGAATGGCGAATCTACACGGAAAGTGTGCGGCTGCGCCGAATCGGGACCGATCCCCGCATGTCGCGCCGCTGATTCGATGGGCGCCCCCAAAGTCACAACATCGGTCGGCAGAGCTCAAAGCGGGATGCTCGCGGTCCTGTACGACGGCAGTTGCGAGATGTGCCAGGCCAGCGTCGAGGGCGTGCGACGCTTCGACAATTCAGGCGTGATCCAGGCGTTGGACCTGAACGATGCGGATGTGCGGGTCCATTTTCCCGAACTGACCCGCGAGCGGCTGCTTGAAGAATTGCACGCGGTGGACGATCAGGGCCGGGTGTATCGTGGCGCGCGCGCGATCAACGAAATCCTGCGGCGCCAGCGCGGCTGGAAGGGATGGGTCGCCTACATGTGGTATTTTCCCGGCTTCGCATGGGCGGCCGATCGCCAATACAAGCGCATCGCCGCCACCCGGTACGAACGCGATCCGCGCGGCCGGCTGAAGAATCCAGCGGCTTCGTAAACTCGATTCCTTCCACAGATTCCTTCGATCAGCCACCTTCGATCGATCGCTGAAATCCGTGTATTTTGCGGATAGACTCCTAGCCCGTGAAACCATTCCAAATTTTCAACACACTATCGCGCACGGTGGAGGAATTCCGCCCGCTTAGTCCCCCCAACGTTACGCTATATTCGTGCGGACCGACGGTCTATTTGCCCCAGCATCTGGGGAACCTCCGCGCCTATGTGTTCGTCGATACGCTTCGCCGCGCGCTCGAATTTAACGGGTTCAAAGTCCGCCACGTGATGAACGTCACCGACGTCGGCCATATGACTTCCGACGAGGATGCCGGTGAGGATAAAATCGAAAAGACCGCTCGCGAGCAGGGTAAATCGCCGCTCGAAATCGCCAATTTCTATCTCGATCAATTCAATCGCGATTGCGCCGCGCTCAATATCGAGCCGCCTTCCATTCAAAGCCGCGCCACCGAACATATTCCTGAAATGCTCGCACTAATCGAACGCATCATTGAGCACGGCTATGGGTATGTTGCCAAGTCGGGCGTTTACTTCGACGTCGAAAAATGGCGCGGGGCGTCACGGATGGGGCGGCTGTCGCGCCAGAGCCTCGACGAGCAGCATGCGGGCCAGCGCCTGGAGCATTCGCCCGACAAAAGAAGTCCGCACGACTTTGCGCTCTGGGTGCTCAACCAGCCCGGCCATCTGATGCAATGGGACAGCCCGTGGGGTCGCGGCTACCCGGGGTGGCATATCGAATGCTCCGCGATGTCGATGAAGTATTTGGGTGACACGCTCGACATTCACACCGGCGGAATGGATCACATCCCGATTCATCACGAGAACGAAATCGCGCAATCCGAAAGCGCGACCGGCAAACCGTTTGTGCGCTATTTCATCCATAATGCGTTCCTGATCGGAAAGGAGGGAACGAAGATCAGCAAGAGCGCCGGCAAGTTTCCGCTGTTGTCCGACTTGCCGCCGGCTGGAATCGATCCGCTGGCATTCCGGATTTTCTGCCTTGGCGCGAAATATCGCTCCGAGCTGATGTACAGTGATACCGGTCTCTCCGCGGCGCAGCGCAATCTCGAATACTTTCGCGAATTCGCACGCAACGTACCTGCCCATGCGGCGGCGGCATCCAACCCGCCAGAGTGGACCATCACGTATCATGAGCGGTTTCATGACGCGCTTAACAACGACCTCAATACGCCGCAGGCGCTCGCGCTCGCGCTGGAACTGATGGCGGAGGCCTACCGCCGCAAGGATTTCAGCGCCTGGCCGGCGGTTTGCGCCCTCGATGCCGTACTCGGGCTGGGCTTGGAGCGATATTGTCAGGATGCCGGCCGGGCCGGCATTCCCGATGATGTCCGCCGAATGATTGAGGAACGCAACGCCGCGCGGCAAGCGAAGGACTTCAAGCGGGCGGATGAGTTGCGCAAGGAATTGGAAGCGCGCGGCTACGAAGTGAAAGATAATCGCGACGGAACCGCGCTTTATCAGCCGCGCAATGCGTGAAAAGTCGGCTTGGCCGTCGCCTTGAACCGATTGTCGCGTCTCTCTTACAATCGCATCGATGGGAATTGAACTGAAAAAATTTGACAGCCGGATGCGGGCCGAAGGGGCCGAAGTGCGCCACCTCGATCCCGCCGCCGCCCCCTTCTACCTCCCGATTGGCGACGAAGTGGATATTTTCACCGCCGCCTACAAGGCCCGCCTGCCGATCCTCCTGAAAGGACCCACCGGATGCGGCAAGACGCGCTTCGTCGAGCACATGGCGCATCAGTTGTCCTCGCTCGCCGACGGTCCCAACGAATTGATCACCGTCGCCTGCCATGAGGATCTGACCGGCAGCGACCTGGTGGGCCGCTTCCTGATCCAGTCGGATGAAACCGTGTGGGTCGACGGCCCCCTGACGCAGGCGGTGCGCCGCGGCGCAATCTGCTACCTCGACGAGGTGGTCGAGGCGCGCAAAGACACCACCGTCTTGATCCACCCGCTGTCGGATCATCGCCGGATGCTGCCGATTGAAAAGCGCGGCGAGACGATCCCGGCGCATCAGGGCTTCCTGCTGGTGATTTCCTACAACCCCGGCTACCAGAGCATCCAGAAGAACCTGAAACATTCGACGCGCCAGCGCTTCGTGACGATCGAGTTCAACTACCCGCCCGCCGAAAAGGAAGTTGAGATTATCGCGCATGAGGCGGGCGTCGATCTCGATATTGCGGGCCAACTCGCGATGCTGGGCGAAAAGGTGCGCAACCTGAAGGCGTCGGGACTGGAGGAAGGTGTATCGACGCGCCTGCTCATCTATGCCGGCGATCTGATTCGGCAGGGAATCGCACCGCGGCGCGCGGCAACCGTCGCCGTCACGTGGTCGCTCACCGACGAAACCGACAGCAAGCGCGCTATCGACGAAGTGGTTAAAGCGATCTTCCCGTAAGCCGGGGACGGATGGATTCGCTCGAATCGCTCTTCTCGCTGCGCGGCCGCCACGCGATCGTGACCGGAGCGTCGTCGGGATTGGGCGTCGAATGCGCCCGCGCGCTCGCAATCGCCGGTGCGGACGTGGCGATCGTCGCGCGGCGCGATGAACGGGTAAAAGCGCTGGCCGCCGAGCTTTCCAAAACTCACGGAATTAAGGCGATCGGAATCCGCGCCGACGTCACAATCGACGCCGATCTCGATCGCATAATGGCTGAGGCTTCCGATGCATTCGGCGACATCGACATTCTCGTCAACAACGCGGGCGTGTCGCCCACCGGACGCGCCGAAACCTTCAAGCGCGAGGCATGGGACAATGCGCTTGCGGTGAACCTGACGGCGCCCATGATGATCTCGCAGCGCTTTGCGCGCGCGCTGATTGCGGCGCGCAAGCCGGGCCGGATTATCAATATCGCGTCGATCTATTCCAGCGTCGCCAGCGGCGTTTACCGCCTTTCCGCCTATGCCGCCACCAAGGCGGCGCTTGCCAATCTGACCCGCCAACTGGCGGTGGAATGGGCGCCGCACGGCATCCTGGTTAATGCGATCGCGCCGGGATGGATTCCGACCGAGGCGACCGAGGCCGGAATCGCCAAGGCCGGAAATCGCGAGCGGATGGAATCGTTCACGCCGATGGCGCGGCTGGGCCGGCCTGAGGAAATCCGCGGCGCGGTGATCTTCCTTGCGGGCGCCGCGTCCAGTTATGTTACCGGCTCGATTTTATCCGTTGATGGAGGTTATCAAGCTTGGTAACCGCCGACGACGACGAGTCGAACGCGCAGTTTAGTGCCCGATCCCGGACATCTTGACCGTCTGTACGGGTGCGTTGCCGGAAATTGTCAGCGTTGCGGCGAGTTTGCCGTTCACGGCGGGGACGAAGCTAACGGCGATATCGCACTTCGCGTTCGGCGATAGCCCCGCGGCGGGGCAGTCGGAGTATCCCGGTCTGAACTCAACCGCATCGGAGGAGGTCACCCCCGCAATGAATAAGGGGGCATTGCCGGTGTTCTTGATATCAACCTTTTTGACCTTGTTTCCACCCACCTTCTCGCTGCCGAAGGCCAGCACCGGCGATAGCCAGATGGAGGTGCCCAGCGGCGGAGTGTCCGTGCCAACCGCAACGATGGCGCCGGTGCCGACGTAAACCGTCCCGTCGGCGCCGATTGCGGGAGCGCTCTGGCCTGCCCCGGGTACGGTCCACCTCGGCCTCCCATCCGGGCCGATCGCGAAGAGGGTCGCGCCACTGGGATTCACGAAGATTGTGCCGTCGGCGCCGATCGCCGGTGCCGCGCCAAAATCGGAGCCGGCGTCGAATTTCCATAACAGCGAGCCGTCGGAGTTAATCGCATAGAGGTTGTGGTCACCCGAGGTAGCATAGACTGTACCGTCGGCGCCGATTGCGGGCGGGTTAAAATAAACTCCGCCCGGAAACACCCATTTCAGCGTGCCGTCCGGTTTCACCGCGGTGACATTGCCGTCAAACCACGATCCCGAGCCGACATAGACGGTCCCATCGGCGCCCACCGACAGCATTCTCGAAGAATTGCTGGCAGGAATCCTACGGGTCCATTTGAGCGCGCCGCCGGGAGTGAACGCGTAGAGCGTTTGTCCGCAGACATAAACCGTCCCGTCCGGGCCGATGGCGGGATTCTCTATGCCTACAACCGGATCGGCTGCAACCTTCCATTTTAGGGATCCGGCGGGACTTATCGCATAGAGGGTTCCATCAGCGTTGCTGAGGTAAATCGTGCCGGGAGCCTGCCCTGCGCCTGCCGAAGGGGCCATGATCGCAGACTTGGCGGAAAATAGGATTGGGAAGGCCCACTTGAGGGTGCCGTCCGGGTTGACCGCGTCAAGGTTGCCAGTGTCCGTTGGAAGATAAATCGTCCCGTCAGAGCCAATCGCGGGAGGCGGGCCCCTGAAGCCGTATCTTCCCGGTGCGAAAACCCACTTTTGCGTTCCGTCGGGGTTGACCGCGTAAAGTCCGCCCCAGCGGCCGGACACACCCGCATAGAGAGTCCCGTCGGCGCCGATCGCCGGCAGTTGTACCCATTGCATTCCAGTTTGGCCTGAGGCGGTGGGGAAGGGGACGGCGAAGGTCCACTTTATCTTGCCCGGCCCGGCACCGGTGCGGTATGGGCTTTGCCCCGTATGCGCCGGATCGTGCCCGAACATCGGCCACACCGGTTTGGCCATCTGCGCGCGGGAGGCCCCCGGAAACAGCAAAAGCACGATAGCAAGCGAGGCGGCTGCTCCGATTGGAAGTTTTCTCCATGCGTGTTTCATGGACATCACTCCTTGGAAACTATCCTAACTTCCCACTCGCCCTTCTTATGTGCCCTCTCCCGGCGGGAGAGGGAACCTCAGAGGGCGCGCGCCGGTTATGCATTCGATCATCGCCATTGCCGCTTCCATCTTATCTCCGCGACACCGTGCCGAGGTTCACGGGCAGGCCTGCGGCAAGCCCCGGCGAGGATATTACGGAAACGGCGGTTATGGTCTGCGTCGAAGACGCCCGGGTCCGCGGAGCGGCTATCCTCAATCTCAATACAAACTCCATGCCGGGAAAGGCGGCCGTGGGCGTGTTTAGTAGGAACACGGTGCTCGAAGAAGGATTGTTTACTGTCGAGGACGCGAGCACGCGGCCGTTCGAGTTCTCCAAATTGAGCGTGGCCAGCGAGAAAATCGCGGAATCGGTGAAGCTAACCGTTGCGCCTTCGATTGTCACCCCGGCCACGCTGGCGCTGACGCTGGCCGAACCCCCAAACAGGGTCTGGCCGGGGTTACCCGATCCGTTTGCCGGCCTCACAATTAAAATGTATACGATCGGCGTCGGGGCGGGAGTCGCGGTGGCTTCCGGCGTCGCGGTTGGGCTCGGGGTGGCCGTTTGCATAGGGCTTTGGGTCGGCGTCGGACTCTCGGTCGGCGTCGCGGAGCACGCCGTCGGCGGCTGTAGCGCGAACTGATGGCCAATCATCGTGCCCATCGGACCGGATGTGCCGGCGGGACCGGTACGGGCGGCAGTACCGCCGAACATGCACATCTGCCGTGTGCCCGCGCCCTTTGCATTGCCAACCCAAATCTTAGGATCCACCAACGGCAGCGACCCACCGGTCTCAGTTACAGGATTGGGGAAATTAAAGGGTGGGTTCACCGGGCCCGTCAATTCGGGGGCACCGGGGGCGTCCGCATCGCAGGTCATAGTGACCAGATCTCCTGTTGGCGCGGCAGCATGGACATTCGGGGGGACCGTCAAACTATTGGTGCAATCCGCTGTTGCAAAAGAAACATTATAATTCCCATCGAGCGGCGTGCGGGGGTCGACGTTAACGTAGCATTGCAGTTCATACTCAAAATCCGGGACGGTGCTGTTGACGCTGACGCGGAAATGTGAGCACTGCGCGCCGTTGGAGGGACATGGCGTACCTTGAGTGAACACGTAATACCACTCCGAAAGCTCGGCGTCGCTCGGCGGATTTAGGCTCGAACCCGGGCATGAGGGGTTGGCTGGCGTACAGCTGCGGTCAATAAACACCCATCCTCCGAGGTTGATTCCCGGCCGCGCATTACAGTCCGTTGTCTCGACCTCCAACACGCATACGGCTCCGGCTGGGAGGCCGTTGGGTATTTCTAGTGGGAAGGACGATACGCCACTAGTATCTCGGTGATAGGTCTGGCCGCATCCTAACGGGAAGTCGCCTTTGGGGGAGGGGAAGATTGCGCACTTGTCGGGTGGCTCTGCACAACTGGTCGTCGACACTATCGGAGTGGAGGTTGCGGTGGGCGTGAGCGTCACGGTCTGAGTATTCGTAGAAGACGGAGTCCCTGCAAGGGTCGCAGTCAACGTCATCGTTTGAGTCGCTGTCTGTGTCATTGTCGGCGAAGCGGCCGTAGTGATTGTCGGTGTCGCCGTAGTGGTAGTCGTCTGGGTCCGAGTCACGGTGGCGCTGGCGGTCGCCGTTGGCGATGCCGTCAAAGTCAGTGTCGCTGTCGCCGTCTGAGTCACGGTCGCGGTCGGCGTGGCGGTTCGCGTAGCTGTTGCGGTGACTGTGGCCGTCGCGGTCGAGGTCCGAGCAATAGTCGCGGTGGTGGTTCTGGTCGTGGTTGAGGTCGCGCTCCTCGTATCCGTGGCCGTGGCGGTACGTATCGGCGTCCCCGAAAGCGTAGACGTTGGCGTTCCTGAACGCGTGGGCGTTGCCGTCTGAGTAACTGTCGGCGCCGGTGTCATTGTGATGGTTGGGGAAGCCGTCGGCGTGAGTGTCGGCGTGGCCGTTAAGGTCATCGTCGGCGTCGCAGTCGTAGTGATCGTGTGCGTTGCAGTCGTGGTCTGAGTGGGCGTCGCGGTCTGAGTCGAGGTTGGCGTTCCTGTAATTGTCCCGGTTGGCGTCGCTGTGATCGTCGTAGTTGGCGTGGCGGTCACGGTGGCGGTAGAGGTTGCGGTCTGAGTCGCCGTTGGGGTTGCCGTGATTGTCCCCGTCGGGGTGGCGGTGGTGGTTTGTGTCGTCGTGGAAGTGTCGGTAATCGTCGCCGTGGGCGTGGCCGTGAAAGTCATCGTCGCAGTAGCGGTATTAGTCATCGTCGGCGTCGCCGTGACGGTCGCGGTGGGCGACATCGTCGCGATCGCAGTCATCGTCGCAGTGGGCGATGCCGTCGTGGTTGATGTCGGAGTCGGAGTCGCCGCCGGAGTGGACGGGCCAAGCGCGATGCCACTGGGTCCGTCGATCCCCGTGCCGGCACCTTCAATTATCACTGACGGCGCCACATTGCCGCTGCTTCCCGCAGCGTAAATCGTGACGCTGTTGGAAGTGCCGCTGTTAGCCACATAGATGTTGCCGGTGGCATCCAGCGCCACCCCTTCCGGAGAATCGAAGCCGGTGTTTGCGCCGGAGATGGTCGCAATCGGCGATACGTTGCCATTGGAGCCGGGGGCATAGACAGTGACGCTGGACGCGCCGGGAGCGCCTCCACACTGACGGCCGCAGTTCGCCACATAAATCGAACCATCGGGGCCTATCGCGATGCCCTTGGGCGCCGCCAGCCCGGTCGCCGCGCCGGAAATGGTCGCGATCGGTGCCGCATCGCCGGTGCTCCCGGGAGCATACACCAGCACGCTGCCGTTGCCGCTTCCATCCGTTCCGCACGGCGCCCCGCAGTCGGAAACATATATGTTTCCGCTTGAATCGACCGCAACGCCGTCAGGATTGCCCATCCCAGTGTCCGCGCCCGCGATGTTTATGAGCGGCGCGGCTTCGCCATTTGCGCCGGGCGCGAACTCGCTCACGCTCCCGCTGGTATTGATGTTTGCCACATACAGATTCCCGCTGGAATCGAACGTCAAGCCTTCGGGTCCCTGAATCGCCAAAGTGTTCGTCCCGTTAAGGATGATAAACGGCGCGATGTCGCCATCGCTTCCGGCTGCGTAGGCAAGGATGTAGTAGTCGTCATCGCCCACATAGATATTGCCGCTTGGATCGAGCGCGATCGACAGCGCATCTCCGAACCGCGAGATGTCCGTGTTGGCGCCGCTGATAGTCGCGATTGGCGCCGCATTTCCGCCGCTATTGGGAGCATACTCGGTGATGCTTGCGGAACTGGCATTGGGAATGAAAATCTCCGGCGTTGCAAAGGGCGGATCGCTGCCGGGCGTCGGAGTCGGGTCGCCGGCGGGCAGGCCGATGCCATCCATGGCGATAATCGTACTGCCTCTGCCGGTGTTGTCGCTAATTGTAAGCGTCGCGAGGAACACGCCGGAGTTGCGCGGCACAAACATGACCGTCACCGTGCAAGACTGACGCTTTTGCAACGGCGCTTGGCAGCTTGAGTTGGCAATCGTGAAGTCCGTAGAGTCGGACAGGGCCATCGTGGAGGGCATCCACGGCTTGTCGCCCAGCGTTTTGACGGTGACGCTGGCCTGCGCTGAGCTTCCGGCCGAGATGTTGCCGAATAGGAGGGACGCCGGCGATACATCCACGGCCGCCGAACTCGCCAATGCCGCCGGCGGCATAGCGGCGATTGCGAACAGGATCGCAATTGCCGTGAGCATCCCCTTTAGATTGCCAGCGGTCATCGCCCTTCGGTTCGTTCCTAACGAGCGTTAGGAATTCATCGACCCAATGGCGGATAGCTCTACCCCAGCCCCCCCCCTCACTGTCAAGCGGCGGGAACGCGATGGCACTGATTCAGTTTGACTTTTGCGATCGCGCGTAGATCGCCAGACTCCCGCCCGGCGCTTCAGGGTCAAGGCTGAACTGGGCCAGCCTTATGGGCGGCGACGGGGGCGAGTAGAATGATGCCAGCCGCCGCATATCCCAGATAAAAATCAAGGCGCGCTGCCTTTCCCCGGTGAAAAGTATTAAAGAAAAATTACGAAACGAACCCAATTTCGCCACTGATTACGGATATTCTTTTTGCGATGACCCCCTCGGAGCGCCAAGCTCGATTTGAGCGCCCGGTGTAAGGCGAGTGCGGGCCGGGCACCTCATACGCGACCGCTTCTGGAAACACCCCCAAACCCCAAACTGAACCAGTGCCAACGCGATGGTAAAAGTTAAACACTAACCCCACATGGGGGTTGCCCGCCGGGCTTGGCTCAAGCAAGCTCTTGGGCTGGTATATCGAAATGAACGATACCGGCCTTAGAGCGCAAATATTCCGGCGCAAGCCGATCGCGGCGCTGATGGAGGATGCCGCGGCGCATAGCGGGGGACTTAAGCGCGCACTGGGTGCGCTCGATCTCACAATGCTCGGCATCGGCGCGATTGTCGGCGCGGGCATCTTCGTGCTCACCGGCGTCGCCGCCGCCGAATACGCCGGACCGGCGATCGTGATGTCGTTTGTAGTGTCGGGATTCGCGTGCGCGATGGCGGCGCTGTGCTACGCCGAATTCGCGGCGATGATCCCGGTGGCGGGCAGCGCGTACTCGTATTCCTACGCGACGATGGGCGAGCTGGTCGGCTGGATTATCGGATGGGACCTCGTACTCGAGTACGCGGTCGCGGCGGCCGCCGTCGCGGTGGGATGGTCGGGATATTTGCGCGTCATTCTTGAAGGATTGGGAATTCATCTGCCGGTGGCGCTGACCCGTGCACCCGGCTCGGCGCCCGGCGCGATCGCGGATGTGCCGGCTTTTCTGGTCGTGATGCTGATCACATGGGTCCTATGCATCGGGATTTCAGAGAGCGCGCGGCTGAACTCGGTGATCGTGGGCGTCAAGCTGTCGGTCATCGTGCTGGTGATCGTCGTGGGGGCATTTTTTGTGAAGCCCGCCAATTGGAGCCCGTTTCTGCCGATGGGATGGGGCGGAGTGATGAATGGCGCGGCGATAATCTTCTTCGCCTACATCGGTTTCGACGCCGTATCGACCGCGGCCGAAGAAGTCATCGATCCGAATCGCGACCTGCCGCTGGGCATTTTAGGATCGCTGTTCATTTGCACAGTGCTTTACATCTTGGTGGCCGGCGTGCTGACCGGGATGGTTCCGGCGCGCCTTATCGACGTGAACGCGCCGCTGGCTTCAGCCTTTGTGCTGCGCGGCCTGCATGCGATCTCGGGAATCATTTCGCTGGGCGCCGTGGCGGGACTGACCTCCGTGCTGCTGGTGATGATGCTGGGACAATCGCGGGTGTTTTTCGCGGTGTCGCGCGACGGCCTGCTGCCGCCGGCCTTCAGCAAAATCCATCCGCGCTACCGCACCCCCTACCTCCCGACGCTTTTGACCGGAGGAGCGGTCGGAATCACGGCGGCGCTGCTGCCGATCCAGGAAATCGCGGAGTTGACCAATATCGGCACCCTGTTCGCCTTTGTGCTGGTCTGTCTGGGCGTTTGGATTCTGCGCCACGTCGAGCCGGACCTGCATCGGCCATTTCGCACGCCGATGGTGCCGCTCGTGCCGATCCTCGGCGCGGTATTCTGCTTCTACCTGATGACGCGTCTGCCGGGCGTGACCTGGATCCGCTTTTTCGTGTGGCTCACGATCGGACTGGCGATCTATTTGAGCTACGGCCGCCATCACAGCCGCGTCGCTCATGAAGCTGCCGCGCGGGCGAATAATCAGGCAGTGGTTTAGCTTGATCATCGAACGCGGCACTTAATTTCGATCTTCCCGAAACCCCTGACGGGTTTCGGACTTCCCGGATTGCCGAAACCGGCGCTATCGCGCAGTTTATTGCGCTTTGTCTGCCGCCTTTTGGGCGCCTGCGGCGGCATCGGCGGCAGCGGATGGATGCGTGCGCTTGTGCTTATGAGCGACGGATTTTGTTGAGGTTGGCGAGATCTGTCCCGCCGTTTTCATCGCCGCCTTCGCCTTATCGGCGTGAGCGACGTGCTGCGTCATCTTTTGCGCCGCCGCCTCGCCAAGCTGCTGCTCTTCCCACTTCGGCTTCGAGTATTGGACCCATTTGCCGTTCTGCAGCGCATAGGTGAAGACGAGATATTTCAGGTTGCCAGTCGCGGCGCCCTTTGAACTGCCGGGCTGCTTGGGATTGTATTCCGCTCCGCCCAGCTTGCAGCTCACGACCAATTGATGGTTGGGTCCATAATTGGGCAGATATTCGAACTTCTGTTGGAGGTCTACGTACTTCTGCCCGCTGGCTTTCTTCTCGTCCTGCTCGTCCAGATACGGTCCAGCCACATCGCCCAGCATCTCTTCGAGAGATTCCTGCAGCGCCGGCGTCAAGTCGCGCTGTGCCCGGGCCCGCTCCAGATAGTTGGACTGCGCGCAGGCCGGATTGGACGAAAACAGAATCGCGGCCGCAAGCGCAGCCGCGCCGATTGCCGGAAGCAGCTTCTTCATGTGCTGATTATACATGGCACACTACCCACCCGCGATTCTATTTCCCGCCACCAGCTGCGATAGCCTTGCCGAACTGTGCGGTATCCTGCTCCCACTTCTCGCCGAAGGCCAGAACCAGAAGCACTTGGCCAATGTTGTCACGCGGCATTAGTGGCTTCATCGTTCCTCCGCCCGCTGTTGCCATTTCCCTAAAGGATTTCTGTGTCTCTCGATCATATTCCGGGAACCATGATTCTTTCGGCGGTGCTTTGTGGTGAACTCTTGTCCAGTACATTTTCTCGAAGCGTTCATGCTCCTGCGGCGCGACATCAACAATGTTAAAAGCCCCGTTTTCAGCATTGAATTTACGGATCGGCTGCAACAGCGATGCGAAATCTTGCTTGTCAGGAGGTGAGTCGCCCACCAGCACGATCACTCTTCTTGCGTATGGTTTCCAGTCCATTTCATCGATTGCAGTGCGGATGCCGCCTAGCATGTCTGCTTGCCACGAGGCACAACCGCATAAATCTTTAGCGCGAAAAAACGTGTCGAGCTTTTCTGACGACATCGTCAGGGGCAAACTTTTCATCTTGACGCCTTTGTCGTAATACACGACCGCTCCGATACGCGCGGTCGGCACCAAGCGGTGGATTGCAAAAATGATTTGCCGCACTCTGACAGCAATATCATCGATTGGCATTTTCATTGAGCCGGTGCCGTCGATCACCAGCACCAGGTCGAGGCCATTGCGCCGCAGTTCAGAGATGTAGCGGCCGAAATTCGAATTGAGGGCCGAACTGATTGCGCGCCCGTAGCCCGATCCATCTGTCCCTTTCTTGGCGCCTTCAGCACTCGACGGCTCGTGAATGCAGCGGTCGTAGTCAGTCGTAAGCGGCTCCATTCCTGGTACAAGGTCCGGTTTCGCTGGCGCATTCTGGCCGTCGCACGCCCATGTTACCGAAGCGTGAAAGCAAAAACTCAGCGCAACCGCGAAAGCGGCCGCGCTGAGTTTTCGATATTTTCTTGTCACGCTGGCCTCGTCGAATCGCTGACGACGGGCGTGTCGTTGCCGTTACTTGTTGATGTTCCGGCCGAACTGGGCGACGTCCTTCTGCCACTGGTCGCCGAAGGCCAGGATTAAGACCTGCTGGTTGATGTGCGAGTCCTTCGACAGCGATTTCATCGCGCCACCGCCCTGCGTCGCCAGC